>Ga0207962_1000502_pt1 | contig 13030 bp, 10 predicted proteins | sample Knorr_S15_td_AAI_FD_185603 | JGI IMG/M metagenome (GOLD analysis project Ga0207962, IMG submission 185603) | Marine microbial communities from Southern Atlantic Ocean transect - Knorr_S15_td_AAIW_ad_750m_LV_A (SPAdes) (version 2) | ecosystem: Environmental > Aquatic > Marine > Oceanic | place... | reverse complement strand
GAACTGGCGGGTCCGCGTCCGGTCGAACGGCCACCGGACCCGCACCGACTCCACGACCCCGTCCACACAGGTGGCCATCCAGACTGTGCCCGGCTCTTGGCCGTCCTGCGGGTCGGGCCCCGCCACCCCGGTTACGGCCACCGACGCATCGGCCCCCAGCAGTTGGCACACCCCGATGGCCATGGCCTCGACGGCGGCTTCCCCGACCACCGGGCCGTCGGGAACGCCCAGGAGCGAGCGCTTGACGTCACCGTCGTAGGCCACCATCGATCCCACGTAGGCCCGACTGGAACCCGGCACCTCGGTAAGGCGGGTCCCGACCATCCCACCGGTCATCGACTCGGCGGTGGCCAGCCGGAGCCCCTGATCGACCAGTAGGTCGAGGACGACCGACTCCATGGTCTGGTCGTCCACTCCGAACACGATGGGCCCCACGATGCTGCGGACACGCGCCTCCTCGTCGGCCAGCAGGGTGTCGGCCTCGGTTTCGCTAGCCGCCTTGGCGGTGATCCGGACCTTCAGGCCCTCCATGCCGCTGGCCAGGAAGGCCAGCGTCGGCCCACCTTCGGTGTCCAGGCGGTCGATCTCGTCGGCCAGGTCCTCGGCCAGCCCTGACTCCGACTGGCCCCACGTGCGCAGCGTCCGCGACCGGATGACGCTGGCGATCCCAGCCCGCCGCTTCAGGTCGGGCAGGACCGTGCCCTCCACCATCTGGCGCATCTCCCAGGGCACCCCGGGCACCGCGTAGAGGACCCGGGGGCTGTCGTCACCCCCCTCGCCCACTGGGCACACCAGGCCGGGCGCTGTGCCCGGCATCTGCTCGATGGCCCGAGCTCCGACCGGCACCTCGGCCTGTCTCAGGTTGTTGGCCGGCATGGCGCGCCCCCGGCCACCGAACACGGCCTCGATCCTCTCCACCAAGGCGTCGTCCCGGACCAGGTCCACGCCCAGCACCTCGGCCACCACATCCCGGGTGATGTCGTCCTGGGTGGGCCCCAAGCCCCCGGTCACGATCACGGCGTCGGCCCGGCCCAGGGCTTCGGACAGGGCATCGCGCATCCGATCCCGGTTGTCGCCCACCGCTGTGTGGCGATGGCAGTCGATGCCAGCCAGGGCCAACTGCTCACCAATCCACGACGAGTTGGTGTCGACGATCTGGCCGAGCAGCAACTCGGTTCCGACGGCCACCACCTCGCAACGCACGACGTCCTCCCCCTCCGCGGTGGTCAGCCGGACCGCGACCCGGTGGGGCTGGTGGCCCTGCTCCCGTCACGCAGGTACTGGGCGCCGGTCACCAGGGTGAAGACCACAGCCAGCCACAAGGCGACGCCGACCACCAGGTCGGCGTCACGCATTGGTGGCATCACGGCAATCAGCAGCGCCGTGCCCTGGACGATGGTCTTCCACTTAGCCGACCGCCGGGCCGGCACAGCCAGCCCCTGCCGGGCGAACCACAGGCGGTAGAGAGTGATGGCCAGTTCCCGGGCGGCCAGCAGGACGACCGGCAGCCAGGCGTAGCGACCCACCATGGCCAAACAGACGGCCACACCGATCACCACCACCTTGTCGGCCAACGGGTCCAAGAACGCCCCCCAGCGGCTGATCGTGCCCCGACGGCGGGCGAGAATACCGTCGAAGTAGTCGGTGGCGGCCAGCACCGAGCCGAGGGCGAACCCGGCCCATGTCGCGCCGTCGCGGTCCTCGGCGCCCAGCACGAGGGCGAATAGGACTGGCGCCAGGATCAGGCGGGCCAGGGTGACCAGGTTGGCCGGAGAGACCACGGTCCGGAGGTGCCTCATGCCGCCACCAGGTCAGGACCGAGCGCCCCGGTCACCGTGACGTCGGCGAACCGGCCGACCGGCAGAGCGGAGGGGACGATCACTATGCCGTCGATCTCCGGCGCCTCGCGGTGGGTGCGTCCCACTCCTGGCTCGTCGACCAGCACGGTCACTGTGCGCCCGATGAGGGCATCCCGCCGGTTAGCCGTGATCCGATCCTGGATCTCGCCCAGCTCATGGAGGCGTTCGGCCACCAGGCCGGGAGCCACCTCGCCGTCCAGGGAGGCGGCGTAGGTCCCCTCCTCGCGGCTAAAGGTGAAGAACCCGCACCAATCCAGGTTGGCGGCCTCTATGAAGGCCAGCAGGGCGTCGTGGTCCTCCTCGGTCTCGCCCGGGTAGCCAACGATGAAGTTGGAGCGCAGGGCGGCTTCGGGCTCAACGCGGCGGATGTGGGCAATGCGCTCCAGGAAGCGCTCGCTGTCGCCCCACCTCCGCATGCGGCGCATTAGCGGGGGCGATACGTGCTGGAGGGACAGGTCGAAGTACGGGACGCCGGTGGCACAGATGGCGGCGACCAGCCGGTCGGTCAAGTCCGACGGGTACAGGTACAACAGGCGGACCCGATCCACCAGGTCGGCTACCGCCTCGACCAACGGCACGATGGACCGCTCGCCCTCCCCCTGGTCGCGGCCGTAGGAGGCGAGATCCTGGGCTACCAGCACCACCTCGCGGGCGTCCAGGGCGTCCACCTCGTCCAGGATGGAAGCCGCCGTCCGGCTGCGCTGCGGACCACGGAAGGTGGGGATGGCGCAGAACCCGCACGACCGGTCACACCCCTCGGCGACCTTCACGTAAGCCCACGGACGGGCCGCTGCCGGACGGGGCAGGTTCAACAGGTCGAAGGAGGGAGGCTCCGGCGTCGGGGCATCGGGGCGTCGCCCGAGGGTCACCGGCACCCCGAACCCCGCCACCCGGTCGACCTCAGGCAGGACGGAAGCCAGCTCGTCGCCGTATCGCTCGGCCATACAGCCGGTGACCACCAGGCGAGCACCGTCCCGCTGCTGGTCGGCCAGGGCCAGCACGGTGTCGACCGACTCCCGGCGGGCATCTTCGATGAATGCGCAGGTGTTCACCACAATCAGGTCAGCGTCGGACACCTGATCCACCGACGAGAGACCGTCAGCGACCAGCACGCCCTCGAGCTTGTCCGAGTCCACCTGGTTCTTCGGGCAGCCCAGCGTGACGAGGTGGTAGGTCCCTTCGCCCATGATTGGCTCAGGCTATGCGCTCGACGTGGCTCAGCCGGTCTGTACTCAGGCCGTGGCTCCGGTAACCGCCAGCCAAACGAGGACAACGCCGTACACGCCCAGCAGGATTGCCGCCTCGCCGCGGCTGACCCGGCGCCCGGTGCGCATCAGCATGATCACCATCCAGCTCACCGTCACCATGACGAGCAGGCTGCCCACTGGCAGTCGGGCCGCTTCGTCGTGCGGCTTGTTGCCGTTAGCTAGGAACACCGCCGACCCGACGGTGAGGCTGTTGAACAGGTTGGAACCCAGCAGGTTGCCGAAGACCAGACCCGACTCACCGCGCCGGGCGGCGGCCAGCACCGTGAGGAGTTCAGGCTGGGTTGTGCCCAGGGCCACGAGGGCGAAACCGACGAAGCCACCTGTCCACCCCATCTGGTCGGCGATCCCTGTGGCGGCGCGGACGACGAGGTGAGCGAACCCCACGGTTCCAACCAGGCCAACGAACGTCCACACCCAGGGTCCCGGACCTCCCTCGTCGTCTGAGGTGACGCCAGTGTCAACGCCCTCGCCGAGGCGGACGACGGCCCAGAGGGCCACCACCATCAACAGCGCCATGCCGACCCCCTTGAGGATCGACGGCTGACCGAAGTAGGCAGCCAGGGCGAAAACCGTGACGCCCGTAGCCGACAGCGCTGCCTGGCGCTTGACGCCCCTCTGGACAACGACGCCGCCAAAGGCCAGCACCGGCACCGAGAGGACCAGCGTCAGGTTCGCCACGTTGGCCCCGACGATGTTGCCGATCCCCAGGGCCGTCCCCTCTGCCCCCTCGGTGAGCGTGGCGACGGTCGAAACGACCAGCTCCGGAGCGCTCGTCCCGAAGCCGATGATCAGGGCGCCGACCACCACGGTCGAGATGTTCACGCGCGCGGCCAGTTTTGCCGCGCCGTCCACGAACCGGTCGGCGGACAGCGTGAGGCCCACCATGGCGACCACGAGGAGGAGGAGGTTCTGGACCACGCTCTGACGCTACCGGCCGCCGACCGGCGGCCTAGAGGCCCTGTTCGGTGAGATTCTCGAGCCGGTCGGCCACGATGAGCACCTCGCGAGCCTTGGAACCAGTCGACGGACCCACCACCCCGGCCTCCTCCAGTAGGTCCATCAGACGTCCCGCCCGGGCGAAGCCCACCCGCAGCTTGCGCTGCAGCATCGAGGTGGAGCCCAGCTGGCTGGACACCACCAGACGCCGGGCCTCGTCGAACAGCTCATCGTCGTTCGAGGTGTCGGCGGCGGCCGGTCGGGTCGAGTCCTCGGTGATGTCAATCGCCGTCCGGACACCGGCGGTCTTGTCGACCGGACCGGTCGGATCGTGGGCCTCGACCTCGACCTCCTCGGCGTCGGCCGCCGTCCGGGCCTGGGCCGTCCAGAACTCCACGACCTGGCGGACCTCGTGCTCGTCCACCCACGCACCCTGAATGCGCTGGGCCACACTGGAACTCGGGCCGAGCAGAAGCATGTCGCCCCACCCCACCAGGCGTTCGGCGCCCTGCTGGTCGAGGATGACCCGGCTGTCGGCCAAGCTGGACACAGCGAAGGCCAGGCGGGCCGGGATGTTGGCCTTAATAACGCCGGTGATGACGTTGACCGACGGACGCTGGGTAGCCACCACCAAGTGGATACCCACAGCCCTGGCCATCTGGGCCAGGCGGCAGATGGAGTCCTCCACGTCGCGGGCAGCCACCATCATGAGGTCGGAGAGCTCGTCGACCACCACGAGGATGAACGACAGCCGCTGGTACGAGACCGGCTCGCCGTCCTCGTCGGCCAGGCCCAGCGGCGCTTGCAGGTCACCCCGGTCGAACGCAGCGTTGTAACCGCTGATGTCCCGGAACCCGCAGGTGGACAGGAGGTCGTAGCGGCGCTCCATCTCCCGGACGGCCCAGTGCAGGGCGTTGGCCGCCTTCTTGGGGTCGGTCACTGGAGCAGTTAACAGGTGCGGTACACCCTCGTACTGGCCCATCTCGACCCGCTTGGGATCGACGAGGATCATCCGCACCTGGTCGGGTGTAGAACGCATCAGGATCGAGGTGATGAACGAGTTGATGCACGATGACTTGCCAGCCCCCGTAGCCCCAGCGATCAGGAGATGGGGCATGGTGGCCAGGTTCAGCATCACCGAGCGCCCGCTGATGTCGCGACCGATGGCCGCCTCTAGCGGATGCCGGGCCTTAGCCGCCTCGGGCGAGGCGAGGACGTCGCCCAGGGCCACCACCTCGCGGTCCTCATTGGGGACCTCGATGCCGATGGCCTGCTGACCGGGGATGGGGGCAAGAATCCGGACGTCGGCGGCGGCCAGGGCGTAGGCGATGTCCTTGTTTAGGCTGGTGACCCTGGAGACCTTGACCCCCTCGCCCAACTGGAGGGCGTAGCGGGTAACGGTCGGGCCTACGGTCATCTCGACTAAGCGGGTCTCAACCCCGTGGGCGGCCAACGCCTCCTGGAGGCGATGGCCCCGCTCCTCCACTGCCTTGGCGTCAACGTCGTGGGTCTCCTGGCGGGCTAAGTACCCCAGGGGCGGCAGGCGCCAGGGCGAGTCGGCCACCACAGCTCCCAACTCGATGGTGAGCTGTTCACCAGCCTCCGGTGGCACCACCTTCGTCCGGCGCTTGCGCGACCGAGGTGGCGTCGGCATGGCGGCCGGAGGCTCAGGGGGCGGCGTCACGGGTGCGGAGGCCGGCTCGGGGGTCAACACAGGGACGTGGTCGCCTCCCGGTGGAGTGAGGAGGCCCTGGAGCCAGTTGCGCAGGCCCCGCAGGGCAGGCCGCAACCCTCCCACGGCACCGCGAGCCGCGTGGCGGACGGTGAAAGCCGCCCCCCGGACCGCTCCTCGAACTGCCTGCCGTGCCGTGGTTCGTGTAATCACGGCGGCGGCCACCAACCCGATACCGGACAGGATGAGCACGGCGCCCCAGGTGGCGACACCGGCCTCCAGGCCGCCGCCCACCGCTAAACCGATCAAGCCTCCGGACTCGCCGAGCCCGTCGGCGCCGTCGTCCAGCCCGGGGCGACCCCGGGTGATGTGCAGCAAACCGGTCACACTCAGCACGGCCATTACCAGGCCCACTGGAAGGCGTTTGGAGATCTCGCCCAGTTCGCTGCGTTCCCGGAACATGGCCAGGCCGGTTGCCACCATGGCTACCGGCAGGACCACCCGTGTGGCCCCGACCGACCAGCCCAGGCCGGAATCCACAACCCGACCGACGACACCGGCACGCTCGAGGTAGACCGAGAGGCCGGTCAGCAGGCCGCCGACGACCAGTAGTAGACCTAGGACCTCGTCTCCCCGACCGCCGAAGGCCGCCCGGGCCATGCGCCGCAGCACCGGGACGGAAGCCTCAACTTCCCGGCCAGCAGTGCTCGCCGAAGTGTCGCGTGACCGGTTTTTTCCCTTGCCATCAACGGATTTTCCGGTCGGGCCGGGGCGCGCGAAACGAGAAGCCATCGGAATCGACGGTACCACCGGGGGGTGACACCCCCGGGGCAGCCCCGGGACGGTCCGGGGGTGTGTAACAGCCGCGAACGACCCGATCCGAGGGTCAGCGGACCTCGACGGTGGGAACGAGTGCCGGACGGCGACCGGTCCGCCTGGAGACCAGCCGACCGGTGGCCCGACGGGTCAGGCGCTCCAGTTCCCGGGGCTCACGCTGGCCGTCCCCGACGGCCGAGGCGACCGCCTCGGCCACCGCCTCGGCCACATCGCTGTGCCAGGCGTCCCGATCGTCTGGCTCCACCCAGCCCCGACTCTCGACCACCGGGGTACCCACCAGCCGACCCTTGCGACCGTCCACCACTACCCGGACGAACACGAATCCCTCGCCCGACATGGCCCGCCGCTCCTCGACCAGCGTCTCGGACACCTGGCGACCGGACTCGTCGACCATCACGTACTCGTCGGACACCCGGCCGGCCCGCACCAGCCCCGCGTCCTTCAACGAGACCCGGTCGCCGTCCGTGCAGCGCATCACCTGGCCCTCCGGCATGCCCCGCCCTAGGGCCAGGTCGTGGTGGGCGACCAGGTGGGCGTACTCCCCGTGCACCGGGATGAACAGGTCCGGGTCGGCAGCCTCGTGGAGGGCCAGCAGCTCGTCGGCCTTGCCGTGCCCGGTGGTGTGTACGCCCAGCTGGCCGCTGTGTACCAGCTGGACGCCCCGGCGGGCCAGGGCGTTGTGGAGGCGGGACACGGCAGCCTCGTTGCCGGGGATGGGATGCGAGGAGAAGACCACGGTGTCCCGGTCGCCCACGTTGAGGAATCGGTGGCTGCCGTCGGCCATGCGCTTCAGGGCGGCCCGGGGCTCACCCTGCGAGCCGGTGCACACCACGCACGTGGTGACCGGATCCAGGTCCTCCAGCTGCTCGTCGGTGGCCAGCATCCGGTCCGAGATCCGCAGCAGGCCTAGCTCCCGGGCCAGGGTGACGTTGCGCACCATCGACGGGCCCAACACCACCACCGTTCGCCCCGTTTCGGCCGCCGCGTCGACTACCTGCTGGATCCGGTGGATGTGGCTGGAAAAGGCTCCGACGATGATCCGACGATCTTCGTGGTCGGCAAAAATCTGACGCAACACCGGACCGATCGTGGCCTCCGAGGTCGAGGAGCCGGCAATGCCTGCGTTGGTCGAGTCGGCCAGTAGGAGGCGGATCCCGTCGCCGTCGGCCAGCTCCCTCAGGCGACCCAAGTCGGTCACCCGACCGTCGATGGGGGTCGGGTCCAGCTTGAAATCACTGGAATGGAGAATGCGGCCTTGCGACGTCCCGAAGACGGTCATCAGGCCACTCGGCGTGGAGTGCGTGACGGGCAGGAACTCGCAGTCGAACGGACCGATGGGGAGGCGGGCATGGTCTCCCAGTTCCACCAGATCGGGCAGGGGCAGGCCGGCCGACTTCAGCTTGCCCCGCACCATTCCCAGCGTGAACGGCGCGCCATAGATCGGCATCGAGACACCCTCGCCGGCCAGAGACCGCAGCAGGTAGGGCAGTCCCCCGATGTGGTCCTCGTGGGCGTGAGTGACCACACAGCCCTCGATCCGGTCGGCCCGCTCCAGCAGCCAGGTGAAGTCCGGGAGCACCGCGTCGACCCCGGGAAGGTCGTCGGGGAACAACTGCCCGCAGTCCAGCAGCACGATGCGTCCCTCGGACTCCAGGGCAGCGCAGTTACGACCGATCTCGCCCAGCCCACCGAGGAACGTTAGGTGTACGGGAGGGGCCATGGAAGGTGACGTCCGGCTGCGGTCAGCCGCGGCCGAGCCCGACGAGGATCCGTCGGGCCAGGTCCTGGAGGTCGTCGGGCTCTGGCCCCATGGGTGGGCGGCAGTCGCCTCCGGGCAGGCCCAGCACCTTCATCATGGCCTTGGTGGGGATCGGGTTGGGCTTGAGGTCGCCGGACTCAAACTCCCATGAGGGGATCAGGCGCTGGTTGGCCGCCGTGGCGCCCGCCACGTCGCCGGAGAAGAAGGCGTCCACCATAGCCACCGTCTCCGGGGTGGCCCAGTGGGACGCCACGCTAACTACGCCGACTGCCCCCACAGCCAGCAGCGACAGGGTCAGGACGTCCTCTCCGCTGTAGACCTCGAAGCCTTCGGGGGCGGCGGCCACCAAGCGGGCCGTCTCGCCCACGTCCCCCGCCGCGTCCTTCACGGCCACCACATTCTGGACCTCGTCGGCCAGGCGGAGGATGGTCGCCGTGTCGATCTTGCGACCCGACCGGATCGGGATGTCGTAGAGCATCACCGGCAGCGAGGTGGTCTCGGCCACGGCCCGGAAGTGGTGGAACAGCCCGAGCTGGGACGGACGGTTGTAGTACGGGGTGACGGTGAGGATGGCGTCGGCCCCGGCGGCCGTACACCGCTCGGTCAGCTCTACGGCAGCAGCCGTGTCGTTGCTTCCGGCTCCGGCGATGACGTGGCAATCCACGGCACCGGACACGGCCTCGACCAGGGCAATCTGCTCGTCGTGGGTCAGGGTCGGTGACTCGCCGGTCGTCCCGGCCAGCACTAGGCCGTCGTTGCCCTGCTCCACCAGCCAGCGGGCCAACTCCACCGCCCCGTCCAGGTCCAACGACCCGTTGGCGGCGAACGGCGTGATCATGGCGGTGATCACCCGACCGAACCTCGGCTCCATCTCCACTTCCTCCTCGTCTCGGACGCCCGATCCGGCTCAGCCGGCGGCGTGCTCCCTCGCCCGCTCGATCCCCAGGGTGGCCAGCAGGTTTTCGTGCAACTCGAACCACACCCTGTGGTACGAGTCGACCTCCACTCCGGTAAACCAGTCCAGATCCCCAGACCTCACCCGGTCCAATGCCCTGGCCAGCCGGTCGCCGTAGCCCCCGAAGCGGTCCAGCACCCCGGCCAGCGTCGCACACACCGGCTGCACGGCGGCATCAGTTTCACCCAGACGGTCGATCACCACCCCGTCGTAGACCAGGTCGGTGTGGTCGTTGACCACCGGCTCGGCGTCCGGGTCCTCCCAGTCGGTACTTATCTGCCAGTCGGTGCAGAGACTCAGAAAGGCCTGGTTGATGTCCAGGAAGCGCCGGTAAGCGACGTCTACCTCGTCCCGAAGCCCGGTGTCGTCCAGCTCAGCGGCCACCAAATCCTCGCCGTGGGTCCGGCCGTCGGAGGTCAGCATCCAACCTGTCATCAAGCGCCCCTCTTTGTAGCTGGCCAGGCCGGCGGCCTCCAGGCCGGCCAGGTGGGCCCCGACAACGTCGACCTCCTGCCCCGTGGCGGAGGCTACGTCCGTCGCGTCGACTAGGCCCCGGACGCGCAGGACGTGAACGACGAGGAGCACGGGCGGGCTGGCGTAGGACATTTCGCTCACGCTACTCCCGGGTCCCGACGGGCCAGCCGGTAGAGGACCAGGGGATAGCCGCCCAAGCCGATGAGGGTGAATACGAACCACTGAACGGCGTACGAGAGGTGGGGCCCGTCGCCCAGGTCCTCCGCCGGTGCGGAGGCCGGCCAACTTGCCGACCCGTCGGCGGCAGCCCTGATCCACATCGGCGCCAGAGAGATCCCCCACCGGTCCGACAAGGCCTCTAGGTCGATGCGGTCCACCTCGGATCCGTGGCCCCGCTCGCCCATCCGGCCGACTTCCAGGCTGCCCGCCACCTCGACCTCTCCTCCGGCGGGTGCCCAGGCCGACCGGTCCCCCTTCAGGTAGTGGACCCGGGGGACGAACCCCCGATCGACGGCCACCCCCACACTGGGACGGACGCCCTCGAACCGCAGCAGGGTTACCACGTGGACGCCGGGCACCCCGTCCCGGGAGCGGTTGGCCAGGTAGACCTCCGAAGCGACGTCCCACATGCCGGACACCGTGACCCGCACATGGCGGAGGTCCTCCGGCGACATACCCTCCGTCAGGGCCCCGAACGCCGTGGCCAAGGCCACCACGGGCTCGTCGGCCCGGGCCACCACCCTGGCGTTGTGGTCCCGTCGTACATCCAGGCGACGGAGTTGCCAGAAGCCCAGGTTGGTGGTGGCCACCAGCAGGGCGGCTACCAGCACGTGCGAGGCGATCCATGCCGGCCTCAAAAAGCGCCGGGTACCGGGATCCACGGTAGGAACCGGGTTAGAGGCCGAGCAGCGCGTCGAGGCCCACGGTCACGCCGGGCACCTCGGCGATCCGGCTTATCGCCTGCACCACCCCGGGCATGAACGAGCTGCGATCGGTGGTGTCGTGCCGGATGGTCAGGGTCTGGCCGGTAGTCCCCAAGACGACCTCCTGGTCGGCCACGGCACCCCTCATGCGCAGCGAGTGGATGCGGATGTCCGCCGGTCCCACCCCGCCCCGGACCCCGGCCACCGCCTCCCGGGTGGTCGGATCGGGAGCCCAGTCCGACGAGGCGGCCGCCATGCGTTCGGCAGTGGCCGTCGCGGTACCCGACGGGGCGTCGACCTTGCCGTCGTGATGGACCTCCACGATCTCCGCCGTCTCGAACCACGGCGCTGCCATCTCGGCAAAGCGCATCATGAGGACAGCACCGATGGCGAAGTTGGGAGCCACCAGGCAGTTGCTGGTCGTGAAGGCGGCCCGAAGGTTGTCCAGGTCCTCATCACTCAGGCCACTGGTGCCGACGACGACATGTACCCCGGCCGCGGCCAGGACCGGAAGGTTGGCCCGGCTGGCCTCGGCGACCGTGAAGTCCACGACCACGTCGACGCCGGCGTTGAGCAGGTCCCCGACGTCGGCCACCAGGGTCACTCCGGAGACCTCCGACCCGGGAGCCAACGGGTCGGCCGCGGCGGCCAAGACCATCCCCTCGGCGGCCGTGACCGCGCCGGCCACCATACGGCCCATGCGGCCGGCGGCCCCGAGCACGCCGACACGGATCGGATCTCCGGACATGGGGTGAGGCTAGCGGTCACCGTCGCGGCGGCCCGGCTGAGTTCAGACGGTCGGTCCCACCAGGGCCACGACCGCCTCGGGAGACAGCACCTCGCCCAGCACGGTGTTGACCTCGTCCAGAGTGACGGCCCGCAGGGTGTCGACGTACTCGTCCAAGGGGACCACCCGGCCCAGGAGGCTCTGGCTGGTGCCCAGCCGGGACATCCGGCTCCCGGAGTCCTCCAGGCCCAGCAGGATTGACCCCTCAAACCCGTCGCGGGCGATGTCCATCTCCTCGGCGGTGATCCCGTGGGCGGCCACCTCGGCCACCTGGTCGGCCACCACCCGTTGGAGCTCTTCGGCTCGCTCGGGGGCCGTACCGGCATATACCGACACCACGCCGGCGTCCTGGTAGCCGGCCGGCGAAGCGAAGACGTTGTAGGCCAACCCCCGCTCCTCGCGCACGGTCTGAAAGAGACGGCTGGACAGTCCTCCGCCCAATACGTGAATCCCCAGGGCCAGGGCATGGCGTCGGCGGTCGTCGCGTCGCAGGCCGCGCCATCCCCAGGCCACGTGGGCTGCCTCAGTGGGTCGGGTGATCCGTCGGGCCTCAACCGGTTCCTCCGCCGGTCCGGTACGGACCGGTGCCATACCGTCCGTCCGGGAGGCGAAGGCCTCGCCCACCTGCTCCACTAGGGCGTGGTGGTCGACGGCCCCAGCCGCGGCCACCACGAGGTTGGGTGCCCGATACCAGCGGTCGTGGAACCCGACCAGGTCGTGGCGGGCGATGGTGGCCACCGAGTCCTCGGACCCCAGCACCTCGCGGCCCAACGGGTGGCCAGGGAACAGCGCCTCGTAGAGGAGGTCGAACACCACGTCGTCAGGATCGTCGGCCTGGAGGTGGAGTTCCTCCAGGATGACCTGCCGCTCGGTCTCCACGTCGGCGGCCCGCAGGGCAGGCTCGCCGATGACATCAGCCAGCAGGGCGGTAGCCAGCTCCTGATCTCCTGCAGGGACTCGGGCGTAGTACGCCGTGTACTCCTTGGACGTGAAGGCATTCATCTCGCCGCCCGTGGCGTCCACCATCTCGGCGATGGCCCGGGCCGTCCGCCGGTCGGTTCCCTTGAACAACAGGTGCTCAAGGAAGTGCGAGGCGCCGGACACCGCCGGATCCTCGTCCCGACCCCCGACGGCCACCCAAACACCGACCGAGACCGAGCGGGCATCCGGCATCCGTTCGGACACCACGCTCGGTCCTGCAGTCGGCCCGTGTTCGGGCAGGCTCAACTCGACCACCGATTCGGTGGCCGCAGGGGCGCCGTGTCGGCGGCCCCGATCAGCGGGAGTGCTCAGCGACCCCGCCGACGGCGACCACCGCCACCGCGACCGCCACCGCCACCGCGACCGCCACCGCCACCGCCACCGCGACCGCGACCAGCAGGAACGGCCACGCCCAGGTCCCCGTGGACCGCTTCGAGCTCGTTCTTGAAGGCGTCCTCGAAGCTGGCCTCGATGGGACCGTCGTCGGCTACGTCGTCATCGTCCGAATCGTCGACCACCTCGTCGGCTACGTCGTCATCGTCCGAATCGTCGACCACCTCGTCGGCTACGTCGTCATCG
>Ga0207962_1000497_pt1 | contig 13068 bp, 11 predicted proteins | sample Knorr_S15_td_AAI_FD_185603 | JGI IMG/M metagenome (GOLD analysis project Ga0207962, IMG submission 185603) | Marine microbial communities from Southern Atlantic Ocean transect - Knorr_S15_td_AAIW_ad_750m_LV_A (SPAdes) (version 2) | ecosystem: Environmental > Aquatic > Marine > Oceanic | place... | reverse complement strand
GAAGCTGGGCCACGCGTTCGCCGATCAGGCTGGCCCGGGCGCGGACGTTGACTCGGTCGGCCGAGACGGTGCCTGTCACGCGGGGGGTGACTTCGCTGACGACGTTCTTCGCGCTCAAGCCTGAAACGGCAACCAGCAACGTCAGCGCGGGGATGAGGAAACGGCCAAGTGGTTTCATGGGGAACGAGTGTGAAACGTTGCCCCACCGGTGTCAATTCCGCCGAGGGGGTCGAGGCGATTTTCCGCGCGGCTTGAGGCACGACGCGACCTCGGCGCGGCTGAGCATGCGCCACTTGCCGGGCGGCAGTTCGCCCAGCTTCACCGGCCCGACCGCCACCCGTTGCAGGCGCAACACACGGAGGCCGAGCACTTTAAACATCCGGCGCACCTCGCGGTTTTTGCCCTCGGCCAGCACGAGCTCCGCCTCGCTGCGGGTGTTGTTGGCGGAGAGCAGTCGGGCGCTCCTGGCTTTCAGAAAATCCCCCTTGTCGCGCAGGCCAACCGTGAGCTGCTTCAGTGTCTCCGGCTCGAGCCGCTTGGCCAGCGTCACGCGATAGGTCTTGAGCAGGCCGTGGCTCGGGTGCGCCACCTTCTGGCAAAACTCGCCATCGTTGGTCAGCAGGATCAGCCCCTCGCTGTCGGCGTCGAGCCGGCCGATGGTGAAGAGGTGCCCCCAGTCTGCCGGCAACAGGTCGAACACCGTCCGGCGATCGTGCGTGTCGCGGCGGGTGCAGAGAAACTTCGGGGGCTTGTTGAGGGCGACGAACCGCTTGGCCCTGGCCCGGATCGGGCGGCCGTCGAGCGACACTTCGTCCCGGGTGGGATCAACCTTCGTGCCAAGCAGCCGGACGACTTGGCCATGGACGGTGACGCGACCGTCGAGGATCAGCTTTTCGCCTTCACGGCGGGAAGCCACTCCGGCCTCGGAGAGAAATTTTTGCAGGCGAACCATCACCACGGGGGAGGCAAATGCGGTGCGGTCAGTGGCGGGCGGGCAACGGAACCGGGGGCGATTATTCCTCCGGCTTGGTCTTTTTCAGGCCGGTGATGCGGTCGCCCTCCTTGAGTTCGCCGCGTTTGCGCAGCAGTTCCACGCGCTCGTAACGGGTGAGCACACTGCGCTTGGCTTCAGCGGCACCACCGACTTTCAGGCTGGGATGTTGTGACATTTTCTTAAAAAATAAACGATTTGGAGTCTCTCCGCCGGGAAGCGGGCGCGAGAACCTACCACCCCCCACCTCGATTGCAACCGGATATTTTGCTACAAATGCAGGCTTTTCTGCTTCTTCCTCAAAGGGCACGCTTGGCCAAGCGCTGCTTCCATCGTGATGTTTTTTTCGACAAAAACTAGGCTCAATCTGCTTGGCTTCGTTGCTGCCCTGTCCTTGGCTCGCGCGGAGGTGCCCGATATCCGCTCGGTCGAACTGGATCTCACCATCCCTAGGCTGGAAACCGGCCAACCGGATGCCGGCAGGCGAGTGAAGCAAACTATCCCCGGCTACGAGCAGACTGGCGTTTATCATGTCACCTATCTGCCGGTTGATTGGGTACAAGGCAAAAGCTATCCGGTGCTCATCGAATATGCCGGGAACAAACACCACGGAGCCAACGGTGACATTAGCACCGGCCGGCCTGAAGGCAGCAAGATGGGTTACGGAATCTCCGGCGGACGCGGCTTCATTTGGGTATGCCTGCCCTACCTCAACGTTAAGGGAGATGACATTGCACTCACTTGGTGGGGCGACGCCAAAAATCGCACCGCGCGGCCGACGTTGGATTACTGCCAGAAAGCCGTCCCGTGGATTTGCAAAAAATACGGAGGCGACCCTGACCGCGTCATCCTGTGTGGATTCTCACGCGGTGCCATCGCCTGCAACTACCTTGGACTGTACGATAACGAAACCGCCAAACTATGGCGGGCCTTCATTCCATACAGTCACTACGATGGTATCCGCACTTGGCCTTACCCTGCCTCCGACCGCGATTCCGCCCTCGCCCGACTTAAGCGCCTAGCCAAGCGCCCTCAATTCATCTGCCACGAAATCACCGGCGCTCAACTCAACCTTGCGGCGACAAAAAAATGGATCGAATCCACCGATCTTACTGAAAACATCACTTTCGCCGAAACCGGTTTCCGCAACCACAACGACGCATGGCTTCTCCGCCCCAGCCCAGCCCGCGAAAAACTCCGAGTTTGGCTGAAGGACGCACTATCCGTCCCTTAGCCTCTAATCACTCTCGAAGGCAAATTCCGCATTGCGTCGGGGCGGTGTATGACTAGACTGCCGCACCGCTTGCTTTGTTTGTCGACATGAGCCGCAAGGAACAGTTTTCCCGCAAAGATCTCCCGGATGAGTTGCGTCAGCAATTCGCCGTGGTGGAGCGTCGGCTGCGGCGTGTCGAGACGGCGATGGCGGTGTGCCTCGCTGCGGCCGGGTTGTTCGGTTCGTATCTCGTCCTTTTTTTCTCCGACCGCCTATGGGACAGCCCGGGCTGGCTGCGGCTTAGCCTGCTCGCCGCCGGTGTTGGCATCACGGTCTCCTCGGTGGTTTGGTGGCTCTCGCGATGGGTGTTCCACAAACGCGACACGCGCGCCTTGGCCAAGCTGGTGCAATGGCGGTATCGGCGACTCGGCGACCGGCTGCTCGGCATCGTCGAGTTGGCCGACGAGGAAAAACGCCCGGCCATTTTCTCCCCCGCGCTTTACGAGGCGGCGATTAGCCAGGTCGCCGGTGAGGCGCTGAAGCTCGATTTCAAGCAAACGGTCAGCCCGCGGCCGGCGCGGCAGCGGGCCATCATCGCGGCGGGTCTTGTTGCGGTGGCGGTCGTCGGCTGGGCGGTTGTCCCGCAGGCTGGCTGGAACACGCTTCAGCGCTGGGGTCTGCCGGCGGCCGACATTTCGAGGCACACGCTCGTTCTGCTCACCGGGTTTCCCGGCGAGATGGTCGTGGCCAAGGGCGAGTCGTTCGACGTCAACGGCGCGGTCGAGTACCGCTCGTTTTGGAAACCCGGCACCGCCTCGGCACGGTTCAACGACAGCAAGCCGATACGAGCCGACATCGCCGGCACCAACGTGAATTTCACCGTCTCCGGCAAGGTCGAGGACGGCGCCCTCACGGTGAAGGTCGGCGACGCCCGGCATCCGGTCGAGATACGCCCGGTGCAACGCCCGGCGATGCGCGAACTGCACGCCAGCATCGAGCTGCCCGCGTACTTGCAGCACCCGGTGCAAAACGAGACGGTGCAGGCGGCTTTCCTGCCGGTGCTGCGCGGTAGCACGGTATCGTTTCGGGGCCGTGTCTCTCGCGAGCTCAACCATGCGCAGGTGACGATTGACGAGGTGACCAAGCCGATGAGCTTTCGAAATGATAATTTTTCCAGCCCGGCGCATGAGGTGGGCGGCACGTCGCATTTTGCCTTCACTTGGCGCGACAAACACGACCTCGACGGGGCGGCCGCGTGGCAGTTGAACGTCGAGGCGATCGACGACATTGCGCCGCGTCCCGACCTCGGCACACTGGGCCGCGACCTGGCCATTCTAGAGACCGAGGTGCTCGAGCTCAACGCCACCGTGCGCGATGACTTCGGCGTGAAGGAAGCCGGCATCGAGTGGCGTGCGCTTGGCCAGGCGGAGGAGCTGCCGGCGCAAATCGCCGCCGCGCTCACGGTCTTGGCCAACGGCACGCAGGAGACCGAGTTTGAGGCGAGTTTTCATTTCAGCCCGGCGGTGCTTGGCATCGGCAGGGACACCACCGTCGAGCTTGCCGCCTGGGCGACCGACCATCTGCCCGGTCGCAAGCCAAGCCGCACGATGTCGTATCGGCTACACATCCTCGGTATCGAGGATCACGCCGAGATGGTTCGGCAAAAACTGGAGGAAATCCTGGAGAACCTCGAGGAGGTTTCGCGCGCCGAGGAAGATATCGCCGAGGACACGCGTGAGTTGGCCAAGACCGACGACGACACCTTGGCCAAGCGCAAGACCAACGAGAAGATCGAGCAAACCGCCGAGGATCAGAGGGAGAACGCGCAGGACTTGAAAGACCTCGCGAAGGAGGGAGCCAAGGCGTTGATGGAGGCCATGCGCAATCCGGCCTTCGACGAGCAGACGCTGCGCGACTGGGCGCAGAACATGCAGAAGATGAACGAGCTGGCCGACCAGCAGATGAAGCAGGCCCAGTCCAAGCTCGGCGAGGCGCAGCAGGGCGGCGAGCCGGAGGAGAAAAAAGAGAAGCTCGCCGACGCGCTCGAGGAGGAGGAGGAGGCACTCGATGAGTTGGCCGATTTGCAGGACAAGGTGAACAAGGACCTCGACAACCTTCAGGCCCTCACGCTGTCCCAGCGGCTGCGCAAAATCAGCAAGGAGGAAATGGCACTGCGCAAAAAAATCAAGGACATCATCCAGGAAACCATCGGCCTGACGCCGGACGATCTGCCGGAGCGCCACACCCGCGCCAACGGCCGCTTCACCAAGTCGCAGGGCCGCACGCAGGCCAAGGCGGTCGAGTTGCAGGGCGAGATCAGCCGCTTTTACGAGCGCACCGGCAAGGGCCAGTACGGTGAGGTCAGCCGCGAGATGGAGACGGAGAAAACCGGCGAGTCGCTCGCGGAGATCGAGCAGCAGATTTCTTCCAACATCTCCATGCTGGCCATCCGCAACCTCGGCGACTGGTCCGGCAATTTCGGGGAGTGGGCCAAGAAACTCGAGCCACCCAAAAAGGACTCAGAAGGCGGCGGCCAAGGCGGTGGCCAGGGCGGCGAGAAAAAGGTGAACGAGCTGATGAAACTGCTTTTCTCCATGCTGCGCCTGCGTGAAAGCGAGCTGCTGCACCGGCAGCAAACCGCCCTGCTCGAGCAGCAGAAGGGCGAGGCCGGCATTTACGCGAAGGGCCTCGAGCGGGTGGTGCAAATGCACGCCGACTCGATGCTCGAGCTGAACCGGATGCAGTTCGAGACCGTCGAGCCGGCGATGCTTGACCCGTTGCAGGAGACGTTCGACTCGATGGAGATCACCGACAACCTGCTCGACAAGCCGCAGACCGACTTGGTCACCACCGAGGCGCAGACCGGCACCATCCGGGCCATGTCCGACGTCATCAACCTCATTAACGAGGAGGTCAAGCGCGACAGCGGCCAGCAGGGCCAATCGCAGGCCCAGCAGGAAATGGCGTTCATGATGGCGATGATGGCGATGAAACAGCAGATGGGCCAGGGCATGAAGCAGAGCCAAAGCGGCGGCGGCAGCCAGGCCGGCGGCACGACCAGCCAATCCGCCTCCGCATTGACCGGCGACGCCGTCGGCCGCGAGGACAGCGAACGCGCCATCAGCCGGGGTAGCGGCGCGGCGGCACGGTTGCCGGAGGAGTTTCGCGAGGTGTTGCAGGATTATTTCAAGGCGGTGGAGGCGGTGGAGGCGATGGAGGGGGACGGGAAGCGATGAGGCGGACGCGGCTTTCGCTTCTCATCGCGGTGTGCCTGGCCGTGGCCGTTCCGGCCCAGGCGCAAAAACTGTTTGAGGAGTCGAGCGACCTGTTGCCGAAAGAGATCGAGCGTATGTACTTGAAGGGCCTGCAGTTCATCGTGCAGTCCCAGATCGCCGGCGGCAATTTCAAGGATAAGACGTACGGCACGTCACCGGCGGTGGTCGGGCTGGCCGTGGTGGCGATGCTCGCGCACGGGGACGACCCGGTCCACGGCCCGTACAGCGGCCCGATCAAGCGCGGACTCAACTTCATCGTCAGCCGGCAAAACAAGACCACCGGCTACATCGGCACCACAATGTATAACCACGGCTTTGCGACGCTGGCTTTGGCCGAGGCGTATGGCGCGGTGGAGGACGACCGGCTTGGCCCGGCGCTCGAGAAAGCCATCGCCCTGATCATCAACGCGCAGAAAAAAAACCCGCGCGGCGGCTGGCGCTACTCGCCGGAGAGTACCGACGCCGACACCACAGTGAGCGGCGCGCAGATGGTGGCGTTGTTCGCCGCGCGCAACGCCGGCCTGACTGTGCCGGAGTCGGCCATCCAGACCGGCCTGAAATATTTCAAGACGTGCCAGACGCCCGAGGGCGGTTTCGGCTACACGTCCAACCGAGGCCCCAACGCCGCCCGCTCGGCCATCGGCACGCTGGTGTTCGCCCTGGCCAAGGAGAAGGACAGTGCGACTTTCCGGAAATCATTCGGCTACCTCCGCAAGGCCCCGGAGACGTCGAGCTACCGGAACTATTATTTGTACTATGGCGCGCAGGCATTCTTCCACGCCTCGCCGGCGGAGTGGTCCAAGTGGAACCGCAAAAACATCGCCAAGCTCAAGCAAAACCAGAACGAGGACGGAAGCTGGAGTGGCCAGTTCGGCACCACGTTTGCCACCTCCGCCTCGCTGCTTTCGCTTGCGCTCAACTACCGTTTCCTGCCGATCTATGAGCGGTAATCCATCCCAGCCAAGGCGATGGTTCCGCCGGCCGCTTTGGCTGGCGGCGATCGCGCTTGGCCTTGGCCAGGCGCTTGGCCAGGCGGCTGGCAAGGACGACCTCGTGCGTTTCCTCGACGGCTCGATGCTTCACGGCGAACTGCAGCAGGTCAGCCTCGGCGACGGCGTGCGCTGGGCGCGGCCCGACTTGGCCAGGCCGGTCGATTTTCGGCCGGACAACCTGGCTTGGATTCGCTTCGAGGGCGCGCGCCCGGTGAAGCGCCCGTCCGAGCCGACCGTGCACATCCGCTTTCACAACGGCGACGAGGTGCTCGGCAACCTGATTGCGCTGGACGAGCAGCGCGTCCAGTTCTCCACTTGGTTCAACGAGCAGTTGTCCGCGCCGCGCGGCGTGCTGCAGTCGCTGGCGTTTCTCTCGCCGGGCTTCCGGATTCTATTCGAGGGGCCGACCACCATCGCTGGATGGAAGCTGGGCCGCGACCCAAAGGCGTGGAAGTACCGCGACGGCGTTTTCATCTCCGACGGCGTCGGCGTGCTGGGCCGCGACTTCGGCCTCAAGGGCTCGTCCCGCATCGAGTTCGACCTCCAATGGAACGGCACTTTCAGCCTAATCGTGCCGGTGTACACCTCGGCGCTTGACCGGTTTGATTACCGCAGCAACTCGTACATGTTTTACATCAGCCGCGGCTACGTCAGTTTGCAGCGCGTGCAGAACGGCGCCGGTGTGCGCAACCTTGGCCAGGGGCAGATCCCCGAGATGCAGTCGAAGAACCGCGTACAGGTCGAGATCCGCGTCAACAAGCCCAAGGCCGAGATGGAACTTTACATCGACCGCAAGCTCGTCCGCAAATGGCGCGACACAAACGGCTTCGCCGCCACCGGCTCGGGCATGGCGTTTTTCTCGCAGCTCAACGGCCCGATCGTGCGGGTGAGCAATCTGCGCGTGTCGGCATGGGACGGCCATTCCGACCCGGTCCAGCTCGCCGTGAACGACGGCTCGGAGGACATGGTTTTTCTCAAGAACCGCGACGAGGTGCCCGGCAAGCTCAAGTCGATGGACGGCCGGACGGTCGTGATCAATTCGCTCGGCGCGGACCTCACCATTCCGCTCGAGCGCATCACCCGCGTGGCGCTCACCAAGCCGGAAGCCAAGCCGGAAGCCAAGCGGCCGTGGGAAGTGCGCGCACACTTCGCCGGCGGCGCGGCCGTGTCGTTCGACCTCCGCCAATGGGAGGGCAGCACCCTCACCGGCCGCAGCCGAAACTTCGGCCCGGTGACATTCGACTCGCAGTACATCCGACGGCTGCAGTTCAACCTCGGCACCTCACAAAAAACCAGCGACACCAACGCCGGCGGCGCCGACCAACTCTGGCCCTGGGATGATTGACGAAATGAGATATTCATTTTCGCGGCAGCGTCGTGGAGGCCGGTTCTCTGCGCCGCTTTTTTTATCAGTTTCAAGTTGTTCAAAATCCGTGTTCATCCGTGTCTTAAAAAGTTTTCAGTTCAAGCCGTCCATTCGCGTCCCTTGGCGTCCATTTGCGGTTTTCATCCTGGCCGCAACAACCGCCCTTGGCCAAGCCGGCTCGGCCGGCGACAGCAAATCCACCATCCATTTCAAGAACGGCGACTGGCTGCGCGGCGCTCTCGCCGCATACGACCCGGCCGTCGGCGTGACGTGGCGCCATGCCGACGCGACGGCTCCGCTACACTTCAACACCGGCCAACTCACCGGGATCACGCTGGACGGCACCGCCGTTGGCCGACTCGCCGCCGGCAATCTCTGCGAGGTGCAACTTGTCAACGGCGACCACTTCCGCGGCAACCTCGCCGGTGCCACGGCGCAACATTTCCTGTTCGACACCTGGCACGCCGGGCGGATGCAGTTGCTGCGCAGCACCGTCCGCAAGATCGCCCCGCTGCCCAAGGGGCTGAAGACGATCTTTCAGGGGCCGGAAAGTGACGACGGCTGGACACACGGCAAGATCAGCAACGAGACCATCGGTGAGTCCGGCAACTGGCGTTATCACAACGGCGGATTCCACGCCAAGTCGGCCGCCTCCATCGCCCGTGACCTGGGCCTGCCGGACAGCTCGCACACCTCGTTCGAGCTCGAGTGGAGCGGCGCGATGCATCTGGCCTTCGCGCTGTACACCGACACGCTGCAACCGATCAGCCTTTCCACCAAGGAGAACGAGCCGGACTTCGGCGGCTTTTACAGCATCCAAGTCAACAGCTACTCGGTGAACCTTTTGCCGGTCAAAAAACACACGCCGCTCACCTACCTCGGCCAGGCGACCGTCCCGAGCTTCCGCAATAAAACCAAGGCGCGCCTCGAGTTTTTCGCCAACAAACACCAGCGGCTCATCGCCGTGGCGATCGACGGCAAGCTGATCCGCAAATGGTTCGATCCAAAGGGCTTCACCGGCGAGGGCAGCGGCATCCGCATCGTGCACCAGGGCCGGGGCGCCGTGCGCATCAGCAACCTGCGCGTCGAGGAATGGGACGGCCGGTTCAAAGGCCCGCCGACCCATCCCATCGGCGCGAAGGACGACCTCGTCAAGCTGATAAACAGCGACCGCATGCAGGGCCGCGTCGAAGGAATAGAGGGCGACAAACTCAACGTCACCACGGTCGAGGGCGGCTTCCCCGTGCCGCTCGACCGCGTGAAACAGATCGAGCCGGCGACAAGCAAGACCGCCGCCGACATGCCGCTCAAGCACCGCGTGCGCGCCCACTTCAGCGACGGCAGCCGGCTCACATTCGTGCTGAACCGCTGGGCCGCCGCCGGCGTCGAGGCGCAAAGCCCGAGCTTTGGCCGCGCCACCTTCAAGCCCGGCTCCATCATGCGCCTCGAGTTTCAGGCGCAGCAAGTGAGCGGCAATCAGTGAGCAGTTGGGCTTGTCCCAAGTACAGACGATCTGCGTTTAACTCACCCGTCGGTTTTTCGGTAGTTGGCGTGGTTGGTCGGGATGCCTTGGGCGTTGAACTCCTGCTCGAAGTCGGTCACGAGCTTTTTCAATTGCTCCGGCGTTTCCGTCGGTTCAAACCCCACCGCTCCGTCGAACACTTCCAGCATCTGCTCAAAATATTCGACGTTGTCCGTCCGCAGATAGACGATGCCTTCGGCCTTGAGCAGGCGCCTGGCCAAGGGCGGGAACGGCTCGCTGATAAGCCGGTTTTTGTGGTGCCGCTTCTTCGGCCACGGGTCGGGAAAGTAAACGTGAATCGCGTCCAGCGTCCCCGGCGGCAGCAGGTGCTCCAGCACGTACGCTGCCTCGGCTCGGAGCAACCGGAGATTTTTCAAACCGGCACGATACCCCTTGCGATCGACCTTGGTGATGCGCCCGAGCAGCCGCTCCAGTGCGACGATGTTCCGGTCGGGATGGGCCAGGGCGTACCGCAGCGTGAACGACCCGTCGCCGCAGCCCAGCTCCAGCTCAAGCGGTTGCTCCGCCGGAAACAGCTTGGCCAGGTCGATCGGCTCGATGGCCGAGGTGATCGGGTGAATCATCGACTCCCCCGGCGGCAATGACTTGTTGCGACTCACAGCTTGGCCTGCGGGTCAGCGGTAGTCGCCGCCGTTGAGGCTGTTCACCACCGACTTCTGCCAGGCGGCCAAGCCGGCTTTCATTCGATCCACGCGCTTGGCGAATTTCTTGGTGCTGCCGAGCAGGTTTTGCTGTTCCTTCGGATCGTCGCCCAAGTGATAAAGTTCGTAGGCAAACTCGCCCTTGTTTTTCTTCACCGGCGCGCGATGCAGCTTGTAATCGCCGTCGATCCATGCGGCGTGACCGGGCAGCGTGTCGGTCGGATACTGCCGGTCGATCTGTCCCTCCGGCTCGGCCGGTTTTTGGTTGCCGGCGAGTTGTTCCTGCCGCAGTACCTCGAGCATCGCCCGGCTTTTTCTCGGGCGGCCCCTGGCCTGGTACGTCCAGAATCCCATCGGTTTTTCGCGCCGCTTGGCCTTGCCGTCAAGTAGCGACACCAGGCTCGTGCCGTCGAGCACCGGCTGGTTGTTTGGCAGCGGCGCGCCGGCCAGTTCCAGCAGCGTCGGGTAAATGTCCGACGTGTTGGCGTTCATGTTCGTGATGCGGTTCGACTTGATCCGCGCCGGCCACTCGATGATCGCCGGCACGCGGATGCCGCCCTCGTACAGGCTGCCCTTTCGCGCGCGCAAACCGCCGGTTGAGCCTTTCGGGATCGCGCCGTTGTCGCTGCAATACCAAAGCACCGTGTTGTCGGCGACGCCGAGTCTGCGGATGCCTTTTCGCAGTTCGCCCAGCGCGGCGTCCATCGCCGTGATCTCGCCGTAAAAATGGGCCGCGCCGTCCGGCTGGTCGGCGTACATTTTTTTGTATTTATCGACCGCGACGTGCGGGCTGTGGGGGTTGCCGAACCATATCACCGCAAGGAAAGGTTTGTCGCTCTTGGCCGCCTTGCCGATCCAGTCCAGCGCCAAGTCGGTCGTGACGTGCGAGCTTTCGCCGTCGGTCTCGATCACCTGCCCGTTGTGGCTGAAGAGCGGGCTGTTCTCGTAAAAATTCGGACTCGAAAACCAGTCGTCGAACCCGCTGTTGCCCGGGCTGGCCGCGCCGTCGGCGCGCATCGAGCCGATGTGCCACTTGCCAAAATGCGCCGTCGTGTAGCCGGCTTTTTTGAGCGCCTCGGCGACGGTGATCTCCTGCGGCCGCAGCGTGTGGCCCCACGCGAAGCAGCCGAAGCGGTTCGGGTTGCGCCCGGTCATCACGCTGCCGCGTGTCGGCGAACAGACGGCCGCCGCCGAGTAGAACCGATCGAACCGCAGGCCGGTTCGCGCCATCTCATCCATCACCGGCGTCTTGAGGATCGGATGTCCGTTGTAGCCGGTGTCACCCCAGCCCTGATCGTCGGCCATGCAGAGAATGAAGTTCGGCCGCTCGGCCAACGGCTTGGCCAAGGCAACCACCGCGAACACGATTAAAATGAAAGTGCGTTTCATGAGAAATTCCCCAACACGGGTTCGGCGGAAAGACTTGCTGCCAAGCGGCAAATAGTCGAGCGCCGCTTTGGCCTTGCGCGGCGGGGCGCTTGGAGGGATGCTTACAGCACTTAATTTCACGATGAAAACCAGAATTTTTCACTGCATTGTTGCGCTTGGCTTTGGCCTCGCGCTTGGCCAGGCGGCCGATCCGACCCAAGACCGGGTGGCCAAGGGCGTCGCCGCCGAGTTGCCGTCGCTTGTTTCGCTGTACAAACATTTTCACGCCAACCCGGAGCTGTCGTTCATGGAGGCCGAGACGGCCAAGCGGTTGGCCGCCGAGTTGCGCAATGCCGGGTTGACTGTGAGCACCGGCATCGGCGGGCACGGCCTTGTTGGCGTGCTCAAGAACGGCGACGGGCCGACGCTGCTGATCCGCGCCGACATGGACGGCTTGCCGGTGCAGGAGGAAACCGGCCTGCCGCACGCCAGCACCAAGCAGATGGCCGACGACTTGGGCAACACGGTTTACACCATGCACGCCTGCGGGCACGACGTGCACATGACGAGCTTCGTCGGCACGGCGCGGCTGCTGGGCCAACTGCGCGACCGGTGGAGCGGCACGCTGGTGATGATCGGCCAGCCGGCGGAGGAGCGCGGCGCCGGCGCGCGCGCGATGCTCGAGGACGGGTTGTTCAAGCGGTTCCCAGTGCCGGACTACTGCATCGCCCTGCACGTGGCGTCTGACCAGCCGGCCGGCACGATCGGCTACAATTCCGGCTACGTGTACGCCAACGTCGACTCGGTGGACATCACCGTGCGCGGGCAGGGCGGCCACGGTTCGCAGCCGCAGGCATCGAAGGATCCGATCGTGCTCGCGTCGCAGATCGTCATCGCACTACAGACGATTGTCAGCCGCGAGGTGCACCCGCGCGAGCCGGCCGTCGTCACCGTCGGCTCGATCCACGGCGGCACCAAGCACAACATCATTCCCAACGAGGTGAAGTTGCAACTGACCGTGCGCTCGTACACCGACAAGGTTCGCAACCAGATTATCGCCGCGATCAGGCGCATCAGCCTCGGCACCGCGCAGGCCGCCGGCGTGGCCAAGGACCGACTGCCGATCGTGACCGTGAAGGACGAGTTCACGCCGTCGGCCTACAACGAACCCGCCTTGGCCAAGCGCGTCACCGACACGATGGCCGACTGGCTCGGCAAGGGAACGCTCATCAAGCGGCAGCCGACGATGGGTGGCGAGGACTTTGGCATGTACGGACGCACCGAGCACAAGATACCGATCTTCATGTTTGCGCTGGGCACCGTGTCGAGCGACCTCCTCAAGCGCTTCCGCGCCGCCGGCAAACCGCTGCCGATGGTGCACTCGAGCACCTATGCGCCGGACATCGAGCCGAGCCTGCGCACCGGCGTCACCGCCACCACCGCCGCGGCCCTCGATTTGTTGAATAAACGATAAAACAGTTTATCAATTTCATTAGACTTAAAATTTGTTATTCAAACCTTTTATAGTTCTCCCACACTTTTTTTTGGTTATTTTTTAATATGATTCTATGAATGATGTTTTTATCAGTTACGCGCATCTGGACGACCAGTCCATCGATGAGGATCAAAAGGGCTGGATCTCACCCTTTGATTTCAGCTAAAAAAAGCTTGCACATCGC
>Ga0207962_1000486_pt1 | contig 13123 bp, 15 predicted proteins | sample Knorr_S15_td_AAI_FD_185603 | JGI IMG/M metagenome (GOLD analysis project Ga0207962, IMG submission 185603) | Marine microbial communities from Southern Atlantic Ocean transect - Knorr_S15_td_AAIW_ad_750m_LV_A (SPAdes) (version 2) | ecosystem: Environmental > Aquatic > Marine > Oceanic | place... | reverse complement strand
GAAGGCAACCGCACACGCGTATGGTTCATCTCCATTTAATTGGGGAGTAGCTCGCGAGGCTTTAGAAAGATTTTTTGGGTATTGAATATATCGTAATTTAAAAAGTACTTTTACTTAACCTTCAAGTAGTTCGCTTTTGTAGAAATTGACCTTTTAGCTTTGGGGGTAAGGCGTCTATTTTAGAAGCGCGTAAAATAATATCCGCAATCTCCGGCTCCCCATTAATTATCCGATTAAACTCTGATACTGTAACCCTGTTCTCGTCTCTATTTATATACTCAATAAAATCTCCATTTTTTATAATTCCTTCTCTCTCGACCGAAAAATAGAAACCGCTACGACCGGATTTACGAATGCGCGCCGACAAGTCTTTTGTATCCAGCCGTGCGTTAAGAGTAATGCAAGGCTCCCTCGGGTGAGTCACAACTATTTCAACTGATCCAATACGCAGTCGGTCGCCAAGGTGAATATCTCTCTCCATCAATCCGACAGTGGTTAAGTTCTCACCAAAATCTCCGAAGGACAAATCCGGTTTCCCTAATTCTTCTTTCCATAGGTCATAGTGTTCTGAAGGATAAACGCAGATTGCTTTATATATTCCACCATGAAGTTTCTTATTTGCTTGGTCATCTCCTTCTAATCCGAGTCGTGTAACTTTTATCGGCCCCTCAGTCTTTCGTTTATAAATTCCTGTCTGGATTTTTTTCCCATTTCTTAGCATTTCTTGTAAGGATCCAACATGGACAGACAAAACTTTCATTAGAATTAATTATTTCCTTAAAATAAATCTATTTGAGAATATTATTTTATAAAATCAGGATGAAAGTAAATAACAAACAGAAGAGCGGCCAAAGTTAGAACCCAGATAATTATGTAAGACAGCATTGATTGTTTGGCTTTTTTTTTCTCCAGCCAAGTTCTTGGCTTAATTCCTTGGATCAAGAACGCTAGCTTAGCAGAAAGGTTTATGGCCACAATATTAACCGCCAACAAAAACGCTGCTCCGTATGCTAAGTCAGTTTGCCCTGCGCCCAACATTAATCCCATGGTTGCAGCCGGAGGCAACAAAGCAACCGCCACCATAACACCCACGAGAATACTTGGAATGCCCGAAGTTAAAGATATTACAGCCGCCGCTCCGGAAGCCATCGCTAAAACTGCAGAGTCCAGCCCAACATATGTTCGTGCCAAAAGCTCCCGGCTTTCAACATTCAGAGGCCAGAAAATACCGATAAGGATAGATAAGACCAGCGCTAGGCTCATGCCCGCTAATCCGGTTTTAAACGCTTTCCACATCAGATCAGTGTCACCCAATGCCGTTCCTAAAGCCAACGCCAGATTGGGCCCTAGTAAAGGAGCAATAACCATGGCACCAATAACTACGGCAACGTTATCTTTCAAAAGTCCAATAGCAACCACAACTGTTGATAAAAAAATTAATAGGAGATAGGTTCGGTTTAGATGAGCGTTTTTACCAATGCTGTTATATAGCTCTTCGCGCGTTGTTTCAGCCGCGGAAATGATTTTCGTTTTTTTCTCTGGTTCTTCTTCTCGCGGCAACGTAGCCTCAATAGGGATGACCACAACTCTAGCGGAGAGACTAGTTGCAAGTATCCCCTGAAGCGCATCCAGAATTATTTGCCGCTGCTCCGGTTTGACCAAAATTCGAACAACCTTACGTTCTTCCCTGCCACTTGACACAACCCAGAAGTCAGAAGCGTCATTTTTATCTGCAATATTTTTAATGCTGTCGATATAACTTTCATCTGCAATTACTTCTATGATTTTCATAGTATTATTGTGAAAATTTGAATTTTATTTAATAGGTGGACTGAAAATGAATCGCGCGTATATGTAGGCAATCGATTCGGAGATAACATTTCGCACACCCTCACTAGACAACCACCATCGGGAAACATCATATTCATTAGGAGAAATGGCTATAACACCCACATTCACTGAGGAAAATATTTTCTCAGAAAGGAACCATGAACGCCTAGCATGGGCGCCTAATGATACTATGTCAATTGATGCTTCGTTAAACCCTTCTTTATTTAGCCTCCTTTGTACTGCCAAAATTGAATGATAGGTTCTATCTCTTTTAATATTTTTATGTACTGGAGCAGTCATCATTTTATCTTCCGGGAAATCTAAATTCTTTAGTGTTGATGCAGCCAGTTCCGCCCACGTTTTATATTCTGATAAGTGATAACCCACGCTTATTTTTACCCCCGTAGTGACCAATAATTGATAGCTACCCTGTTGAAACCGTTCTTTTGCTCTCTCTAAAGCGTAGTCAGGCAACCAACCCTCAACTACTAAAATATCTCCTCCAACTGGCTTTGTTGGAGCTAAAAACGGATGAACAAATAATATAATTAATACCAGAACAAAACCAAACGCCATTGACAATGTAACCCAACCTACTGGGGTAAGAACGCGACGCTCTCGAATAGTTGTTAAACGAAACAATTTACCCATTAGATAAAATAACCTTTTTTGTGGTGCTTCTAACCCTGAAAAAGTGGAAGGGTAACAACAATTCAAGATATGAGCAAAAACTTTCCCAATTAAACTTTCTCCACCCCAACGTAGTAACAAGGGCCATTTCAATCCCTAATAGAAACACTTAGTTTTATTATGGATCTCTATAAAAACCGTCAAATTATCATTTTAGCCAGACGGTTGGTGTTAATTCTTGATGAGGTTAATCGCTTACGCGGCCTTCCTTAAAATCAGATAAACCTTACTATAAAACTACTTATGATGCTTTGCACACTTAAAATATTTTCTGGCATAGTATTTGCTTAATTCATAGATTAAATTCATTCGTTCAGTTGTAAGTGGTGCATTGAAGGGGTAAAAACCACCGAATCACCCTTTAGTTTTTGTCTCCAAAAAACGAAAGGTTATTTGAGAGCATTTATTTTTTGGATAATTTTTGATACGAGGCAAGAACATTCTTTTAACTATCGCAAGCCAGGAGTATAAAATTATGATAACCCGTACTTGGAAGAATCATCCAATCACACCTCAGTCGAAAAATTTGAGTTATAATCCGTTTCAATGGGTCAATGATTTCGAAAAAGAAGTTTTGGAAAACAACCGAAAAGTTTTTTCCAGAATTTACAACACAGATGTCGAAGAGCATTGGCTAAAATCCGATAAAGACTGAAACAAATTATTTAAGATTAAAAAAATACGTGCTGCCTGACTACTTGGCTGTTAGTTACCCTTACCTTGTCTTAACCAATTTCAAAGGTTAATTACAAGGTCGCATGCTTTCCTTCAAACAGCCAACGCAAGGACTTTTTTCTGCAGTAACGTCGATTCAACCTTCCACTATTGCTAAAAGCAATTCCTTCGAATTTTAAATATATAATTGATTATAATTCGTAACTATAACTTTTACGCTGGAGTTTGCTTAAGCTAAAATCGTTTCATCGCAACTACCCCTCTAAAATTTTGTTTTATTTTAAAAAAATTATTAATACTTTGCTTCATAGTGTGTCAGGATATGTTTTTGTAGACTTAATTATTCTTAATCATGGATGCAAACTAAGAATGAACAAACCATACAAACAAATATTGGCTTTAACTCCTCTAATAGGTTGTCTTTTGCTTTTGCATACAATTGTGTTTGCTGAAACAGGCCCATCAATGGATAAGAATCGAGATATTTTTAAACTTTTAGAAGTTTCTGGGCTATTAAAACAAATGGATTATATAAAAGATGAGGCTACCAATTCTTATGCAAGAGTTATCTCTATTACTTACCCAAAAGTTCCAGACCAATTTTGGGACGATTTTAATAAATTGGCCGGAAAAGAAGAAATGAAGGTTTTACTAGACCGCGTAGTTGCAGTCTATGACAAGCACATGTCTCATGAGGTGATCAAGCAATTAATTACAATGTTTTCCACACCATTCTGGGATGAATGGAAACAAAAAATGCCCACTATAAGCAGAGAAGCCGGGCTAATAGGAAGCCAATGGACACAGGAGCTCCTGCAATCTCAATCATTTAAAAAAAAACTTGATCATTTGGTCAGCAAATATGACCTGGAAAAACTTAATTCTGCACCTGAAACATCTCACTCAAAAAACGAATCCAAAAAATAACAGCAAGAGCGTTTTCATCTCTAATTAATAAATTTATAATTCTGCGATGCAAACACCCCTACGTCATATTATTGGTTGGAGTGGGTTAATCGTTATAGTTAGTTTAGTCGCTGTATTCATGTCATTTTTCTTTAACTTATCTGGATATAACATCAATGTTCGATGGGTTTTTATTCCTTGCATTGCCTTGATTTTATTTCTTATCCCAAAAGTGAAAGATTGGATTAAAAAATAATTTTCCTCCAATCCACATTACTTTCTCAGTTTAATTAAAAAACAAGGCCATTTTATACGATAGCCTTTCTAATAAGAGTCGAATTATCAAGTAAGTTTAAAAATAAACTCTGAATGAATTTTTTTATTTTAATTATTTATATATTTTTTTTCCTTCCTCTTAATCCAGCTTCGGCTTTTGATATGGACTATGATGGATATATCAAAACTGGGAGCCAATATATTTTTGACTCGCCATCTCTTCACAAGGACTTTGATAGCGACCTACAAATTCATCTAGGATTAGATGGCAATGTTCTAAAAAAAAACAAATGGGCCTTGGACTATGAAATAGAAACTGATGCATCTTATGTTGATGGGCCTAGTGAGCAGTCAAAACTTAGGCCTGAGACGGATTTTGGTCTTCATCGATCTTGGTTGCGCCTTAGTAATAATTCTTTGCAATTTCGCGGAGGACGCCAGGAAATTCTGTTTGGTGATGGTGTAATTTTTCAACCCCTAGGATTCTTTGACACTCGAGATGTTTCAGGTGTAATACCACAGGCTCACGGTGTAGATAGTGTTCGCGCCACATGGTTTTCGTCTGATGTATCTCTTCTTGAAACTTGGTTAGTTCCTGCGAAAAAAGGGACTGCCTTGATTTCTGGAATACGTGCAGATCTCCTATTAGGAGAAATTGCAACGGGTGTTGTCTTCCAATATCATCCAAAGTCTGATTTGGATGATTTCTCTGGTTATGATCAGGAAATGGTACAAGTGGGATATCATTTGAAGGGCGAGCATGAAGTTGGTTTCTGGAATGAGAGTCGCCTGGATGTTGAGATTGAACCTTCCTCTCCACTTCAGTTCGACACAGTTTTAGGAGTTGATTATACTTTTGAAATTGGGAAGGGCCTTCATGTTTTAACTGAATATTTTTTTTCTACTCGACAACGAGAATTCAGTTTATCTGATCTAAAGGGACAAAGAACCTATCATCAAATTGGATTCTTGTTCGATCAACCTATCGACATTGATATCAAATGGCAGATTTTTAGCCTCTATGATTTTCGTGATAGGAGTTTCCAGATTGTACCACAGGTAGAATATTCTATTACTGATGACCTTTTTCTTTATTTGCATGGAAAGGTTGGTGGCAATATCAATGGAAATAAATCAAATGGACGGCTATACCAAAGAACTAATTCATTTAGCGGAACCGAATCATCAATTGGATTAACACTAACCAATTTTTTCTGATTTTTAATACAACCATGAATAACAATCTAATTTCAGTGAAAGGAGTATCGAAAGTTTTCAAGGTTGGTGAAGAAAACTTTACTGCACTACGAGATATTAATCTTGAAATTGCCAGCGGTTCATTTATGTCCTTTGTAGGGCCCTCTGGCTCTGGGAAAACGACAATATTAAATCTTATTGGTGGCCTAGATGTTCCCACAGCAGGTAATATTTTTTTTAAAAACACAAAGTTGTCAGCAATGAACCGTAATCAAATGGCTCAGTATAGGCGAAAAAACATTGGATTCATTTTTCAAACCTATAATTTATTGCCTGTTTATTCTGTTTATGAAAATATTTTATTTCCACTTTTGTTAAATGGTTCTAAAGAAAAAGATGTGCGAGAACGAGTTATGAATATTATAAATAAGGTTGGACTTAGTGACCAGGTTAAAAAAAGGCCTTCCCAACTATCTGGCGGACAATGTCAGCGTGTTGCTATTGCAAGGGCCTTGGTCAAAGATCCTCTTTTAATTCTTGCTGATGAACCAACCGCGAACCTTGATTCTAAAAATTCTCTACAAATCCTAGAGTTGATGAGCGAATTAAACCAACAGTACAAAGCCGCGGTAGTATTTTCTACTCATGACGAGAAAGTAACACGGTATGTCCGCCGTGAAGTCGGGTTAGAAGATGGAAAAATTATTTCTGATAAATAATAACCATAGTTCAGTCCTCAATATATGAACTGGAGCATTGCCAAAAAGAATTTTTCTCGTCAAGGTTTAAGAGCATCGCTTAATGTTTTAGTTACGGCTCTTTCCATTATTGCCTTGATATTCATGCTCTCTTTGCTTAATGGCTTTCAGGCTCAAGCCACCAAAAATGTTGTAAACACAGACGTTGGTGGCGGACATTATCGTGCTCCAGGGTTTGATATTCTTTCACCAACAGAATGGGAGGACCACACAGTAAAAACTCCTGAAATCCTAATGCAATTAGATAATAAAGATAAGGCTGAAGTTCTTGTGCTACAAGGGCAACTGTATCCGAATAGACGGCTTTATCCCGTACAAATTCGTGGTATTTCTATGGAGCAATCCCTTTTAAAATTACCTTTGAATAACTTGAAAACTTTTCCTAAAAATATTGATGACTTAATTCCTGTCGTAGTTGGGGCAAAAATGGCAAAAAAATCTCATTTGCAAAAGGGTGACACTTTGACTTTAAAATGGCGTGATAAGTCTGGTGCCGTCGATGCTAAAGACGTTTTAATTGTCGATGTCGGAGATATGCTTAATCCGCGTGTTGATGAAGGAGTTTTGTGGTTACGCTTAGACCATTTAAGATTTATGACGGATAGAAAAAGAGAAGTAAGTTGGGTGGCCGTTCAAAACTATATTGGACCAGTTCCCGAATTTGAATTTCATCCCGTTGAATTATTAATGGCGGATCTTCTTGCTCTATGGCGCCAAGACAGAATAAATTCTAAAATATTATGGGCAATACTAATGACTTTAGTTTGCATCAGCGTGTTCAATACGCAAATGTTAAATATTTTTAAAAGACAAAAAGAAATTGGAACTCTCATGGCCCTAGGTATGGATTCAAACAGAATTGTAAAAATATTCACTTTAGAGGGTTGTCTTGCAGCTGTCTGGGCTCTTGTGGTTGCTCTTCTTTTAGGGTTGCCGTTTTTTATTTGGTTCCAAGGTGTAGGTTTTGATGTATCTCACCTAAGCGAATCCACTCTTCCCATAAGAGAAACAATTTATCCAAACTACCAGCTAATGGAAATCATTTATTCTTTGGTTATTGTCTTTATTTTGATTGTGGCCTCTTCATGGTTACCTGTAAAAAAAATCACTCGGCTTGACCCAACTATGGCACTCCGAGGAAGAGCAATTAAATGATATTTTTTTTATTTCGCGGCATTTTTCGTGATAAATCTCGATTCCTTTTTCCATTTTCTGTTGTAAGTATTGGCGTGGCGTTGGTTGTTGCGTTGGTTGGATTTATGGAAGGAGTTTTCATGGGAATGATAGATATGACCGCAAAGCTTAATGCTGGTCATTTGAGGTTAGTTAATAAACCTTTTTATGATGAAGAACATCTTTATCCGCTGGATCGTGCTTTAGCTGCACAGAAAGAAACCAAAAGGTGGCTTAAAAAAAATTCAACTCCTGATATTGAATGGGCACCTAGAATTCGCTGGGGGGCTCTTATTGATGTCCCGGATGCAAATGGGGATACCAGGTCACAAACACCGGTAGTGGGAATGGCACTGGATCTAAAATCTCCAAATTCTTCAGAAATCCGCCGTCTCCAGTTGGCAGAATCTCTCGTAAAAGGGCAGTTGCCTCAAGATTCAAATGAAATGTTGATGGGAAATTCATTGGCTAAGGATTTGGATGTAGCTTTAGGCCAATCAGTTACCGTAATCGGACAATCTTTTGATGGCGGACTGGTTGCTGATAATTATCTTGTTGTAGGACTTATAAGATTTGGGGTTACTGCCATGGATAAAAAAATGGTCCTGATTGATCTAGCCGATGCTCAAAGTACATTCTATATGGACGATATGGTTACTGACTGGCTGGGTTACCTCCCATCTAGCTTAAGTTTTGATCATTATGTGAAAGCGAAGAAAAATATTAATTCTAATTTAAACACCTGGCGGGAAAACCCTCCTAAAGATTGGGCAAAAGATGATCAACCAATTGCCCTTAGCATACTAGACCAGCAAAATATGGGATCAATGGTCAAAACATTTACAGTAATAAAGAGTTCCGTGGTTGGTATTTTTACTTTTTTAATGATTCTTGTTCTTTGGAACGCAGGTGTTCTTAGCGGGATTCATCGCTATGGAGAAATGGGATTAAGACTCGCATTCGGGGAGTCTCATTGGAAGTTGATATTAACCCTTGGCATTGAAGGCTTATTGATTGGAATTCTTGGATCTATTGTTGGTTGTGTTTTGGGCGGAACATTTGCTTGGTATCTCCAGGAAGTCGGTTTAAATATGGGTGATACATTTGCTAAATCTGGGCTGATGATTAATGATGTAGTAAGAGCTCGACTTACGTTGGGTGGGTTTATTCAAGGTATCGTTCCGGGTATTTTTGCTAGTGTTGCGGGAACCCTGGTGGCAAGTTCAACTATTTTTAAACGATCAGAAGCTAATTTATTTCGTGAACTAGAAGCAGGTTAAAAATTGGATAGAATATATAAAGTATTTTTGCTTAGTTTCTTTCTTTTTAGTCTCGCATCAAGCCCTTTACTAAAATCATCCGAGGCTATTGATGCTCAAAAACTGCTTGAACAAGTCGATGATAATCTTTGGTCTAACACGAAGTTTATTAGTGGTCGTCTTATAGTCGATAACGGACGTAAAATACGAACTCTCACTCAAGACACATGGATGGAAGGAATTGATCGTTCTTATACTCACTACAAATCACCTGCACGAGAAAAGGGAACGAAAATGCTCAAGGTCAAAGGAAAACTCTGGATGTACACTCCTCGAACAGATCGTAAAATTCTCATAGCAGGACACCTACTTAGACAATCATTGATGGGAAGTGATCTGTCTTACGAAGACATGATGGAAGATCATAAGTTGAGCAAATCGTATTCTGCAACTTTTGATAGTTTCACAAATATAAATAAAGTTAGATGTGCCATATTAAATTTAACTGCTAGAGATAAAAAAACAACTTATCAGACTCGAAAGGTCTGGGTAAACCCAGAAGACAAAACGGTACTGAAAGAAGAACGTTTTGCTAAAAGCGGAAAGTTACTTAAAAGAATACTCTTTGAAGATTATGAAATAATTAGTGACCGCAAATTCCCTAGAACAATGGTCTTTAAAGACCTTTTGAAAGAAAATACTAAAACCACTTACAAGTTTGATATTATCGAGTTTGATGTGGAGATCCCTGCCCGTTATTTTTCGCAAAGTAGCTTAAAACGTTGACCACTTAATAATTGGAGTTTTATCGTATTGACATCGATTCTAGAATCATACTCAATAAGAGTAACCTGCTTACTATTTCTTTTTATCATACTGACGAGTTGTGCGGGCACCAAACCAGATTCAATCGGCCAGTTCTCCGAGTGTCCAGAAAAACCTAACTGCATCTTTTCGAAAAGTTCTACCTCCTTGCATATGGTTGCTCCTCTGATTTATGAGATTAGTTTTCCAGAGGCAAAAGAAAAATTACTTAAAGTTATCGAATCGATGCCTCGAGCAGAAGTAGCAACTGATAAAGAAGATTTTCTACATGTTGAGTTCACCTCAAAGATCTTTCGATTCGTAGACGATGTCGAATTTTATTTTAATGAACCTGGGGTCATCCACTTTCGATCCGCTTCTCGGATCGGGCACTCTGATATGGGAGTTAATCGACATAGGATTGAAGAAATTCGTCATCTTTTTACGAAGGGTTTTTTAAAAAAATAAATTTTATTTTTATTTTGTTAAATAATTCCATCTATCATTCTCTCATTATATATAGAAATACAATATGAGGAAACTCTTGCGTAACTTTCTTAAATGAAAAAAACCTCGCAAATAATTTTCTGGATATGTATGCTTTTAGCCATGGCTTTAGTTGGGTATCAGTCGATGTTCAACTTGCGTTAAGGGGAACCTATATCAAAAAATATCCTTTTTTTAAGAAAATAATTTTAGTAATTATTTTTATTGTTCTTTTTCTTGCAATTAAGAACGATTTTGCTCCACTATACTTAGGAATTTTGGGCATAGCCATCGTGAGTTGGGTTACCACACCTAACGAAACCCCATAGATATAGAAAAAAACCAACCAATGTCTCAACTAGAAATTAATTTAAAATTTATCGATAACTTATCGCGCAAACTCTTGTTTTTTTTTAGCGGTGCTAGCACGGCAATAACTGGAACTGCCTTTGTTATCTTTGTGATCAAAGAGATAATGAAATGACCATACAATTAATCAAAAACATTATATGGAATCTTTTGGGTATTTTTATTTATCTTTGTGTGGGAATAGGGGCCGTGTTTCACACAGTTCTTGGCTATTAATATACCAAGGCATTTTTTCTTTTTGGTCATCCAAAAAGGTTAAGTGAAATACTTATGATTAGAATTTATATTTGGGTGTTTCTACTGTTAGCAATTGCTTTTATAAAGTACGAGTGGTTTAAACAATTCTTTATAGAGCCCTCTATGTCAGCAGATTGAACTAAATTAAATTTTGACCGAGGAAATGTTAATGCAAAAGATAGCCCTGATAACATCCGGCATTGTATTTGGATTACTTGCATTGTCTCATGCTATTAGATGGTTATCCCCTGTTGAAATATTGGTCAATGGACAAATCCTTCCTTTTATTACTTCGTTGTCTTCCGGTATTATTCTAGCTTTATTGTCAATATGGATGTTTTTAGCAGCACGTAAAACAAAATTGCCCAAAAATGATAATAAAGAAGACAACTAATTTGATTCTCATCCCCTTATTTTCTGATAACTAAAAGATGCCACCCCGTCAAAAAAAAGAAAAACATCTTAGTCAGAACAATCCTCCTCATTTCCCATTCGAAGAACCTCCATTTCGCTTATCTATGGGATTGCTCAAAACACCCATTGAGGAATGGTTTGAAATATTCGACCCAGAGGAACGAGCCTTTCAAATGGAAGAAAAAAGAAGGCTTCTTGCTATTTACCACGATGATATCTTTATGGCTGACCCTTCCTCCTTTGCAGCATCAACAGAAGTCCTTAATTTGATGCTCAAACATTTACCCGCTCTTCGACCTGATTTGTATTTACGAAATCGAGATACCATAAAGCTTAAATCGCATTCACAGTTTAAAGAAGAGGTCTGGTCGACCGATCTAAAAAACAATGGAATACATCCTCTAGACTTAGCAGCTAGGCTGGTTCAAGAAGATCTAATCATAATGCTTCCACCTGACCCTAAGAGAAATCAAGCTTCGACAGGGTGGTGGCTAGCAGCGGGAAGCGTTGCATTCCCATCGCGGTGGAGCTTAAGGGAAAAGTTTGGCCAGCCTATGGATATTATTCATGCTCCTGTCCCATTTTATAAAGAACAAATTCAGACTACCGTGGATAACTTTTTTAATCTGATGTCTTGTGATGAAATATATGCTAGGCGGAATTGGTCTTTATACGACAACTCATCTTTACGTCATGATGGTGCAGGAAAGCCGAGTGAAATAACCCAAAATCCCATTACTTCTGGCAACGCAGGGGAACGTCTATGGCTTAGGGTTGAACGTCAAACTCTAAGGAAGCTAAAAAAAACAGGTGCTATATTTTTTACAATACGTATCCATTTACGTCAGTTAAAACATATCGTTGGTTTTGATGGAATTGCGCGCCGGTTATCCAAAGCACTTTTGGCTCTGCCACCAGAAATGCAAGCGTACAAACAAACAGATGTGTTTGCCGACTCTGCGCAAGCCTATCTTAATAAGTTCTAAATTCAAAAGACAGATTAAGAATGCTAAAAAATATAAACTAAAAACCAAATAATGCTATGCCCCACGATGCGGCTGCGTAAATAACGCATAAGACGCATGCAAAAAATCGGTTTTTATAAATTTCTGAAATTTTATCCATAGTATCTACTGTAATATAATTTATGAGCCAGAGAAATTTGCCGGTTAATCCGAAGAGACTTTTAGACCTCATTCAATTGTCTTATTGACTGGCGATATTTTTCAAAAAATTCAGGGAAAGTGTTGGGGTGTAAACAATATGATAGTATTTCTAAAGAATCCATAATACGGGGACCTGGTCGGTTAAAATAAGCATTGCCATCTACTATGAAAATATTATTGTTCTGATAGGCCTTCCAATCCTCAAAAGGAACATTTCTTTTTAGTGTTTCCAATTCCTGTAAGGTCTGTTCCAGTTTAAAGCCGCAAGGTTTGACTATCACCACATCTGGATTAATAGAGGAAAGGTTTTCTCGGGTAACAGTGAGAGCTTTTTCCCCAGGAGTTGCTAATAGATACCTTCCTCCGGCAATTTCAATCATTTCAGGAATCCAAAGACCCCCAATCATTACAGGACCATACCATTCAATTGTTAAAACAGATTGTTTGGTTGAATTGCTTGCCGATACTTTTTTAAAAATATAGTCAATACGTCGGTCCACATCTGCTTTAAATTCTTCATAAGCAGGAATCACTTCCAACTCTTGGGCTACTATCCGGATATCTTCCCATATATCCTGTAAATTTTGTGGTCGCAGGGAAATTATTTTTGTGCTCGGGTTCAATACCTTATTACAAGCATCCGTCACCTGCCCAAAGGAAACCGCGCACACATCACATAAATCTTGAGTGATCAGACAATCAGGCTTTAATGATTTTAGTAACTCGAGATCTAAGTCATAAACAGAAAGTGAATTTTTTAATAGTGACTCCACCGATTGATGAATGTCCTCGCTATTCGCATGTTTACCAATGCTGGAGGAAGTCAGGCTAGGAAGACCTTTGACAGAGACGGGGTAGTCGCATTCATGAGAAATACCTACTA
>Ga0207962_1000480_pt1 | contig 13204 bp, 14 predicted proteins | sample Knorr_S15_td_AAI_FD_185603 | JGI IMG/M metagenome (GOLD analysis project Ga0207962, IMG submission 185603) | Marine microbial communities from Southern Atlantic Ocean transect - Knorr_S15_td_AAIW_ad_750m_LV_A (SPAdes) (version 2) | ecosystem: Environmental > Aquatic > Marine > Oceanic | place... | reverse complement strand
GCCTCCAAGTAGAAGCATTCCTGTTACAATCATGTTACATGTTAATGCAAAACCTAAGAAAATTTTATGAGTACCATTACCAAATCTTGCCCTGATAATTTCTAAGAAAGTGTGAGCGTTTGGTGCCTTTCGTTTTAGCTCAATTGCCAAAATTCCGAACAAAAGAACCTGAATTGTTGCGCCTGAAGCATACCAAAATGGTCCGCTTACACCATAAAGATAGGCCACCGTAGAAGATTGAAGCAGCGTTGCAGCCCAAGTCCATGCAGATACGATTGCTGCTGCAGTTAAACCTGTCTTGATAATCCTACCAGCAGTGTTAAACCATTCAGAGCTTTGAATATGACCAAGATATTTTTCCTCCATCTTAATTTCTGCTGAAATTACGCCTGCAAAGATTGCGCCTAATCCAACAACGATAAACCAGCCAATTGACTCGTCTAAAACCTCACCAAGCCTAAATTCGCCAACACCTGCAGATGTGCCACCAGCGGCAGCAGCATCAGGCATTAATGCAAAAATTAATGAAACTATGAACATACTACCTAAGAGTAATACTGGTTTACGATTCAACAAAATAATCAGAAACCTAGTGTATTTAACTTTTTTCTGCCGTCGACTAATTTATTAACTGCAAATTGAGGGGGTTAACCCAAAAAAGATTTGCAAAATATTGCTAATTTATTGCTAACAGATTTTTTTGATTTCTGGCATCTTATTATTGCCAATATCAAATCCATCTCGTCTGAGATATTTGAGCGTCAATTTATAGACCAACTCATCATGTCTCACTTTCTCTAGTAGTTCTGACCAAAGTAAATTTCCGTTCTTTTCAATTTCTGGTTTTAGTTCTGCTGTAAAATCCTCTGCCATTTGTTTACACTCCTCATATGTTTTACCGTGTCTGTAAGCGGTACCACCACTAGAGCAGCTGTCCATATATTCAACTAGAACTAGTAATGTAAAAACCATTATCATAACTAGACAAGTTTTAAAATGGCAACTTCACAGAGTCATCATGAATTTTGAAGCCAATGACATGAAGGTTTTAGGCGCAATTGTTGGTGGAGGAAAAACATTCAAAAATATAAGAGTAACCACTAGATTGGACAAGGACGAACAAGAAAAAATTTTAGGGTTTTTAGATCAAAGTAAGCTAATCACCGCTACCGAAGGCACAAGTTTTTTCGGTCAAGCGAAATTCTATTTTGCAGCAACTGATGAAGGCACCAAAAAAGTTCATGAATATATCGAGGAACTAAAAGGTGAATGGAAGAAGATTATTCAGTTTGTGACTGATGGGCAAAGAGAGGAACTTGATGAATATATGAAACAGAATAAATTTCTTGTAAATATGATGTTATTTTTCAAAATAATTAACTTACCAGCGTTAGGCAGACTAAATCTTAGATTTCTCATTGAAGGAAAGCATCTTTGTTATAAATGTAAGAAAGAGCTTGGAAGATTCGCTTTAAAGTTTTCAGTTTCAGATTGCAGAAAGCGTGGACTAAAGGTGCCAAAGGGATTGACAATACATGATGAAATTTGTGCTGATTGTTTTGACGGATTAGCAGTACGCTAATCTTTTTTCGGTTTCATACGATTTTTTATGACTCTTAATAGTAATCGAATTATAATAAAAATTATTACAAGAATTATTGCATAAAACCACACCTGTTCAGTGAATTTATCTTCATGCTCTCTTTCATCTAATGGTTTATCATGTAACGGTCCTGATTCAAACTCTATTTCCGCAAATACAGAAGTTGATGTGACACTAACAATCAATGAAAAAAATAAGATAAACAGAATAAATTTTTGGTTCATGTCTCTATGATTTACTACAAAGCTCTCCTAAAACACCGCTTAACGACTTTGGATGTATGAATGTAACCCTAGTTCCAGCAGATCCAGGTTTAATTTTACCTAAAAATTGTATGCCACAACCTTCCATTCTAGTTACATCTCCTTCTATGTTTTTTGTTTCAAGTGCAATGTGATGTAAACCACTCCCACGCTTTTCTAAAAATTTTTTAATTGGACTTGAGTCATTAGTTGGCTCCATCAATTCTATGTTTGCGTTCTCTAGGTGAAGTATTGCAACCTTGACGCCTTCAGATTCTACAGTCTCATACTCTACGTCCTTAACATCAAATGCTTCTTGGTAAGTTTTGGTAGATTTTTCTACATCATCAACTGCAATTGCAACATGATCAATTTTCAAATTAAAATATCTCCCTTGGTCTGTACTGACCAAAAACTTCCCTGAATGTGTTACTAATTTCGCCCGTTGTAGCATATGCCTCAACAGCATCTAAAATGAACGGCATCAAGTTTTTATCGGTCTCGGCTGCCTTCTGCATTTTTGATAGGGCAGATTGTGTTTTTTTATTGTCTCGTGAACCACGAAGTTGCTTTATCGCCCTTTCCTGTCTTTTTCCCAGTGAATCATTTATTCGCAAAAGATTTTGTTTTCCCTGTGACTTTTCACCAAACTTGTTAACACCAACCAATACACGTTCTTCGCTGTCAACTTCTTTTTTTAGCCTGTATGCATTTTGCCTAATTTCTGATTGGAAGAAGCCATTTTCTATTGCTTTTAGCGCGCCGCCCATCTTGTCAACCCTTTTGAGGTAATTCCATGTTTGCTCTTCAATTTCATCACAAAGATATTCCAAATAATGAGAACCGGCCATTGGATCAACCGTCTTTGTAATTCCGCTTTCATATCCTATAATCTGTTGTGTACGTAGCGCAATCTTGGCCGCCTCCTCAGTGGGAAGTGCCAAGGCCTCGTCCTTTGAATTTGTGTGAAGAGATTGTGTGCCACCTAGAACTGCTGCCATCGCCTGTATTCCAACACGAACAATATTGTTGTCCGGTTGCTGTGCAGTCAATGATTCACCACTTGTTTGGGTGTGGAACTTTAACTGCAGTGACTTGGGATCCTTTGCATGAAACCTCTCTTTTAGAATTTTTGCGTAGACCTTACGCGCAGTTCTAAATTTTGCAATTTCTTCGAAAAATTCTATTGTGCAACAGAAAAAAAACGAAAGCCTTGGTGCAAAGTCATCAATCTTTAGCCCACGGTCTATGCAGGTTTGAATATATTCAATAGCGTTTGCAAGGGTAAATGCAATTTCCTGCACTGCAGTTGCACCAGCTTCCCTCATATGATATCCTGATATTGAGATTGGGTACCATTGTGGTACATTCTTTGCACAGTAAGCAATCATGTCTCCTATAAGCCTCATTGATGGCTCAGGCGGGTAGATGTACGTATTTCGCGCAACATACTCCTTCAAGATATCGTTTTGTGTCGTACCTCTAAGTGCTTTGCCGGGAATGCCCTGTGACTTTCCAACAGCAATATAGTATGCCAAAAGCGTAGATGCCGTTGCATTAATTGTCATTGATGTTGAAACTTTTTCTAAGTTAATTCCATTCAAGACAGTTTGCATGTCCTTTAGTGATGAAATTGATACACCAACTTTGCCAACCTCACCTTCAGCATGTGACGAGTCTGGGTCGTGACCGATTTGAGTCGGTAGATCAAATGCCATAGAAAGACCCGTCTGTCCCTTTTCCAACATAAACCTGTAACGCTTGTTTGTTTGTGCAGCATCACCAAATCCTGAATACTGTCGCATTGTCCACAGTCTGTCCCGATACATTCCAGAATGAATCCCTCGTGTAAATGGATATTTTCCAGACTCGGTGTCTTTAGATTTTTTTGGTTGCCTGTAATAAATTGACTTTACAGGAATGTTGGAATCAGTTACAAACTGTTTTGGTTTTATTTTTCCTTTTACCATTGTAATCACTTTAGTATGCTTTTAGATATGTTATCAGCAGCTTCAAATGGATCAATCTTTTTTGCCTGTACTTTCTTAAGGTATTCCGAGTAAGACTTGCTTGAAAGCAGTATTGCTGCAACCTTTTTGTTAATGTTGCTTAAAACAATATCATCAAGTTCCATTGCAAGCTTTTGCTTTTCTGACAATTTTTTATCCTTCTTCTTCTCTGTCATAAGTTTTTTTAATATTGTTATAAATTCGGGTATTCCGTTTCCAGTCTTTGACGACATCTTAAGAATCAATGGGTTTTTTTCCACAGTGCCAATAAAGTCTTGAACTGATTGAAACAGCTGCGATGCACCGTCAAGGTCACTCTTGTTTACAATATAGATATCACCAATTTCAGTAATACCTGCCTTTATCGTTTGAATGCTATCGCCTGTATGTGGGTTAAACATAACAATCGTAATGTCAGCAATGTTAGAGATTTCTATCTCAGTCTGTCCTGCACCAACACTCTCAATGATTATTGGATCAAACCCTGCATACTCCAGCACTCGTATGCTGTTACGTATTGATCTGGAGACAGCACCAGTTGCACCCCTTGATGCTATACTTCTGATATATGTCCCAGAATCTGTTGATTCTGTCATTCGCACCCTGTCACCAAGTATTGCACCACCAGATATGTGACTGGTAGGGTCTATTGCTAGCACTGCAGGTTTCATGCCCAATTTTTTCAACTGGATTGATGTTTTGTCTATTAACGATGATTTTCCAACACCAGCTGATCCAGTTATACCTATAATCACTGATTTTCCTGATTTTTTGAATATTTTTTTAATCAATTTCCTTGATTCTTTTTCGTCATTTTCAAAGATAGAAATTGCCTTTGCGATAGCACCACGCTTTGCCTTTTTCAAATCAGAAAACAAATCCATTATAGATATACTGGTTTCTTCAATAAAAATGAGTTTGTGCCAAATAATCAGGAATTTGCTTCAATATCCTCATCGAGGTCTTTTCCAAAACCCTTCCACCATTTCCTAACTTCCTTGGTCACAAAAAAACTTTGTTTGAATTAACATATAGAACTACCGATTTGTTAAATTTTACTATAGATTACTCTTGGTTTCATTTCATCACTCAAATGAATTTCAGTTTTCAAACCAATCTTTCCAAATTTCTCATGATCTAAAGTAAATGTTACTGGCATTGTTGCCCAACCATATTGTGGCGTAGAATTAATTTGAACTGTCTCTACAAAAGATTGTTGTAAGAATTCCTTGTGGAATGTTTTTTCCATCCCAAGAATTTCAAGAGTTACTAATCTTGTCATTTCAGAACTGTCAACGTATTTTATCCTAACAATATTATTTTCTGGCTCGTACACAGCATCTACGAAAATTGTTTGCGATACCAATGACTCGTCTATCCCTGAATCTGATAACCCAGTGAACGCTATGAGTAATACAATAGCTACACAAACAATGCCAACGATTTTCTTATTCATTATTATGCAAATTCTTTTTTCACGCGCCGTAAAAATCTTGATCTTATTCTTACCCTTTCCAATGTTTGCTCCAATATACGTTCAGTTCCGGGCATGGGATTTTTCTTGAAAAATGTGCGTACATCGTCTTCCTGCTTATCATCAATAACTCCACCAACACTTGCAACAATCCTATTCGCCAAGGGATTTCCCACACCAAATTTCCTAACTAATCTTTTCCAATATTTCTTGAGCCATGGCCAAAGAATATCCTTACCATGAATATTGGATGATATAATCATTATTGGTACACGAATATTTTGTGATCTAACATTTGGAGTCAAAGAAAACGCAAGTGTTTCTATAAGTAGATTTTTTTGCTTAAAATTGCCCATTGCACTAAGAAATCTTAGTTTTTCTTCCTGCAGTGTTGCCTTTTTGTATAGCGATAAAAGTTTACTATGGGTCTTCCTATCTCCCTGCCATGCAATCAAGGTAAAAACCGGTTCACATAGATCAGCTGCAAGTGAGTTTTTATTTTTAAGAAATTTGGCAAAGCGCCTTCTAGATTCAGCAAGTACATTTTCATCCCCGAGCTTGCCTAATGCTGTAATCACAAAGCTGCGCAATAATGCATCCGTATGCTTTTCATGTTTTTTAGAATCCCAGCCTAGACGGTCTAATATTGTTCCCAAAAACTGTACAGCATAAGTACGTATTTCATCGGAGAATTTTTCCTTGATGGTAAGCTTGTAAAGATAGTACAAATTCTGTGCCAAATCAAGTAAAGTGATATAGTTATCCTCGTCGTGATAGGATGTCGTAAGATCAAGATATTCCTGTAATTGTTTTGTGCCTGATATACAATATGAAAACAAGTCGTTCTGCAGACTCCACCTGTCTACATGATTTAGTATTTTTTCATCAATAAGCAGTGACAAATTTGCTAGAGTGTTATCGTCATATTGAACTCTATAAAATCCGTGGCGCCCGGAATTAATTAGAAAATTTGAATCAGTGTTTTTAAGTGATAATGTGCTAGAACGTGATTTCAACAAGATTGATCTTTGATGGTTTCCCTCCTCAATTGTTATTGGGATTGCCCATTTGCCTCTAGATAATTTGCTGCCATCAGATAAGAATCGTCTCTGTGTTAGTGATATTTTTGAATTTTCTCGCTTTACGTCTACAACCGGATAACCAACTTGATCAATCCATGTCTTCATCATTGAGCTGACAGGTTTATTTGAAATCTTTCCTATTGAATTCCATAAATCTTGTCCCTCAGCGTTTGAGAACTTGTGACTTGTCAGATAGTGCTTAAGACCCTTACGAAAGTTTTCTAATCCAACATAATTTTCAAGCATGCGTAATACATTACCACCCTTGTCGTAGCTTATCACATCAAAGATCTCCCTAATTTGTGCAGGGTGCTTTACATCTACATCTATAGGATGAGAGTTTCTTAGGGAATCAAGGCCCATTGCCTGTAGCATTGCATCACCCAGAAACTGGTCCCAAAAATCCCACTCAGGATAAAACTTGTCAACAATCTTTGTCGCCATAAATGTTGCAAAACTTTCGTTCAACCAAAGATCATTCCACCATTTCATCGTTACAAGATTTCCAAACCATTGATGAGCTAGTTCATGTGAGATGACTTCAGCAATGTACTGTTTTGTCCTAGTTGAAGATGTTTTTGGATCATAAAGTAATATTGCCTCCCTAAATGTAATTGCACCCCAATTCTCCATTGCGCCTGCGGCAAAATCAGGTATGGCTATCATGTCAAGTTTTGGAAGTGGGTACTTTATTCCAAAATATTTTTCATACTCACCAAGAAACTTCTTGGTAAAGTCAAGTGAAAGTTTACCATGATTCTTGGCATTGAACTTTGTTCCCTTTGTACTAACAATTCTGATTTTGATATTTCGTAACTTTCCATGTAAATATTCAAATTCACCAACACCAAGATACAGAAGATATGTTGACATTATTGGTGTACGACCAAACTTATAGAGGATCTTTGAGCCTACATTTTTTTTGGATATTACAGACATATTTGAAATTGCGTCATGGTGTCTATCAACTAGTAATGAAACATCAAATGTAGCCTTTACGGCCGGCTCGTCCCAACATGGAAATGCCCTCCTGGCATCTGCAGCCTCAAACTGTGTTGTTGCAAGATACTTTGTTTTTCCCCTATTATCCTTATACTGACTTTTGTAAAATCCCAAAAGCCTGTCATTTAAAACTCCAGTAAACTTAATGCAAAGTTTTGCCTTCCCTTTTATTTTTTTTGTAAGCTTTACTGTCAGCCTCTCGTTTTTTTTATTTAGAGATGCTTTTGCTGTGATAATTTTTGTTCCCTGCTCTACATGACATTTTTTTATTTTCAACTCCGCCGCGTCTAGTATAATTGAATTTGTGGCTCTTGGTAAGTTGATAGTAATAATTTCCATACCATTAAACGTAAAATTATCAAATAATGGCTCGAACTTCAGTTTATAGTTAATAGGAATTGTATTTGCCATATTCGTTTATTGATTTTGTATAATCATTTATGTTTATATCAGTATGAATTTTCTATTCTTTATGAATGACAGAGTGGTAGCGGGTATTGCAATAGTAATAATATCAATAATTGGAATCTATGTAGCTCAAACTGACTTTTTTGGAGAAATTACAATAACACCTTAAGCATCAGCTGATAATATAGAAAAATATAATGAGTTATTGAGACTCTCATAACTCATGTATGAATGTGGTCCCAATGATAGGCAAGAACTTGAAATCATACAGAATCTAATCCTGGATAGGCTTCATTATCTAAGAGAAAAGAAAGCTGACATTACCACTGATGGTGTATTACTTGATTATTACAGTCTTAATGATGAGATTATAGGCTGTATTCTTAATGATCATACGTTTAGCCCAATTATACTTACAATAATTGTAATTATTGGTGCATTTATTGCATATAGATTTTGGAGGCTAAAGAAAAAAAGATTCAAAAGATTTTAAGGTAAATATGTGGTTATAAAATCATGAAACAAAAAACTGCATCTCGCAAGATCAAAATTCTGGTTGCTAAACTAGGTTTGGACGGTCATGATAGAGGCGCCCTTGTATTGTGTCGAGGATTCAGGGATGCTGGTATGGAAGTAATTTATTCTGGCCTCTTTGCCACACCTGACAGAGTAGCACAGATCGCCGAGGATGAAGATGTTGATGCAGTTGCACTTAGCCTATTAAACGGAGCGCATGGAACACTGTTTCCCAGAGTTGTTAAGGAATTAAGGAAGAAAGGAATCAATGATGTGCTTGTAGTAGGAGGTGGAACAATTCCAGAGGAAGACAAGAAACCACTTGAAAAGTCTGGCGTTACTGGAAACTTTGGTCCTGGAACGTCACTAGATGATGTCATTAGCCATATTAGAAAGGGTGTTTCTAAACTGAGAAAATTATAATCATTCTGTAGAATCAGGCCACATCATTTTTCGCATTTGCTTTCCAACCCGTTCTATTTGATGTGAGTCTAGCTGTTTCATGTACTTATCAAATGCATTTTTGCCACTTTTTTCATATTCACTCAGCCATTCCTTGTTGAATGTTCCATCTTGGATTTCTTGTAGAATCTTTTTCATTTGTTCTTTAGTCTGATTGTTCATCACCATCGGACCACGGGTAAGACCACCGTATCTTGCAGTTTCGCTTACACGCCTCCACATGCCGTTGATTCCGTACTTCTGAATCATGTCTACAATTAGTTTCAGCTCGTGTAAAACCTCAAAGTATGCAATTTCTGGCTGGTATCCTGCCTCAACTAGTGTCTCAAATGCATTTACAACCATAGATGCGGAACCACCACAAAGATCAGCCTGTTCGCCAAACCAGTCAGTCTCAACCTCCTCCTTGAATGTGGTCTTGATTAATCCTGCACGTGCACTACCAATTCCTTTAGCAATTCCGAGCGTTCTATCCCAAGCAGTTCCAGTCTTGTCCTGTTCCACTGCAACAATTGATGGTGTTCCAAAATTATCAAGATATGTTTCTCTTACCTTGGAGCCTGGACCTTTTGGCGCAACCATGATAATATCAATATTATCAGGCGCCCTTATCCATCCCCAGTAAATTGCAGCAGCATGTGAAAATGCCAATGCGTTTCCATCAGAAAGATTTGGTTCTATCTCATCCTTGTAAACTTTTGACTGAACCATATCAGGAATCAATACATAGATAATGTCACCCTTTTTGCAAGCCTCGGCTACAGACATCACTTCATGCCCATCGTTCTTTGCCTTGTTCCAGCTAGAACCACCCTCTTTCAGTCCAACAATAACTTTGAGACCTGAATCTTTAAGATTATTTGCCTGTGCGTCACCCTGAATTCCATATCCAATAATTGCAATTGTCTGGTCTTTGATTGGGTCTAAGCTAATATCAAAATCTTTCCAAGTCTTTGCCATTGAAAAAATTCAAGATTCTACACATATAATCTATATCGTAATTTCCTTGTTGCATTTAACACATCTAACCCTAACACCCTCGGAATCAAGACGCTCAAATTTTTTGGAGCCGCAATTTGTACAGATTGGACAGGCACGTGCTTGCTTCATAAATCATATTAATACAAATAGAATTTGAAGTTAATTGATTTTGCCGCTGCCAATTACCCTTACGGTGGTTGATTCGGGCTTTACCAAAAGGCAGATCTCGTTTTTCCTACAAACTATTGGCTTGTCCAGCGTTAACTTGACGGGTGAAATGGATGAAAACTTTGCCGATTTTATTTGCAATCCGACACTAACAAGACACATTTGATTCTCGGAAATTTCTCCTTTGTAGAACGGTGATTGTTTGAAATCAATCTCAATCTCAGTTTTAACTTCCAGAGATTCGTCAGAAGTAATGATATCACCTCTTCCAACTTCATTAGGCTTTATTCCCTTTAACGATAGCCCAACTCTCGCTGGACAAACTGCATGTTTTACATCATCATCATGCATCTGAATTGATTTTACCATGACATCAACTCCAGATGGCAAATGCTTTAGATTATCATACTGATTTACCGTCCCCTGCAATACTTTGCCCAAAACCACTGTACCAACACCTTTTACATCAAAACAATGGTCAACAACAATCTGTACCGAGCCATCATTCAAAATCGGTGGAAGTTTTGTTAATTCCTCCTTGATGTCTGGTGAATTTATCTTCTTATAATTCTGTAACACGGTTCCCTTAATCATAGAATTCAAACGGTTTTCATCAACCTCATAAGAATGGCTTAGGATACCGTCTTTTTTCTTAAGCATGTCAAGCGCAAGAATTTGCTCACCAGTATACCTATCAAGTGATGCAACATAGAAAATGACATACTCTGAAATGTTTATAGCCTGTAACAACGGCTGGATTTTTTCTGGAAATCCATTTGGAACAACCCATGTGCTGATGATGTCTGACTCTTTCCGATCATAAACCGTAAGATCGGTAACTGTTCCTTTTTTGCCAAAATCATTTGCAATTGTTTGTTCACCAAGAACAACAAAGTTTATTGATCTCATGGAAACGACCTAAGTACTGCTGCATAGCTAGCAAACCGGTGATTTTTCGGTTTTACCATAGTTTGAGAATATTTTGATATTGTTTTTCCATGCGCACCCTTATATCCAATTGGAGTGTCTACCCAATTCCAGTAATCAGCAACGTGAAGAACTTCATCATGCGGACTGTAATAATTTCTTATCTTTGTGGAAACAATTTTTTGTGCATACGAAGCGTTTTTTACACTTAACGCGTCGCTGGGAATAGAACCGCCAAAAAGATAAACAGCCTCGATAATCCCCTTGTTTTTGGTACTTTTTGCAAGATTTTTTATCGTACTTAGAATTACGTGTGCACCAAGTGAGTGCCCCATGAGTCGAATTTTTGTTTCTGGACTTTTTTGTTTAAAGTCAGTAACAAATTTTGCCAAGTTTCTTCCATTCTTGTTTGCGATGATCACACCTATATGCAGGGCATGAAGTGCATGTAGAATATACTGTGCACCAGTGGTGTTTGAATCATAACTGTATCCTATGACAGGATTTTTGTAACCAAGATGTGCTAGTTTCCTCTTCGCGATAACAAATTTTGTGAGTGCTCCAGAGGTATTGTTTCTCAGACCATGAATCATTATTGTTATCTCTTTTGTGCCAATTAGCGCATCAAAGATTCGTTTTGGATACAGATGATATGCTTGGTTTTTCATTGTCACTCCGGAATCCAAACTGTAAAATCCCCTGGTTGATATACGAGGAAAAATCTTTTTCAATTTACATGCCAGTCTCAAGCTTCTTCTTTTGTTCCTCTATAACAGAGTCTTCTACCTTTTCAAAGAGTGGGGATACTTTCCCAAGCTTGTGACCCTGTTTTATTACGATGTTCGATATTTCGTCAAAGCGTTGTGCTGAGACATCACCATCAATACCCAACTGTGTCCAAATTTTTTGAGATGATTTGGGTAAGAATGGGTAAATAGCCACCGCCAAGCTTCTAACCGCATTTACGGATAGATACACACATGAATTTGTACCTGGACCTTTCTTCCATGGCTCTTTGTGCTGAAAGTACTGGTTAAAATGTGCTGAAAACTGAAGTATTTTTTTTAGTGCTCTATCAAGATGATTCTGCTCCATCAATTTACCCACATCTAAAACAAGTTCCTTGATTTTTTTCTCTGATTCTTTATCCATTTCATCAAGTTCTTCCGGACCAGGAACAACACCATCAAATGCTTTAACGGTAAATCCAAGTGCACGATTAATCAAGTTCCCAAAGTTTCCTATCAATTCAGAGTTAATCTTGGTGGCAAACTCATCCCAATCAAAATTAAGATCATCTTGCGAGTATGGATTTATTGACACGAGATAAAACCTAAGATAATCAGCTGGAAATATCTGTAAAAAATCTTTCAACCCAATATACCAGTTCCTGCTCTTTGAGATTTTTTTTGCCTGCAATGTAAGATGGCCTCTGGTAGGAATATAATCCGGAAGCTTGTATTCTTCTCCAATTCCCAGACGCATTGCAGGCAAAAACAGATAGTGATGATAAACAATATCCTTGCCAATAAAGTGGTAAATGTCAGATTCATTCCAAAAAGTTTTTCCATCCTTTCCGTTATCGTTTAGAAATTTTAAAGCAGAAGAAATGTATGCCAAATGGTTATCAAACCAACCATAGAATACCTTTTCACTTACACCATCAATTGGAACAGGAACGCCCCAAGATATGTCACGTGTGATATCCCAATCAACAAGTCCCTCCTTGATCCAGTTTTGCACATATTTTTTTACATCCTTTTGGAGATTTTGATTCCCGTCAAGATACTCTGACAGTTTATCAGAAAAGTTTTTCAGCTTGAAAAAGTAATGTTTTGTTTTTTCCTTAACTGGTGTTTCACCGCAAATTGAACAGTGTGGATTTCCTATCTCCTCTGGGACACGACCGCATTTTTCACATAGATCAGAATATTGCTCTTCTGCTTTGCAATATGGGCACGTACCTACCACATATCTATCCGGCAAAAACTTCTTGTCATTGTTACAGTAAAACTGAATGATCTCCTTTTCATAAATATGACCAGCCTGTTCAAGTTTTCTGAAAACATCCTGGACAAACTTCCTATTCTCAGGTGAGCTTGTCTTGTAAAAGAAATCAAATTCTATGTCAAATGCTGCAAAGTCCTCAGAATCTCGTTTGTTCCAGTATTCAACATATTCCTCAGGAGTCTTTCCCTCTTTCTCAGACTGTATGAGAATTGGCGTTCCAAAATCATCAGATGCACATATGTAATATGTCTCAACACCCTTTTGTTTTAGAAATCTTGTTGTAACATCCGCAGGAAGATATGTTGATGCTACATGACCAA
>Ga0207962_1000473_pt1 | contig 13307 bp, 10 predicted proteins | sample Knorr_S15_td_AAI_FD_185603 | JGI IMG/M metagenome (GOLD analysis project Ga0207962, IMG submission 185603) | Marine microbial communities from Southern Atlantic Ocean transect - Knorr_S15_td_AAIW_ad_750m_LV_A (SPAdes) (version 2) | ecosystem: Environmental > Aquatic > Marine > Oceanic | place... | reverse complement strand
GCTCAAAGAGTTCCGAGGACACAATCAGTTCTGGAAATTCATCGTGCATATCAAAGATGTTTTCCCAGTGGATGGTGCATCGGTAACCGTTAAGCAGTCCTGTACGGGCTAGAAGATAGCTCCCTGTACAAATTCCACCAACAATAATCTTGCGCCGGATCAGAGGGGTCAATTGAGAGACGACGATCTGATCCCAGGCGCCATCGAGTGTCGTTCCAGCACATACAAACAGCGCATCGAGCTGATCACGACCAGTGAGTTTTGAAACCGGTGTTAGATCAAGTCCACTACTTGATCTAACCTGCCTGCCATCGAAACTAAACAGAGAGTACTCGTAGAGGCTGCGGCCACTAATTCTGTTAGCCATACGCAATGGTTCTACAGCTGATGACAATGCGAGCAACGTGAAGTCCGGACACAACAAAAACCCGAATCGTGTCGGCGTAAGGTGTGTGCTCATCGAGATTCTGTTCCGTAGGACTATAGGTATACGAGGAGTGTGGTATTTAACGAATCGAGATTAGGTAATACAAGGTTCAGACGGAACTGGTAGGATTATGATGTTGATATTGTCCAGTAGCTAATGTGCCAAGGGGGGCAGATGAAACTGCGAAACGTTGCGCTCGATGACAAGTATACGCTTGAAAAGGGTCAAATATTTGTGTCCGGTATTCAGGCACTGGTTCGGCTCCCTATGCTCCAGTCGCAGAAAGATCAGGCTATTGGGCTTAACACTGCAGGTTTTGTGACGGGATACCGTGGTTCTCCCCTGGGTGGTCTGGACCAGCAACTTTTCCTTGCTCAAGAACACTTGACCCGGGAGCGAGTTAAGTTTGTGCCCGCAGTTAACGAGGACCTGGGTGCAACGGCAGTCTGGGGTACTCAGCAGGCCAATTTGGGTGGTGATGGCTTATATGACGGCGTGTTTGCGATGTGGTACGCAAAGGGTCCTGGTGTAGACCGTTCGGGTGATGCGATACGTCACGGAAATTTAGCAGGAACGTCCCCTAATGGTGGAGTGCTGCTGTTACTCGGGGATGATCATGCTTGTGAATCGTCGACCACAGCCCACCAGAGTGAGTATTCGCTGGTTAATGCGATGGTACCAGTTCTCAATCCAGCTGGAGTTCAGGATATTCTAGATTATGGGCTCTACGGCTGGTCATTATCTCGCTACAGCGGTTGCTGGGTAGGCCTTAAGTGCGTACATGACACAGTGGAGGCATCCGCCTCTGTTTCGGTGTCTGTTGACCGAATTCAAACCGAGGTGCCTGAGGACTTTATTTTGCCCAGTGGCGGGGTACACATTCGTTGGCCCGACGGATTTCTTGAGCAGGAGGAACGACTTCACCGGTATAAGCTCGAGGCAGTCAATGCTTTCGCTCGCACCAATCGAATAGATCGCCAGATTATGGGTGATTCCGATGCCCATACGGGTATCGTGACTACTGGCAAATCCTACCTGGATGTCAGGCGCGCGTTGTTAGAGCTCAATATCGACGAAGTTCGGGCAAAAACCCTGGGCCTGAAACTCTATAAAGTCGGAATGTCCTGGCCTCTTGAGCCGAATGGGGTCCGCAGCTTCACGCAGGGCCTGAAACGACTTATCGTTGTTGAAGAAAAGCGTGGTCTTATCGAGCAGCAGATTCGAGAAATTCTCTACGGTGTCTCCAATGCGCCGTCTATCGTAGGTAAACGGGCTGAAAACGGGGAGAATTTGTTTCCAGCGCACGGGCGACTGGAAGCGATGGATATAGCGCTGTCGATAGGCGAGCGCTTGGCCAGTACGACCAATAACGAAGAGCTTACTACACAGATCGAGACGCTTAGGGCGCGCCAAACACGGGACAGCTTAAGGTCGCCAGAGATGATTCGTACACCCTATTTTTGTGCCGGGTGTCCGCATAACAGCTCTACCGTAGTACCCGATGGAAGTCGGGCAATGGCTGGTATAGGTTGCCATTTCATGGCAGCGTGGATGGACAGAAACACTGCTGGTTTTACTCAGATGGGGGCGGAAGGATCCAGTTGGATTGGTGAAAGTCCCTTTAGTGAGACAAAGCACGTTTTTCAGAATATTGGCGACGGCACTTATTTCCATTCCGGGATTCTTGCGGTCCGTGCCAGCGTTACAGCGGGTGTCAATATTACCTACAAGATACTCCACAACGATGCGGTTGCAATGACCGGTGGTCAGCGCGTAGATGGTTCGTTGGATCCGGCGATCATCACGCGCCAGGTCCATGCAGAGGGGGTCAGGCGAATTGCGGTTGTGTCGGATGACCCAAAGAAATATTCAAAAGCCCTTCAATGGGCACCCGGCACCACATTCCACCATCGGGATCAGTTGGATCAAGTACAGCGCGACATGCGTGAAGTTACTGGCACCAGTGTAATTGTTTACGATCAGACCTGTGCGGCGGAAAAACGTCGTCGCCGTCGTCGGGGTGAAATGACTATCCCTGATAAGCGGTTGTTTATCAATGAAGCTGTTTGCGAAGGCTGTGGCGATTGTGGAACTCAATCAAATTGTGTCGCTTTGGTGCCTGTAGAGACGGAATTTGGGCGAAAAAGGGCGATAAACCAGTCGACCTGCAATATGGATTATTCCTGTCAGTCTGGTTTTTGCCCGAGTTTTGTAACGGTGATTGGGGGATCTCTTAAAAAAGGGCATAGCAACACTGGATTTCAGGCGCTGGCAGAGTCTTTGTTACTGGAGCCTGAAGTAACGCCTATTAGAGGGCATTACAGTATTCTGCTGACTGGTATAGGGGGAACGGGTGTCGTAACTGTCGGTGCGATATTGGGCATGGCTGCCCATCTCGCCGGTAAGGGTTGTTCCGTGTTGGATATGGCTGGTCTGGCCCAAAAAGGGGGCGCTGTTACCAGCTATATTGTCCTCGCAGAGAAACCGGAGGATATCAGCGCCACTCATGTTGCTGACAGTGGCGCGGACCTTTTGCTCGGCTGCGATGTTGTGACCTCTGCTTCTGATGAAAGCGTAAAGAAATTGAGATCAGGCACAGTCGCTGTCGTTAACACGCATCAGCAGATGTCAGGTGATTTTATTAAGGATCCAGACACTCAATTCCCATTAGAGAAACTGTTGTCCTCCATTCGAGATTGTGTTGGAAGTTCTCTTCATACAGTCGATTCAACGGCGGTTGCTACAGCAGCTTTTGGGGAATCAATTGCCGGAAATTTGATGATTTTGGGTTTTGGGTACCAGCTTGGAGGTATACCTGTGCCTTCGGTTGCAATTGAAAAAGCTATTGAACTCAACGGACAGGCGGTCCAGATGAATGTTCAGGCATTTCGAATGGGCCGGGCGGCCGCAGCTAAGCCTGATGAAGTTACACGCTTGCTGAGCTCTTTTCCGGCCAGTCAGCCAGTCGCTGTCGACGAAACTGTTGCCCAAACAGTGGAGCGGTTGGAAAGTCATTTGGTGACTTATCAGAGCAAAGGATATGCCAGACGTTATCGTGCGCTTGTGGACGCCGTACAAACTGTCGAATCTGGCATTAAAGGAACTGATCTTTGGCTTACACTTGCGGTTGCACAGTCCTACCATAAGTTACTGGCTGTTAAAGACGAATACGAAGTCGCTCGCTTGTACACGGATAAGCGCTTTAAGGAAAGCTTAGAGTCCACGTTCGAGGGGTCGTATCGACTAAAGGTGAATTTAGCACCACCTATCATGTCAAAGCCAAATCGAAAAAATAACACGATTCAAAAAAGAGCGTTCGGCGGTTGGATATTCCCGCTATTCAGACTAATGACTCTATCGCGTCGCATACGCGGAACTGTGCTTGACCCATTTCGATACAGTAAGGATAGGGTGTTTGATCAGCAGTTGGTCAGGGACTACGAACAGACTGTTAGCAATCTGTGTGCCGGACTATCTGCTAGCAACCTCGATGCAGCGATTGAGATTGCTTTATTGCCACAATCTATTCGAGGATTTGGGCATATCAAGAGCGCTAATGCGAGCAAAGCGCAGACGACGGCAGAAAAACTTTGGTCCGAGTTTGAGATGCTACCGGTTGATGTGGAGAACGCTGCCTGACGAATGAAATTCCGGTAATCAGGCTATTGGCTTAAAGCGTGTCGGAAAGCGTCAGCTGAGCGATAGATCGCGGTTTCATCAATATCCAGATGGGTTACCAGTCTGATTGGATTGTACTCACAGGAGATTAGAATACCTTCGTTTCGAAGTCTGGATGTTAGCTCGGGGACAACAACTTCGGGCACGGTTACAAAGACCATATTTGTTCGTTCCCTTGGTTTGTCAACAGTCAACCCATCGATTTGATCAAGTAACGTTGAGAGGAGAAGCGCATTTTTATGGTCGTGGGACAGTCGTTCAATATTGTGTTCGAGTGCGTAGAGCCCTGCCGATGCCACGATGCCGGCTTGCCGCCAGCCTCCTCCCAACATCTTTCTCCAGCGTCTGGCGTCCCGAATAAATTTCTTGGTTCCGCAGAGGACTGACCCCATCGGGGCACCCAGGCCTTTCGAAAGGCAGGCTGATATGGAATCAAAATGTTGTGCAATTTCATGTGGTGGAACATTCTGTTTGATCGCCGCATTGAATAAGCGAGCACCATCTAGATGTAGCGACAATCCATGGTGTCGCGCCAGTGAGGCCGCCTCTTCAAGATAGCTAATGGGGAGAGGATGGCCGAAAAAAGTATTTTCCAGGCAGAATAGCCGAGTTGTAGCGTAGTGAAAGTCATCTGGTTTGATCGCAGCCTCGACTTTGTTCAAATCGATGGTGCCGTCGTGATTGTTTTCAATTGGCTGTGGCTGAATGCTGGCTAAAACGGCCCCGCCCCCGCCTTCTTCACGGTAGCTGTGTGCCTGGCTACCCGCAATGTACTCGTCTCCGCGCTGACAATGGCTTAGCAGGGCTAGGAGGTTGCTCTGGGTGCCACTTGTCACGAAAAGTGCAGATTCTGTTTTCAATAAATTGGCTGCTTTGGCCTCGAGAGTAGTGGCCGTTGGATCTTCCCCATAAACATCATCGCCGACATCAGCATTCAGCATTGCCTGGCGCATGCCAACACTGGGCTTAGTGACAGTATCACTTCTCAGGTCAACTACAGGTTCCAATGCGAAATACCATTGCTAGTTTTGGGCGTAACTAACGCCCCGATATGAGTAGGTAATTTATCACAGGGCTTGCGCAATCGCATGGTGCTGGGGAATCACAGATTGGATTAAGATACGTGTTGGCAGGTGCGGTAGCAATTGTGGATACTATGCACTAACAGAATGTTTTCCCTAAAAGGAGGCGTAATGGCGATACAGATTGGCGCAACAATACCGGATGTGGAGCTTAAGGTTATGGGTAAAGAACGACCGGAGTCGGTTCAGACTGGTGAACTCTTTCAGGCTAAACGAGTGGTGTTGTTTGCACTACCAGGCGCATTTACACCCACGTGCTCGAAATCTCATCTGCCAGGTTATATTGAGTTATCCGATCAAATTCGTGACAAAGGTGTAGACCTAATTATTTGTCTTTCAGTAAACGATGTGTGGGTTATGGCTGCCTGGGGAGATGTTCACGGCGCAGGTGAGCGGGTGATGATGCTGGCAGATGGTAATGCAGAATTTACCAGAGCTATCGGATTGGACTCAGATTTATCCGGTGCGGGCTTTGGTGTTCGCTCCCTGCGATATTCAATTGTTGTGAATGATGGTGTTATTACAAATTTGAATGTTGAAGAGCCTCGAAAATTCGAGGTTAGTGATGCGAAAAGCATGTTGGCATTGTTGTAAGCTAGTCTAGATTTGTTGAAAAAGGTGCATCAACCAAAGGACCCGACTATGAAACTGGTTACCGCAATAATCAAACCATTCAAGCTTGATGATGTACGTGACGCTTTAGGTGAAGTCGGGATCAAAGGCATGACCATTACTGAAGTAAAAGGTTTCGGTCGCCAGAAAGGCCATACAGAACTATATAGAGGAGCAGAATACGTCGTAGACTTTATTCCAAAAATAAAATTAGAGGTCGCAGTCGACACCGCAATTGTCAACCAAGTGGTCGAAACGATAATAAATGCCTCTCGTACAGAAAAAATTGGCGATGGGAAAATATTTGTTTATGACCTTGAGCAGATACACCGCATCCGCACGGGTGAGACCGACCAGGATGCTATTTGACTATATTGAGTAGGATATCGGCAAATGCCAAACCAGTTGTTTTCGCGGTGCTGCGTAATTGTTTCCTCGGGCGGTATCGATGAGTGAACCGGTAAAGATCGGGGTTGTCGGAGTTGGATATCTCGGCTCTATACATGCTCAAATTTACACTCGGCTATCCGATGTGACGCTGGTTGGCGTCAACGATTTGGATTCAGATGTGGGAAAGCGGGTCGCAGTTGACTGCGAATGTGACTTTTATAGTAACGTGGATCAACTGGCCGATTCCGTAGACGCTGTCAGTGTGGTAGTACCAACTTCCTGTCATCGGGAGGTCTCGTTGCCTTTTTTGTCCAAGGGAATTCCCGTATTGTTGGAGAAGCCGGTGGCGCATACCCTGGATGATGCCCGATTAATAGTGAATGAAGCCGAGCAGAGTGGTGCGATTCTCCAGATAGGGCACCTCGAGCGATTCAATGCCGGAGTTGTCCGACTTCACGAAGAACTGGATCGTCCACGTTTTATAGAAGTGCATAGGCTGAGCGAATTTGTAGAGAGAGCCACAGACGTTGACGTGGTAACTGATCTCATGATCCATGATATCGACATCGTGCTCTCCTTGGTTCAATCAGAGTTGAAGTATGTTTCTGCGGTCGGTGCTAGCATAGTGACAAACCATGTTGATATTGCGAATGCACGTCTTGAATTCGAGAATGGTGCTATCGCGAACGTCACTGCAAGTAGGGTCTCAGCAAAGAGATTCAGAAGGATTCGGGTATTCGCCGATGCTTGTTATCTTGCTTTGAATTTTGAAGATCAGCAGATTGAGATCTCTCGCCCTGGGAAACGGCCGGCAGATGGAGGGTTCGCACCAATTATCAACTCTTCTATCCAAGTTGAACCGACGTCACCACTGGATTCTGAACTGGCCCACTTCGTAGATTGTGTCCGACAAGGTAAGCAACCGATGGTGACGGGCAGCGATGGATTACAAGCATTAAAGGTCGCCTACGACGTACGTGAAAAGATTGAGAAATCGCTCCATTCACTTGTTTAGGCGTACAACAATAGTGGGATTGTATTTCGTGGTGGTTAGTGGTGTTGCTGGTCAGGAGATCAGAGCAGACTGCTCTAACGACGCCTCATTTTGGGCCGCGATGGAGCAGGTTTGGGTAGAATTTAGGTCCGAGGAAGAGATGCCGTTAGTCATCGCTGCATGGGTGGCGAAATCTCCAGAGCAAAGAGCACGAGGCTTCCAAGGGGTCTGTCCTGGTTTGGTTACTGAACGGCCTCTCCTTTTTTCTTTTCCAGTACCGGTTCACGCAAACTTCCACATGACTGGTGTGATGGTACCGTTGGATATTGCGTTTATAGACGTGTCCAGACAGGTAATCGATATTCAACCCATGGCGCTCCAAGAATCAAATCAGCCGATGAGGTATTACCGTCCTAACGCGAAAATTCACTTTGCACTTGAGACAGCGTCTGGACGCCTTGACCAACTCAGGCTAAATCCAACTCTGTGGCGTATGCGGGTATCGAACAGAAATCACTGATAGTCATCGACAACAGCGAATTCACGCGATGGGCTGCAACTGGAAGTTAAGGCGATTTTCACCCAAGATTGTTCCTTCTGGGTCATAAGACCGTTCAACAAGTTGAACCTGGTTCTGTTGGTCCACTAGAAGTACTGTTGAACTGCGCGTTCCGTAAACGGGTCCTTTGATAAATATTGCGGACTGTGCTGCCGGTAGATCTGGTGAACAACCGGAGTTCCTGGCATCTATTCCTTTAGCCGGCGTACGATTGGATAACAGCTCAAAAAATGTATCCGATCTGAAGCTGCGATTTAAGATTGTTTTGAAAAGCTGCTTGCCATAGACGATTTTATGCCACGGTGAATTTAAAAAATTATTACTAAGCCCTGAAATTCCAGATGGAATCCGACGAGGAGCACTGGCCCGGTTGGAATCCCACCACAAAGTAGTAATGTTTCCGGAAATAACGTTGACACCTGGGTAGCGTTGAAGTTGGTCGTGGTTCCGAAGGTGAGAATCTGCAGGTTCAGTTTTTTGCCGAAGCCAGTCGAGCACCAGCATGCCGCGTGAATAGTCGGATCTCACTGTGACAGTTGGTTCTTGAAAATTCGTAACGGCTGCAAATAAACCCTGAAGATTAAGTCCAAACCAGGTTCCTCCTGCCGTGAGGTCTCTTCCTGCAGCGATTGTCGGATGGTCGTGCCAGAAAGATAAGCTTTGCGTGGGTCGGGAGTGATATTCTTCCCTATTCGCAATGATAATCAGCGGGTAGCATGAGTGGACATCTTTTGCGACCAGAATCAGGCACATTGACTGTGGCCTTACGAGGGTCGGGTTGCGCCTGGTAACGGTATGACTGGAGGATCTCCGGGTCGGTAGATAATTCCGATTCGACCGATGAGTTGTATCGATGTCGCCGTAGTACTGGCACACAACCGATGAAGCATAGTTTGTTTGTCTAGACGACTACCTGCTGGCAATTTTATTTTTACGAGTTCATGCGCTGTTAGGGCTGAGTCTAGTTCTTTGATGACACCCTTGGTAAGGCCTGAAAGTCCAACGGTGATGACTGAGCGTTTGTGGTGGGCCAAGCCTCTTAAGTGTCTGATTTGGGTTCCGGTCAGTTTCATTACTGGGTTATGGTATAGCCTCCAGCGAATTACGACCACCTCAGTGATGACTTAATTTGTGGCCAGACGAAAATCGAAAAGCAAAGATTGGCTAGACCGGCAACACCGTGATCCATTTGTGAAGGGGTCGCAAAAGGAGGGCTACCGTTCTCGGGCGATATACAAACTATCAGAAATCGATCAGAAGGATCGTCTGATTATGTCAGGGGATACTGTTCTCGACCTTGGTGCTGCGCCCGGGGGGTGGTCGCAATATGCAGCGACACGAGTGGGTGTTGCGGGCAGAGTCTTTGCGATAGATATATTACCGATAGCGCCGATTAAAGGTGTCGTAATTGTCAAGGGGGATGTCGCTACCGAATCGTTGTCCCGAGAGCTGGAATTGCGACTAAAAAACGAACCTATAGGGCTTGTATTATCGGATATGGCCCCCAATTTGACTGGTATAAAAGCCGCCGATCAGGCAAATAGCCTAGGCCTGGCACGAGTGGCACTATCGGTCGCACTAAAAATGCTGGGGCCAAACGGAAGATTTATGGTTAAGGTGTTTGAAGGCGAAGGCACGGATGATTTCCGTCGCGAGATAACATCTTCATTTGGTAAAGTGGTTGTGCGGAAACCGCAAGCATCACGCCTTGAGAGCGCTGAATATTACTTACTGGCTTCAAAGCCCACGGAAGGGCATTGAGACAAGTAGCGACCAGGGCGCTAGAAGTTTGGACCTGGCAGCCTAAACAGTTGTAGAAAATGAGGAAAACCCTCAAAATTCGACTTAAGGCAGAAAAAGGTAATGATCGATGTGGGCATTATTCGGTTTAACTCTTTCTTTTATAAGGATAACGTGAACCTTTTATGGGCAATCTGACAAAGAATCTTGTACTTTGGTTGGTTATCGCAATGGTCCTCATGGCGGTGTTCAACAATTTTTCGCCTAAGGACAGTCGTACAGGTGTGGAACTAGATTACTCTGAGTTTTTACACGATGTGAAACAAGGTGGTGTCGAGCAGGTAACAATTAACGGTAGCTCGATCCATGGACGGACTCGATCCGGCCAGAGTTTTGTCACCTACTCACCCGGTGACCCAGGACTGGTTAACGACTTACTCGAGGCAGGGGTCATCATTAAGGCCCAAAAAGAAGAAAGCACCTCCTTGTTGATGCAGATTTTTATCAGCTGGTTTCCGTTATTGCTGTTGATCGGTGTTTGGATATTCTTTATGCGACAGATGCAAGGTGGTGGGGGGCGTGGTGCTCTGTCGTTTGGGCGTAGTAAGGCCCGAATGCTGACCGAGGATAAAAACAATATTACGTTTGCTGATGTTGCAGGTGTCGACGAAGCCAAAGATGAAGTGGGGGAGTTGGTTGAATTTTTGAGTGATCCATCTCGGTTTCAAAAGCTGGGTGGCCGGATTCCTAGAGGCGTATTGATGACAGGTAGTCCGGGTACGGGCAAAACATTGCTCGCCAAGGCTATTGCCGGTGAAGCAAAGGTTCCGTTTTATACAATTTCTGGTTCTGATTTTGTTGAGATGTTCGTTGGAGTTGGTGCGTCCCGCGTCAGAGATATGTTTGAACAGGCCAAGAAACACGCTCCGTGCATTATTTTTATTGATGAAATCGATGCAGTTGGGCGTCAGCGTGGTGCGGGTCTGGGTGGCGGTCATGATGAGCGAGAGCAAACCCTCAATCAGTTACTGGTAGAGATGGACGGTTTTGAGGGCAACGATGGTGTCATTGTTATTGCAGCAACAAATAGACCGGATGTGTTGGACCCAGCGTTATTAAGGCCTGGCCGATTTGATCGACAGGTACATGTGCCATTACCAGATATCCGTGGTCGTGAAGCGATATTGAAAGTACACATGCGTAAAGTGCCACTGGCAGAAGACGTTGAGCCGACCATTATTGCGCGAGGGACACCTGGGTTCTCCGGTGCTGATCTCGCTAATTTAATCAATGAGGCTGCACTGTTCGCGGCCCGGGGGAGCAAGAAGCTGGTCTCGATGGAGGAATTTGAGCTGGCTAAGGACAAGATTATTATGGGGGTAGAACGACGCTCGTTGGTTATGCCGGAGCTGGAGCGGAAGAACACTGCTTACCATGAATCCGGGCATACAGTCGTTGCAAGAGCGCTCAGTCCAAACACAGATCCGGTCCATAAGGTGACTATCATTCCTCGTGGGCGGGCCTTGGGCGTTACGATGCAGTTGCCCGAAGAAGATCGATATAGCCACAACCGGGATTACCTTTTTGCCAGAATCGCCGTGTTGATGGGCGGTCGAATCGCCGAGGAAATATTTATGGGGCAGATGACTACCGGCGCGGCCAATGATTTCGAACAAGCCACCGATCTTGCTCAAAAGATGGTTCAGCGTTGGGGCATGAGCGACGCGCTCGGACCGCGCGTTTATGGTGACAATGATGCCGAAGTGTTTTTGGGGAGGGACGTAGTCACCCATAAAAATCTGAGCGACTCGACCGCAGAACTTGTCGATCAGGAGATTACACGGATTATCGAAGAGCAATATACGCGAGCTCGTGGGATCATTGAGGCGAATCGGGATAAGATTGAAAGGATGGCGGAGGCCTTGCTAGATTGGGAAACACTGGAGTCCGACCAGATTGATCAGATCATGCGTGGTGAGCCACCCGATCCGCCATCAGCCGATGACAATAGTTCAGGTGGTAAAACCAACGGTTTGCAAGGAGATGTTGCAGATCAAAGTCCAGCGGACGGGGATACTTCATCATCTGATCAGCCGACTGTGAAGCCTAAGATGGATTCACCGGCGGGCGATTCTGTCTAAGGTCCAGGAGTTCCATTCTCTTATTGAGCATAGACTGCCAGTCGCTGCCAGCGGGTGCGGCGTTGATGGGAATCTTGAACGTCACACCAGATTCATTTTCTGATGGCGGTCACTATCTGTGGATTGAGGATGCAATAAGACAGGCCCACCTGATGGTGGATGAAGGCGCTGATCTGATCGATGTTGGTGGAGAATCAACCCGACCAGGTTCCAGTCCGGTAACCGTTGAAGTCGAGTTAAAACGGATCATTCCGCTGATTCGTCGACTGTCTGAGGAAGTGTCGGTCCCTATTTCGGTTGATACCAGCAAGCCTGAAGTTATGAAGGCGGCGGTTGAAGCTGGTGCTGCAATGATCAATGACATTTGTGCTTTAAGGATGCCCGGTGCCTTAGAGCAGGCTCAGGCCCTGGATGTTCCGGTCTGCTTGATGCATATGAAAGGTATTCCAGCCACTATGCAACATGCACCGGTCTATATCGATGTAGTGCAAGAGGTAAAAGTATTCTTGCAACAGCAGGTGGACCGATGTCTTGCAGCTGGAATCTCGGCGGACAAGATCGTGGTTGATCCGGGTATTGGCTTTGGTAAGCGACCGGAGCATAACCGAAGACTAATTGATGAGATTGGAGTGCTTTTGGACCTCGGCCAGCCGGTTCTCGTGGGCGTATCTAGAAAATCCTTTCTACCGATAAAAATGACCGGACCGAATCGTGACCGGTTGAGTGCGCAGTATGCCGTTCAGGCGGTCGCAAACGGAGCCTCGCTTGTTCGTGTGCATAACGTCGGCATGACTGCCCAGGTTCTTAGAGAATCACGAAACACCGTATAGCCACGCATTCAATGACTAGCCCACGCAATAGACGTTACTTTGGAACGGATGGTATACGAGGCAGGGTAGGTCAAAAGCCAATCACTCCAGAAGATATGCTCCATCTGGGGTGGGCAATGGGAAAAGCGCTGGCATCACACGCTGGTAGCGAGGTTCTGATTGGAAAAGATACCCGTGAGTCAGGGTACATGATGGAGTCTGCGCTTGAGTCAGGACTGTCGGCAGCTGGTGTGGATGTGGTTTTAACGGGCCCCTTGCCGACACCAGCAGTTGCTTGCCTGACTAGAGCGTCAAATGCAGCGGCCGGGATTATGATCAGCGCGTCGCACAATCCCTACCATGATAATGGGGTCAAATTTTTCACGAGCGACGGCCATAAATTTAGCGACGATCTTGAACTTAGAATTGAGGTGTTACTTGCTGAAAAGATTCAAACGGTTGCGTCTGGAGTTTTGGGAAAGGCGAGACGCCACAACCGAGCTGCTGATGATTATGTGGATTATTGCCTGGAACAAGTTGGTGTTGATCTTGATTTGAGCGATTTTAAAATCGTTCTTGATTGTGCGCACGGTGCTGCCTACGAAATCGGACCCAGGCTGCTGAATAAATTCGGTGCAGAGGTCGTGTTGGCTGGTGTTCTTCCCGATGGATATAACATCAATGATGAATGCGGGTCGGTTCACCCACAGCATATGGCCGAGTTAGTAAAGAAGCACAATGCTGATTTGGGTATAGCACTTGACGGAGATGCAGATCGGGTCGTGCTTGCTGATGCTTCTGGGAACGTTGTGGATGGCGACGGGATGCTCTATGTGTTAGGTGTCTATGGGCAAAAGAACCCACGGGTAGCGGAC
>Ga0207962_1000472_pt1 | contig 13320 bp, 16 predicted proteins | sample Knorr_S15_td_AAI_FD_185603 | JGI IMG/M metagenome (GOLD analysis project Ga0207962, IMG submission 185603) | Marine microbial communities from Southern Atlantic Ocean transect - Knorr_S15_td_AAIW_ad_750m_LV_A (SPAdes) (version 2) | ecosystem: Environmental > Aquatic > Marine > Oceanic | place... | reverse complement strand
ACTGTACGTTTTAACAAATTCAATGATTCTTCACTTGACTTTTCTCTTTGGGTTTATGTTAATTCGTATGGCGCACAATTCCAAATGAAAAGTGCTATGCGTCTTATCATGTATGAAGAATTTAAAAAATATGATATTAGAATTCCATGGCCAATTAGAACTGTCTACCAAGGAGATGAAAAGAGAGAATCACAAGAGATTTCTGAATTTGAAGATCAGCGTAAGCAAGCGGTTGATGAATTTGGTATGGGTGATTTGGCACGTGGTGAGGGTGACGAATAGATTCTGTAAGATTTAAGAATCTGTTTTAGTTCGATCTAATGTTGGTAAACTTCACTGTAATTGGAGGAAATGCATCTAAAGATTTGGCTAAGCGTATTGCCAGACGATTAAAGGCAAAATACGTAGATGTAGATACAAGAACTTTTCCCGATGGTGAGAGTAAAATTACTTTTAGACATAATTTGAAGAAAAGTGTGGTGTTGATAGTTCAATCAACATACCCCCCTGTTGATACAAACCTATTACAAATATTATCAATAATTTCTGAAGTCAAGAAAATCTCCTCAAAGATTTATGCAATAATGCCTTACATGGGTTATGCAAGACAAGACAGGCAGTTTCTTAATGGGGAGATAGCCACAATGTCTGTAGTTGCAAAGATGCTACAGGCAGCTGGCGCAAAAAAGGCTATTGTTGTAGATATACATAGTAAAACCGCATTACGTCATTTTAAAATTCCTACAGAAAATGTTTCAGCAATACCAGAACTTGCCAAATATTTAAAAAAACTGAAATTGAAAAATCCGATAGTTGTATCCCCTGATACAGGTGGTTCTTTACGCGCAAAAAAATTTGCAGATATTTTAAAATCTGATTTTATAACGTTGAAAAAATCCAGAAATAGAAAAACTGGTAAGGTAAGTATTCAATCAACTAAGGCTGATGTTAAAGGGAAGGATTTGATAATAGTTGATGATATAGTAAGTACTGGTGGTAGTGTTGTTAAAGCCACTCAATTTCTAAAAAAACAAAAATGCAAACGAGTTTTTGTTGTTTGTACACATGGATTACTAGTAGGTGATGCAGAGAAAAATATCAAAAAGGCTGGAGTGACACAAATCATAAGTACAAATACAATTCCTAGAAGTATATCAAAGGTTGACGTGTCTGGAGTGATAGCACAAGCTGTTCAATAATGATGGAAATTATTTTTCTGGGAACTGGAGGGGCACAGCCTACACTTGAGCGTAATACAACATGTATGTGTTTAATCAAGGAAGGTGAAATCTTGATGTTTGATGCAGGAGAAAACGCACAAGTTTCTTTCCTCAAATCAGGTCTTGGTTGGAATAAAAAAATGAAAATATTTGTCACGCATTTACATGGAGACCATTGTATTGGAATTTTAGGATTTTTACAAACAATGACATTACAAAATAGAACTAAGCCAATAGAGATTTACGGACCTGATGGAATTGAAGAGTTTATTGCAACAAACATGAAAGTTATGAATTTTGGCTTGTCGTTTCCAGTTTTAATAACTTCAGTGAATAATGGATTGGTTGTAAATGAGGAGAAATACGAAGTATATGCTTGTGAAGCTGAACATTCTGTTACTGTATTTTCTTATCTTTTCAAGGAAAAAGAAAAGCCTGGAGAATTTTATCCTGATAAGGCAATTGCCCTTGGAGTTCCAAAGGGAAAGTTATGGCATACGTTACAATGTGGCGAGGATGTTACAATTGAAAATAAAACAATAAAACCCTCACAAGTAATGGGATCAAACATAGCTGGTAAGAAAATTGGCGTTTCCGGTGATACTCGACCCACAAAAGAATTGGAGGAGTTTTTCAATGCCTGTGATTATTTGATCTTTGATTCTACTTTTTTGGATGAATTGAAAGAAAAAGCGGTGGAGTCTGGCCATTCTACTGCAAAAGAAGCAGCGACACTTGCACAAAATGCTAAGGTGTTAAATTTGATTCTTACTCACTTTTCTGCTAGATATAATGATGATAAAGTGTTGTTGGAAGAAGCAAAGTCAATTCATAGTTCTGTAATAGCTGCTAATGATCAATTAAAAGTCGAGGTTGTTTAATTATGGATTTTATGCTTGAAGAAGAACTGATTGACCTATTCACGTTTTGTCTGCAAAACCCGGACTCGCCAGAGGTTGAAACAAAAAAGACAAGAATTAGTGAAGTTGGTAAAGAATTGTTTCAAGATGGTGGTGTTGATGCATTAGAAAATTTTTGGTTTGCAATTTCAAACAGAATTGAAGGTGAAATAGAGAAAGATATTACTCCATTCCGTCCGTTGTGGAATAATCTCTCTGATGAATGGAAGTATTAGTAATTATTCAGTATCAGAAACAAGCCATTCTATCACATCTTCAATGTTTTTAGAATGTAACACTATTTTTATTGGGCCTAAAGGTGATTCGTCTGCTTCGTTGCAAATGGCTATAACATCTACAAAAGCTGCTTGTTTGTTTAGATAAAACCAGGTAGAGTTTTTATCAATATTAGCTCTCAGATGACGTCGGTATGTATTTTGACTGTTGTTTCCTCGTATAGTTTCATAGATCTTTGTTAATGATTCATAATTGTTTGAATTTGCGATGAAAGAGTTTCCAGATACCCTTCCATTCATATCAATGAGAACATTCGATATAGCTGTTTGTATTTTGTTAACATCCTCTGATATGTTTATCATACAATATGCAGATATTTTACAATCAACGTTTAGTGGTGTCAATTATCAATCCATTTTTTGATTACTGTATGTGCGAGTTCAGTAAGTTCGTCCAATGTAAGATCATTATTAGAAATGGTTTCATCTGCAATTGATATGGATTTATCAATTCCCACACTAATCTCCCTATTATCACGTTCTGCAAATTTTTCCTTTGTTTCGGGATCGTCTGAACGCCCACGCGCCTTCAAAAATTTAAAGCGAGTCTCTTCTGTTGCTTCTATAGATAACAATTTTACAGACCCGACATTTTTTAAAACTTCAATTTCTGCTATCGATCTGATACCATCAATAATGATTATGTTAGATTTTGATTTCTGAATTTGATCGGTAAGTAAATTTGCTATTGCACCGGGGCCATTTTTTTCACGCAGTTGCAACATTATCTTACCAAGATTCTCACCAGATGGTTCTAAATTACGCCTTTTTGCTTCTGCGCGAACACCGTCACCTAAATTTAGGGTTTCAATACCTTTTGATTTTAATGCCGACACTATTGTTGACTTGCCAGAACCAGGCATGCCAGTAAGACAAACTATGAGTTTTACCAAGATGAAATTATTTATCAATGCCAGCGTATGAAGTTTACGAAAGTAATTAAAAACACAATAATAAAAAAAGCATAATGCGAATTTTTGTTGCGATTGAAATAAACGACAAAAATGTTTTAGATTCTATCAGTAAGATTCAGTCTGAATTAAAAATAAATGCCAAACCTGTAAAAATTCAGAACTTGCATTTTACTGTACAGTTTTTGGGTGAAGTTTCTGAACAGATGGTTGAAAAAATTTCTAGAGAGCTTTGTGATTTAGAATTTACTCCTTTTTCGATAAGTTTTTCAGGTGTTGGAGTTTTCCCTAAACCTAATAATCCAAGAGTGGTTTGGGTTGGAACAAATGATGGTATAAACGAATTAGAAGAATTAGTGGCTGACATACAGAAAAAATTATTGTGTTTCGGATTTAGCCCAGATAAAAAATTTAAGCCACATGTTACAATATTCAGAATTAAAAATAAAATTGGAGATATAACAAATGAGTTAGAAAAACTCTCAAGCCATTATTTTGGAAAACAGATGATTTCTGAGGTTAAATTAAAGAAAAGCGAACTCACTCCAAACGGTCCGATTTATACAGATCTCTTGGTTGTGAAAGGAAGGAAATGAATCCCATATTAAATTACGCAAAAAAAATAACTGTTCCATCACAAAGATTGCAGGAAGAAAAACAACAGATTGCAAAAAAAGTGTGTGGTCTGATAAATGAGTCTATTGGAAAATATAATCAAATAGTTGGTTTTGCTCTAGGTGGTTCGTATGCAAAAGATACATGGTTACCAGAAAAAGCTGACATTGATATCTTTGTTAAATTTAATAAAAAAACATCTGAAAAGGATTTTAGAAGCATTGGAACAAAAATTGGTTTTGAATCTTTAAAGAAATACAAACCATACACTAGATATGCAGAACATCCTTTTGTCGAAGCTGTAGTTGACGGAACCAAAGTAAATGTTGTACCTTGTTATGATGTAAATGTAGGAGAATGGCAAAGCGCTACAGATAGATCTATACATCATACAAAATTCATGTCGAAAAAACTAACTAACTCTATGAAAGATGAAGTTAGAATTCTTAAGAAGTTTTTCCTTCACATAGATGTTTATGGTGCAGAGCTGGCAAAAGAGGGATTTAGTGGGTATGTATCTGAGGTGCTAATTTCCTACTTTGGTAGTTTTGAAAAAACATTGAAGAAAATCTCGAAATTGAAGCAAGGGGATGTAATAGGAAAATCTGCAAAAAAATTCAGTTCATCTATTGTGATAATTGATCCGATTGATAGTAATAGAAATCTTGGTGCTGCTATTTCGGTAGAAAGTTTAGGAAAGTTTGTTTTAGCAAGTAGAGAGTTTCTGAAAAAACCTTCCAAGAAATTTTTTAATGAACCTATACCTAAGCGTAATATGAAGAATATTGATAAAATTGTGGTTGTTCAATTCAAATTTAAACAGAGAAGTGATGATATACTTTGGGGACAGATAAAACGTGCATCAAATGCACTAAAAACTCAATTAGAGCTTGATGGATTCACGGTTTTAAGAAATTCATCTGCAAAAGACGAAAAGGAAAATGGCGCGTTGATATTTCTATTACAGACCAAAAAAATTGAAGAGAGTTTTTCACGAGTGGGTCCAAATATTTCTAGTGAAGATCATTGTGAAAAATTCATTTCAGCTAATTTGAAAAGGAGCCAGCTTATGTGGGTTAATGAAGAAAATAAAATACAATCATTACAAAAAAGAAAGTATTCTGATGTGATATTATTCCTGAATAATCTTTTGAAAACCAACCTAAAAAATTCGGGTATTCCTAAGGGGCTTGAGAAGGATTTCAAAAAAGGAGTAAAAATTGTGCATGCAAATAAGGTATCAAACAAATCCATTAATGAGGCAATCAGAAACATTGCCGTAACAGATGAAACAATCTTTTCTTAAAATTAATGAGATAACTGAACCGCCTCACTCAAACATTTGGGTTTATCCAAGGGGGACAAAGGCACAGATAAAGTCTCGAATTAAAGAGTTAGAATCTCTTGGTGTAGAAAGTGTTTCATTTCAAGGAGAGTTAAAAATTGGTACCATCAATGTGTTAGGTAAGGGATATGTTGGAATCGTAGTTTTATGTAAAATAGGCAAAAAGAAAGTAGCTGTGAAAATAAGACGGATTGATTCCCAACGAAAAAATCTAAAAAAAGAAGCCGAGTTTCTTTCAATAACAAATCGATTTAATGTGGGACCAAAATTATTAGGTTTTAGTAAAAATTTTCTAGTGATAGAATATCTTGATGGTGAAAAAATTGGAAAGTGGATAAATAAATTAAAAGAAAAGCCAAATGTTGCACAATTAAAAAATATAATTAAAAAAACTCTTACGGATTGTTACAAGTTAGACAAAATTGGTTTAGATCATGGAGAGTTAAGTAACATAACAAAACATGTGATTGTTGGTAAGAAAATTACCATTCTTGATTTTGAAAGCTCAAGTGTTGATAGAAGGGTTTCAAATGTAACATCTGCTACTCAGGCATTTTACATAGGTTCAGGTATTTCAAAAATTGTAAATCCTCTTTGTAAGCCGTCTAGAAAATCTAAAATCATTTCTGTTTTACGGAAGTATAAAACTGATCAAACCAAGGAAAATTTTCTAGATTTGTTAAAGGTTTTAAATTTATGATGGGACCGGCAGGATTTGAACCTGCGACCTCCAGCACCCCAGGCTGGTATCATAGCCAATCTAGACGACGGTCCCTATTGTAGAAACCATCTAGTAAATTATTAAATCATGAGTTGTTTAAACGCCAGAATTTTCTGCCTTTGATAGTTCCAAATACACTTTATCACCTACAGACAAACCTAGATCTTTGTACTCCATCATGTCTAGTTTTAGTGATGTTGTGTTACCTCCCATCATTCCTGGCATTCCACCTGCCATCATCTTGTTTAGCTCTTTAGCCATATCATTCATGTTTGTAAAACCCATAACATTTGGTTTTCCAAATGGGGATGATAATGGTCCGTCACTTTCCTGCATGTCTTTCTTTGATGACAAAGAAACTACCACGTATGGTGCTGCATCTGGTGCGGCATCTATACGAACTACAACGTACTCCTTCTTCATGGTTTCATTAGAAATTTTTGGGTATTTTATTGTAACTTGTTCTTATTTTCATTATCAAAACTGCTGGTGCCACGAAATACATTCCAATGTTCAATAGAATTATGCCTATACCATATCCAAGCATCTCAGATTCAGAGTCAATGTCAGTATATTGTAACAATGTAAGTGAAGTTAGAAGTGGAGTTAATGTTAATTTCACAACTTCCTTGAATGCTGGATTTTCTCTCTCATAATCAGCTATTACTGGCGAAAATGAATAGTAAAACTGGTTAAATCCAGCCATGAATGATGTGCCAGATTCTGTTTGGAGTACTGTATTGTCACGAATTTCCCTTAAGAACTGTACCTGTGGTGCCATCTCAGAACCAAATGCTGCTGTAGCGATTAGACAGCCACCACCTCTGTCTAATGGGTCTCGGTCATCCACCGGATTATATTTTATAATATTTGGACCCCAATCGACAGACTTCATTTTTCCGTCAAAACTAAATTTGAAGTTTTCAAGCAAGTAGTTGTATGAACTGATTTCTCGTGTGAAGTTATTTTCATAGTTTGTATAGGTGATTGAATATAGAAAGTCAGCATTTGCAAAGATTACTTCTCTTGTATGAATGGGAATGTATTCATCTTCAGTTATGTAATAGAGTTCACCATATTCAACAAAATATACTGGATGACCGTCTGTTGTCATACCCATATATTCATCTATCATACTTAGTCCGCCTTCATTTTCATAAACACGATAAACATTCTTCATCTTTGTTGTATATTCAGTAAAAGCGTAGTCAGCAGTCTCGTGAATGTTTATCATGTATCGCGCTTGAATCCCATCTTTATAATAATTTACATGTAACCCATTGGGTTCTAATGATAGTCTGTAAGACTTAGCACCAAAATCATCTACTACAATTTTTGATATCAAAGGTTCCCATCTATATGGTACCTCAAATCTAAACTGTTTTTCTTCGTTGTTGAAATATTTACCGTCAAAATTTGGGTCTCCTATAGTTACTCCACTCAGATTCTGCATTGTTTCACCTTCTGCCAGAAAGGAATATCTGAACTCATTTAGTAAGTCTATATGATCAGCAAAATTGCTTTCAAGGTTTACGTATGTAATTCCATAAGCGGTGGTTGAGGTGGCGAAAAGAAATTGTTTTACTTGTGCTTGATATGGCTCATTACCTATAAGATCCTTGTCTATGTATTGTTTCATGGTAACTACATATGCATGTCCTCCCATAAAGTCCGTTATATGCTCTGATGTTAATTCTAGTTCTCCTTCATCATGGAGTTTGTGAAATGATGTTGTACGGGTATCTATAAAATCCTTGAAACCATCTTCGCCTAACTGTTTACTATTCATGTAGATGTGTGGTTTTACTCCATCGTTACTCGGACCGGTTGCAAGGTAAACTGGACTGTTGGCGTCAAATTTGGCTGGTTTAATTATGTTCCAACCCACAGGAGAAGTTACAGAAAAATTTAATTCTTCATCAGTATATTTGATCTCTGGCTCTACAAATATCCTATTTGGTGGATCCATAGTTAGTGCGTTTTCTATAGATGACCTTGAGACAATCTTAACATCAAAAAGTACCGCTTCTTGCATGGATTGTTCATATGGTTGATTCCTAGAATTTACTTGCAGATTTGCTATTTTATCCAGTGTTTCATAACTTTCTGATGTGATTAATCTACCAAACACAGTATATTGCTCATCGAGATGTGTGGAGTCTTTATGAACTATGAAAAACTGTGAACCGGCACTATTAGGATCGCTTGATCGTGCCATCGAAACAATACCTCTTTCATGTTTTATACTGTTGAATTCAGCGTCTATACTATATCCAGGATCGCCAGTGCCCCATTTATCTGAAGTATTTCCAGGCTCTGGTTTGGTATTTGGGTCACCCCCCTGAATCATAAAATCTTTGATGATACGATGAAAAAGTGTGATTTCATACCAATCATTGTCAGCTAAAACTATAAAATTTTCTACATGTTTTGGGGCGTCTTCATCGAATAATTCTATTACAATTTGTCCACTACCTGTGTTAAGAACAGCTACTAAATCATCACCAGATGGAGAATATTGTGAAGTTGTTGAAACAGGTTCCTCTGTTTCTTCATAAAATAATGGTCCAAACACTTTAGGGGCTATATGAAATACTTGAATTCTATTTTGCTCAAAATCAACAACATACATGTTACCATCTTTATCAAACTCTAATCCATGAGTACCAGAAATTTTTCCATCTTCTGTTCCATACTCACCTATTGTTCTGATTGGTAAATAATTCTCATCAAAAATATGAATCGATTTCGTAGAACTAGAATCGGCTATGAAAAAATATCCGTCAGGGTTTATTGCTATAGAAGTTGGAGTGTTAAAATAGATTAATGCTAATGCTCTTCCATTACCGTTTGTACTGTCTAATAGTATAATATGCTCACCTGATTGGTTTACTATGTACAGATAACCTTCATTGTCGATTGTTATTAACGTAAATTTTGATCTATCATTTATTAACTCGTCTGGAATTGGTAAAAATCCAAGATATCCTCCGTCCGTATCTATTTTATGAACTCCTGCATTTTCTCCATAATCAATGTCAAGATTTCGGTGCTCTAATACGTATAATATTCCGTCCGAATCAATTGCTATATCTGCTGGTAACCCAAAAACACTTTGATCTTCTATCTGAAAATCAGTTGCAGGTTCGCCAGTTTTTGTAAACTTTTCAACACCTATAAAATCCCACCACTCCGTGACGTAGATATTTTCATCTTCATCTAAAGTGATACCGTGTGGTGAACCTTTCAATTCTATTGTTTGTACAAGTTGCCCAAGAGGATTCAGTATCTGAATTCTTTTGTTCCCATAATCTGCAACGTAAATATTTCCAGATTCACCTACTGCAATATCTGTAGGTTCTGAAAATAATTCTGAGTCAGGTCCTCCTATAACACGTATCAATTCGAGTTCTTCAAGCTCATCCCAGTTGGATGATTCAGATTGGCCTGATGCTGCTATTGGAAATATTAGTGCAGATACCATTGCAAAAACTAGTAATAATTTCAAATTCATATTCGTGGTTTTTTCCACTTTAATAAAAGCCATTACAGGATCAGTTTTTATCAAGTTGAAATTAGTTATTATTATGGAAGAAGGGGAAAAAATACAGGCTCATATTCTTTCAGTTTGGAAAGAATCTAGAGAGTTTTTTAGTGGTCGTGGGGCTGAGATTATGTTAATTTTAACCGATAAGCATCTCATGTTTATTAAAAAAACCGAATCAAAAATGAAGTGGTGGGGGGCTAATACACAACGCCAGATTGTAAAATTTGTCCATAACAAAGATGTTATGGTTATGATTGATGGTTACACGGAAGAACATCTTAGAACAGATTTAGAAAATAAAAAAAATCAGGAGGTTAGTTTTAATAATATTTTAGATATTGATATGAAGGAAAAAGTGTGGGGAAGTGCATTATGGTTGGAAATTCTTGAAGGTGAACAAAGTAAAAAATATCAGTTTTCAATTGTACAAGATTGGGTAAAATATCCATTAAAAGATCCTATGAAAAACATGAAGGTTGATTGGAGTGGTTTTGTAAAATACATTAAGGACAAACAGTTGGTGACCGAGTAAAATGCTTAGCGAAAAATGTGCTTATTGTGGCGATATGACAGATATGCCGTTTGAATGTAATTACTGTAAGGACCCATTTTGTTCAGAACATAGATTGCCAGAGGACCATAGGTGTGTGAATCTTTCTCAAATCAGAGCAAAAAGATTTGGTGAAAAACGTAAAGTTATTCGTGATGGTGGAACTGGAAGAAAGAATGCGTTTAGAAAAATGCTAGGAAGATTTGGTTGATCAGTAAAGTGACTTTTTTGGATTGATTTTTGCACGTCTGGCTTGATAAAATAAGGCGACTGATAATGCAAGTAAACATAATGCTGTAAGTACGTGTGGAGTAATCAAAGTCAAATATCCAATACCAAAAACTACCATAGCAATTCCCTGAATTGTTAGTTTTAGCCATGATGTAGATTTTCTGAGTCGAAAAATTATTTCAATGATGAAAAGTGCCCCAACTGGAATAATTGTAAGTATCAAAAATTCAAAGATATCTACGTCGATGTGTGACATGTTGGTTCTATGTTTATCGATTATAATTTCTATTGGTTTTCCCAATGAATTTTTACAGCAGAATTTTTTGATATTAAATTTTGAGCGTTTTCGTATGGTAATGTTGCTATATCTTCTGGTTTGAAGGGGCCATATTTTTTTGCATCTGCGCCAGATATTTCTTCTACTTCCTCAAGAAAACGTACCGCAATTAGCTTTGTTTTATTATTTTGTACAATTGACTCTAATAATTTGGCTTTTCCATTAAGAATTCCAGAAAGAATTACTTCCTTTCTTTCTATCATTTCTTCCTGAGAGTTCAGAATGTATTTTTCTTCATCTAACAATGCAGAATGATCTGTATTGTTTAAAATTGCTTTTTCTAATCGTGTTTTAAGAAGAGATGAAGTTAGTTCGGTGAGCATGCCAACCAAGGCTGTCTTGATTTTCGCTTCATGGCCATCATATTCTTGACTTTTCATGTTTCCAATTAATTTTGAAACAGAATTGTAAAGAGTCGAGTCTATTTTTTGAATTGAGGTGTTTTCATATTCCTGTAATACAATTGAATGAAGAGAATTCACATTGATTTGGTTTTGTTCAGACATTTGTTTTCTCCTAATAATCCTTAAATGTTGGATTCATAGTGTTAACTGATAGATAAGTAAATGCCATATAAAATGATAGGGGGAAAAGCAACTCATATCAGATATTCTCCTGAGGAAGTCTTTGCAAAAATCAACCAGGATGAGGTTTTGTTTATTGATTTACAGTTTACTGGGCTCACTGGCCGATTTCACCATACCACAATTTCTGCTAATACCTTTACCCAAGACCAAATGGCAGATGGTCTGCCAAAACTAGATGGTTCGTCAATTGTTGGATTTGCATCAATAGAGGATTCTGATCTCATTCTGAAACCAGATCCTTCTACGTATTCTCTCATACCTTGGTCATCTGATAAGAAAACAGCGCGACTACTATGTGATGTTTATTGGGGAGGAGGTAGGGGTAGATTAGAGTTTGACCCCAGAGGGATTAGCCAAAATGCAGAAAAATTCCTCGAGTCACAAGGATTTGACTATAGTTTGTGGGGACCAGAAGTAGAATTTTTTGTGTTCGACAAAATTCATTGGGATGTTTTAACACCATACAAAGGACAATCATACTCTATTGAATCTAAGGAAGCTCCTTGGAGCCAAGATGGTAATGGATATCCTATGGGCCTTCAAGAAGGATATTACCCAAGTACTCCATCTGATACCTTAACACCTTACAGAAATGAGTGTGTAAGTGTACTAAATGATAATTTTGGAATAATTTGTGATAATCATCATCACGAAGTTGCCACGGCTGGACAGTGTGAGATTGATATCAAATATGATTTCCTTACAAACGCCGCAGATGGTGCTCAAACTTACAAATATGTTGTACGTAATGTTGCACAACAATTTGGTAAAATTGCTACAATGATGCCAAAACCAATTTCTATGGATTCTGGTTCTGGAATGCACACCAATGTAAGTTTGTGGAAAAATAAAGAAAATGCATTTTTTGATAAAGATGATAAGGATGAGCTTAGCCAAGCAGGTCGTTATTTTTGTGGGGGAGTGATTAACCACGCCAGAGCGTTAACAGCAATTACAAACCCTACAACCAATTCTTATCACAGATTAGTTCCAGGATATGAAGCACCGGTCTATATTGCTTGGAGTACAGGTAATAGATCTGCTACTATCAGAATCCCTGCACATTTCAAAGGTGAAAAATATGCTTATCTTAAAAGATTAGAGTATAGAGTTCCTGATCCAGCATCAAATCCTTATCTTGTTTTCCCTGCTGTATTAGCAGCTGGTTTGGATGGAATTAAAAATAAAACTGAACCTGGTGATCCTATCCACGAAGATATTTACAAGATGTCGAAATCAGAACGAAAAAAACATGGAATTGAGGTTCTGCCGGCAAATTTGGGTGAAGCTCTTGATGAACTTGAAAGTGATAAAAAATTCCTCGAGCCGATTTTTGCTCCTAAAGTCATTAATAGAATAATAGACTTGGAGCGTAGAGATCAAAAAGAAATTGCGATTAGACCACACCCACATGAGTTTTATCTTTACTTTGATGTGTGATTTATTGGTATAATGGCGACTCGACCAATTCGTATATAATTATCAAACTAACTGCGATTAGCCCAAACCCACAACACATTAGCATGGCGCGCCTTTTTTCTGACGTTATAGATTTGTATAGTAATATTCCTCCAAAAAGCCCAACAGCTAAAATTCCAATGCCTTTTAGTGATTCTTCCCATCTTTCACCAGTAACCAATGGATAAAAAATTCCAGATAGTAGAGCAAAACATACTATCAAGTAGACGTATTTTACACCTGAAATAATGAATTTCGGGGTATTAGTTACGGCCTCTATACTTTCGTTTTTTGGGGAATTCTGAACATCATCGGGTGTTTCCTCCACAAGTGTTGGTTCATGTTCAGTAGGTTGTTTTCGTTCCTCTTCCTGCATTCTTTTTCGTTCCTGTCGTCTTCTCATACGTTTCCATTTAGTCATCTAAATTCCACATCATCGATGGTTATTAGAAATTACCATCTAAAGTTTTTGTTATTTTAAAATAACAAAAAAGTGAAGTGGCACGCCTAAAATGGTGATTTTGAACCGAAGTGGCTTGTCGAATACTCCTATACATACGCCTATCCAAAGCGTATGTTAGGCACAAACAATGCTGTTTTTAC
>Ga0207962_1000470_pt1 | contig 13440 bp, 12 predicted proteins | sample Knorr_S15_td_AAI_FD_185603 | JGI IMG/M metagenome (GOLD analysis project Ga0207962, IMG submission 185603) | Marine microbial communities from Southern Atlantic Ocean transect - Knorr_S15_td_AAIW_ad_750m_LV_A (SPAdes) (version 2) | ecosystem: Environmental > Aquatic > Marine > Oceanic | place... | reverse complement strand
AATCCTTCTTTTTCTAGAGCAATACTGAGGCTCGTTAAAATATTTCTGTCATCATCAATTAATGCAATAGTTTCTTTCATTATATTTTCTTTATATTTACTTAAAAATACTAAATTGTTCTAATTTGGGCAATAGCTATAGATTAATGTAAGTCGCCCCAATTATCCCCAGCATTTACATCAACAGAAAGAGGTATTGAAAATGAATGTAGATCACTATCTTTAACACTTGACATTTCATCCTTTATAATTTTTGAGCAATTATTTACCTCTTTTTCAATTACTTCAAATATTAACTCATCGTGTATTTGCAATAACATTTTACATTTTAATTTTTTTATTCCCTCAAATTTTCTATTAATCCGAATCATGGCTAATCTCATAATTTCGGAAGCAGATCCTTGAATAGGAGCATTAATCGCTGCTCTTTCTTGAAAGTTTCTTATATTAAAATTTTTATCATTAATTCCAGTTATATGTGTTCTTCTTCCAAAAATATTACTTACATAACCACTTTTTCTACAGAATTTAATTGTTGATTCCATATAATCTTTAATCTCAGGAAATTTTAAAAAGTAAGATTTTAAAAAATCTTCAGCCTCAACATTTGAAACACCAATTTGTTTTGCTAATCCATACTGCGAAATACCATAAATTATTCCAAAATTTATTGTTTTAGCTTTTCTTCTCATATCTGAATCAACTTTTTTTATACTGACATTAAAAACTTGACTTGCAGTTAATGAATGAATGTCTTCATTGTTTTTGAAAGCTTTTTTAAGTTCTTTAACATCAGCTAAGTCAGCCAGTATTCTCATTTCTATTTGGTTATAATCTGCCGAAATTAATAAGAAATTTTCTTCAGCAATAAATGCTTTTCTAATGTCTTTGCCATCATCAGACTTAATTGGAATATTTTGCAAATTTGGATCACTCGATGCTAAACGTCCTGTAGTAGTTGCTGCTAGTAAAAATGATGTATGAACTCTTTTTGTCTTTAGATTTATATGTTCTATTAAAGAATCCGAGTATGTATTTTTAAGCTTTGTCACCTGTCTCCAATCCAAAACTAATTTTGGCAATTTATGTCCTCTAAAAGCTAGATCCTCAAGAACAGTGGCGCTAGTTGCAAAACTTCCTTTTTTTGTTTTCTTGAGCGATGAAATTTTCATTTCATTATACATTACTTCACCCAATTGCTTAGTAGATCCTATTTTAAATTCTTTTTTTGAAATTTTAAAAATTTCATTCTCTAATAATTTAATTTTCTTATCGAATTTAACAGAGAGTGATTTTAAAAAATTTTTATCTAATTTTATGCCTTTGATCTCCATTAATGCCAAAATTTTAATTAATGGTTTTTCAAATATTTCATAAATGTTTGTTAATTTTTCAGATTTAAGATTATTTAAAAAAATTTTGTAGAGTCTAAATGTTATATCTGCATCTTCTGCAGCATAATCTTTAGCATTATTAATATTCACTTCACTAAAATTTATTTGTTTTTTTCCAGTTCCTGTTAAATCTTTAAATGAAATGGTTTTATGATGTAAATGAATTTCAGATAATGTATCCATGTTATGTCTATTTTTTCCTGCATCTAGCACATAAGACATCAACATAGTATCTTCCATTGAGTTCATATTTATTCCACGGTGATATAAAACAATGTAGTCAAATTTAATATTTTGCCCAATTTTTTTTATGCTTATATCTTCTAGAATTGGTTTTAGTATTTTAATAACTCTTAGTTCCTGCAAATTATTTCGTTCAACATGTCCAATTGGAATATAACAGGCCTTACCAATCTTTGTTGAAAGTGAAATACCAACTAAATTTGCTTGGTGAGGATCTAAAGAACTTGTTTCTGTGTCAATTGCTATTTCTCCAAATTCTTCAGCTTCTTTTAACCAGCTATTTAAATCATCTTCTTCCTCTATCAATTCATAATTTTTTTTATTTATTTTAGAATAGTTTTGTTTTTTTACAGAACTATCTTTTTCTTTTAAAAAACTTATATCTCCATAAGTAGAAATTACTGAACTTAACAGTCTATTAAATTCCATTTCTCTTAGAAAATTATAAAGTTTTTCTTTGTCTATATTTTTTAATTCAAATTCAGTAATTTTTTTTTCAACTGGAACGTCTTTTTTAAGAGTAACTAGTTTTTTACTAATGATTGCCTTATCTTTATTTTCAAGAAGCATTTCTCTTCTTTTGTTTTGTTTTATTTCACCAGCCTTTTTTAATACATTTTCCAACGTTTCATATTGATTGATCAATTCTGCAGCTGTTTTTACACCAATGCCAGGAACACCGGGAACATTGTCGCTGCTATCTCCTGCTAAAGCTTGGACATCAACCACTTTTTCAGGAGAAACACCAAACTTTTTGTTTATATCTTCATTAAAAATAAATTTATTTTTCATTGGATCATAAATTCGAATATTTTTTTTATATAACTGCATTAAATCTTTATCAGATGAAATAATTGTCACTTTTGCTCCTTCTTTTAAAATCTGTTCCGAGTAAGTAGCTATCAAATCGTCAGCTTCGTAATTAATTAATTCAATTGAAGGTAAATTAAATGCTTCTACAGATTTTCTAATGTATTCAAATTGAGGCACTAAGTCATCTGGAGTTTCAGATCTATTGGCTTTATAATCATAATAAATTTCGTTTCTAAAATTTTTTCTAGCAGAGTCAAAAATTACTGCAAAATGTGTAGGCTTATCTTTATTACTGTTTGATTTTGAATCCTCGAGTAATTTAAATAACATATTACAGAACCCACTTACTGCTCCAGTAGGCATACCATCACTTTTTCTTGTAAGAGGTGGTAACGCATAATATGCTCTGAATATATAGCCCGAACCGTCAATTAAATAAAAATGATCAGTTTTTTTTATTTTGCTCATACAAATAATGTTATCCTAATTTGAACGAATGTTGTAAATGTATAGCTTACTATGAGCCAACAAAATGTTCTATCCGTAAAAAACTTAAACAAAATTTATTTAAAGAACACATCAAAGTCCGTTCATGCTTTAAAAAATTTAAACTTAGAAGTGAAAGAGGGAGAAATTTTTGGATTATTAGGACCTAACGGCGCTGGTAAAAGCACCTTCATAAATATTTTAGCAGGTACAACAATAAAAACTTCAGGAAATGTTAACGTATGGGGATTTAATCTTGATAAAAATCCTAGACAAGTAAGAGCTTCTATTGGAATTGTCCCTCAAGAAGTAAATGTTGATCCTTTTTTTAGTCCAAGAAAATTATTGGAACTTCAAGCTGGATTATATGGTATTAAAAAAAAAGATAGAATTACTGATACTATTTTAAAGTTAGTTTCGCTTGAAAATCAAGCAAATAGCTACACCAGAAGCTTATCTGGTGGAATGAAACGAAGACTCTTAGTAGCTAAAGCATTGGTGCATCAGCCACCCATAATAATTTTGGATGAACCTACTGCAGGAGTGGATGTCGAACTTAGAAGTAATTTATGGAAAAACGTAAAATCATTAAATAAACAAGGTGTCACAATAATTTTAACAACTCATTATTTGTTAGAAGCTGAGGAAATGTGTGATCGAATTGGGATATTAAATAAAGGTAACTTAGTTGCATTAGATAGTACAAAAAATTTATTAAAAAGAATACAAACTAAAATTGTAACTTTCGTTGTTAATGGAAAGGTTCATATTGAGAATCAGTCTTTAAAATCGTTAAATGTTATAGATAACCAACCAGGACAACTTATTGTTTCCTACGAAAAAAGCTTATTAAATATTGAAGAATTAATTAATTATATAAACAAACAAAATATAAAAATATCAGATATCTCAACTGATGATGGTAATTTAGAAGATGTTTTTGTAAGACTAACAAAAAACTAGATTATTTTTTTTATTAATAGTAAAATAAATTTATGGAAATAGTTAAATCTTTACAAAGTCAAAAAGTGCTAAAATCTATTTTAGTAGTATTAGTTGGCTCTATTCTATTAACAATTTCTTCAAAAATAAAAATTCCTTTTTACCCAGTTCCAATGACCATGCAAACTTTTGTTGTATTGTTTCTTGGTATAAGTTTTGGATACAAAATTGGGATTGCTACAGTTGGATTATATTTAATCGAAGGTATATTTGGTCTTCCAGTATTCTCTAATTCTCCAGAAAAAGGTGTTGGAATAGTTTACTTTACAGGTCCCACAATGGGATATTTAATTGGATTTCTATTAGCAACTTTTTTAGCTGGTTATTTAGATTTAAAAACAAACATTGTGTCTATTTTCTTAAAACTTATTTTGTCTGTTTCTGTAATTTATATTTTAGGTCTTATTTGGCTTGGAATATTGATCGGCTGGGATAAACCAATTTTTCAACTTGGAGCAGCTCCATTTTTACTAGCTGAATTATTTAAGATTCTGATCTTAACTTTATTAACAAAAAAAATAATTACCTTTAGAAAATTTATTTAGGAGATCTTTTAGAGAGAATTCTTTGAAGTGTTCTTCTGTGCATTTTTAATCTTCTCGCAGTTTCAGATACATTTCTATTACATAATTCAAAAACACGATGGATATGTTCCCATTTTACTCTATCAGCTGACATTGGATTTTCAGGAGGTTCCGCTTTTCTATTTGGATCAGCTAATAAAGCTTTCTCAACATCATCAGCGTCGGCAGGTTTAGCAAGATAATCAATTGCACCTTGTTTTATAGCTGCAACTGCAGTTGATATGTTGCCATAGCCTGTTAGCATGATGATTCTGCTATTTGAGTTAGAGTTTTGAATTACTTTTACAACTTCTAGTCCATTTCCATCGTTAAGTCTCAAATCTACCACTGCAAATGTTGGTTTCTTTGTCTTAACTACTTCGATACCTTTTTTTACACTTTCAGCTTGCGATACCTCAAAGCCTTTTTTTTCCATTGCTCTAGCCAATCTCTCTCTGAATGGATTGTCATCATCAACTATTAATAGAGATTTATCCTCAAATTCGCTTAATTTTTTTAAATTTGCTACTTCAGCCATAAAATTTATATGGGGATAAATAAATTTAAATCAATACGATTATTTACTTTACATTAACTTGCATATCGCATAAATGCTGAATTTATATGAAACTTGCATAACACATGTGTAAGTTTTTTTTGTTAAGTTTTTTTTGTGGAGCTAGAATGAAAAAATTTAAATCAGTTGATGAATTAATACATCAACTTAAACCAAAAAGTCCTGTTTACTGTATCAGGAGAGATTCCATTAATTTAGCATCAAAATTCTTTCAAAAGAAATTTCCAGGAAAGATTTTATACGCAATTAAAACTAACCCACATCCAGAAGTATTAAAAACAATTATAAATAGTGGTATTGATAATTTTGATTTCGCTTCAATTAAAGAGTTGCAAACAATTAAAGAAATGCATCCAAAAGGGAAATGCTTTTATATGAATACTATAAAAAGTAGAGAAGACATTAAAGAAGCTTATTATAATTATGGGATTAAGATATTTTCTTTAGACACAAAAGATGAATTAATTAAAATCATTGAGAGTACTAATCATGCAAAAGATCTAGAATTATTTGTTAGAGTTTCAGTTTCAAATGAACATGCTGAAATAGATTTATCAAAAAAATTTGGAGCAATAAGTGCTGAGGCAGTTGGATTATTAAGATTAACCAAACAATATGCAAAAAAAATTGGTTTGTGTTTTCATGTTGGATCACAATGTATGCATCCAATTTCTTATGCTAAAGGAATTAGTGAAATTGGAAACATAATTAGAAAAACAAAAATTGTTCCTGACTGGATAAATGTTGGCGGCGGTTTTCCTGCAATTTACCCTGATTTAATTCCACAAAATTTAGAAAATTATTTTGAAGAAATTAAAAAAAGTCTAAAAAATTTAAAATTAAAAAAAATGCCAGAAATTATTTGTGAGCCAGGAAGAGCTCTAGTTGCTGAGAGTGGTTCAACTATAGTAAAAGTTGTTCTTAGAAAAAAACAAAAACTTTATATTAATGATGGTACTTACGGATCATTATTCGATGCAGGAGTACCAAATATAATATATCCTTCAAGATTAATTACTCTTGGAAGAATAATTTCAAAAAAAATGACATCATTTGATTTTTATGGTCCAACTTGTGATAGTATGGATTATATGAAAGGGCCATTTGTCTTGCCTAATAATATTAAGGAAAATGATTATATAGAATTGGGTCAGCTTGGTGCTTATGGTCTCACTTTTAGAACTCAATTCAATGGTTTCTACTCAAATGAAATATATGAAGTGGAAGATAAGCCAATTATGACTATGTATAACAAAGAAACTAGCAAAGAGTTTCTTGTTGCTTAGATGTCAGATAAAAAAAGTTCAGGTCACAATAGTAAAAAAGAATTCCTTAATAAGCCAGTAGAACATATCGATATTACATCTTTTGATGCAAGAAAAATAATTTCCTCTATGGAAAAAATGTCTTTTGTATCTAGAGAAACTGCTAATGCATCAAAAATATTTAATGAGATGATTAAAGATAATGATTGTACAATTTTTTTAACACTTGCTGGTTCAACCTCTGCAGCAGGATGTATGAACGTTTATAGAGATTTAGTTAAATACAACATGGTAGATGCAATAATTGCAACCGGAGCATCAATTATTGATATGGATTTTTTTGAAGCACTAGGATTTAAGCATTATCAGGGTTCGCAGTTTCAAGATGATATGGAATTAAGAAAGAATTATATTGATAGAATTTATGATACTTACATTGATGAAGATGAATTACAAACTTGTGATAAAACAATATGTGAAATAGCTGATGGTTTGGAACCAAAAAACTATACTTCTAGAGAATTTATTCATGAAATTGGTAAATATTTAAAACAACATTCAATAAAGAAAGGCTCATTAATTGAAACAGCTTATGATAATGGTGTTCCGATATTTTGTCCTGCTTTTACAGACTCTAGTGCAGGATTTGGATTAGTAATACATCAGGAAAAAAATCCAAAAAAGCATATAACTATAGATTCTATTAGAGAATTCCGTGAACTTACTGAAGTTAAAATTCAATCAAAAGGATCTGGGTTATTTATGATTGGTGGAGGGGTTCCAAAAAATTTTATACAAGATACTGTTATCTGTGCTGAGCTTTTAGGTAAAGATGTAGATATGCATAAATATGCTGTTCAAATAACTGTTGCAGATTCAAGAGATGGTGCTTGCAGTAGTTCAACTTTAAAAGAAGCAAGTTCGTGGGGTAAAGTTGATACAACTAAAGAACAAATGGTTTTTGCAGAAGCAACAAGTGTTTTACCTTTAATAGCTAGCGATGCCTATCATAAAGGCTACTGGAAACAAAGAAAAAGAAAAAATTTTTCAAGAATTTTTGGATAAAAAATTGAATTACTTGCCAAATAAAAAAGGATTTCTGGGGATTGATAATAAATTTAGTATTAATGAAAAAGTTGTTATTGTCCCCTTTGGCCTGGAAAAAACTGTAACTTATGGAAAAGGAACTAAAAATGGACCAAAGGAGATCATTAAAGCTTCACATCAAGTTGAATTATATGATGAAGATTTAAATTGTGAACCTCATAAAAAAATTGGAATTAAAACATTAAAACCATTTACAATACATAAAGATATAAAGAGGGCTCTAGATCAAATAGCAAGTATAAACAAAAAAATATTACATAAAAAGTTATTTTCTATGACTTTGGGTGGAGAACATTCAATTACTCCAGGATGTATTAGGCCATTTTCAAAAAAATATAAAAAATTATGTCTACTACATTTTGATGCCCACGCAGATTTAAGAGAAAGTTATAATGGAAAAAAATTTTCTCATGCTTCCGCAATAAAAAGATGCTTGGATTTTGAAAATGTTTCAATAATTTCTTTTGGAATTAGAAATATTTCTTCTGAAGAAGTTTCTTTCTTAAAAAAAAATTCTCACCGAATAAATATTTTTTGGGCTAAAGATAAAAAAAAATGGAATTTAAATAAATTTAAAAAATTAATTAAAAATAAAATAGTATATCTAACATTTGATGTAGACGCATTAGATTCAAGCATTATGCCAGCAACAGGTACTCCTGAACCTGGTGGATTACTTTGGGATGAAACTTTAGATATTTTAAAAATAGCGTTTAAGAACTCCAAAATTGTTGGTGCGGATATAAATGAACTATCTCCAATAAAAGGTTTTAATAGTTATAATTTTTTGGTGGCAAAACTAGTGTATAAAATCTTATCCTATAAATTTTTATATAAATAATCTTCTCTAAAAGTATTTAAAAGCAATCTAAATGGTATCAACATAACTAACGCCACAAAAAGTTTAACTGCTAAATCACCAAAAGATAAAGAAACCCAAGGAACACTAGTTCCATAAAATGATATTGAGAAAAATAAGAAGGTATCTATTGTTGAACCGATTACTGATGAGGCCAAAGGGGCTAAATACCATCTTAAATTATCTCTAAATTTGTCAAAAACATTAATATCAATTAGTTGTGCAACCAAAAAAGCGGTTCCAGAACCAATTGCAATTCTTATTGAAATCATGTCCTCAAAGTTAGTTGAAACAAATAATGTAAAAGCTACTCCAATAATAAATCCAAAGAAAACAATATTTCTTGCTTTAATTTTTCCATAAGATCTATTAGCTAGATCTGTAATCAAAAAAGCAACTGGATAGCTAAAAGCTCCGTATGTTAAAATTTCTGAAAGACCAAGATAATTTACAGGAAATTGAACTAGAAAATTCGAAACTAGTACAACAGCTCCCATCAAAATTGATAGAAGCAAATAAAGTTTATTCATTAAGCAGATTTAGAAAGTATAGATTTTTTTAACTTTCTTAGTCTCATTGATAAATTTTTCGTTTTTGCATCTTTAATAAATTGATCAAGACTACCTTTTTTATCAACAGATCTTACACCAGCATTTGAAACAGTTAGACGAAGATTTTTATTTAAAATTTCACTTTTGAATTTTACATTTTTCAAATTAGGCAAAAATCTTCTTTTTGTTTTATTGTTAGCGTGACTAACTTTGTGACCTTTAAGAGGTATTTTGCCAGTCAATTCACATTTTTTAGACATAATAATTTCATGACTATATAAGAGTTGATAATAAACCAGTCAAGTTCATATATTTGTATTTATCTTAATAAACCTTAATAAAATTCAAAAAAGTAATATATAATATAATTGTTTCAGCTTTTGCTTCCTATGATAGTGTTGAGATCATTAATTCCTTCTTTTTTTAGAATTCCATTTAATTCCTCAATAATTTTATTTACAATATTAGGACCCTCATAAACCATACCGGTATATAATTGAATTAAATTTGCACCACATAATAATTTTTCGTAAACACTTTTTCCAGAGTCAACTCCACCAACTCCTATTATTTTAATCTTGCCTTGAAAAATTTTATAAAATTTTTTAATTAATAAATTAGATTTTTCTTCTAAAGGTTTGCCAGATAAACCGCCTTTTTGATATTTATTTGAATTTACCAAACTATCTCTATTATTTTCTGTTGTATTTGAAATTATAATTGCTGGAATATTGTAATTTAAAAGAACCTCAGCTATTTGATCAATTTGATTACCGCTAATATCCGGAGAAATTTTAATTGTTGTTGGAATTTTAGTTTTGAGTACTTCCTTTTCTTTATCAATTGCTGATATTAGATTTTCTAATTCTTGTTGATTATGAAAACTTCTTAAATTTTCAGTATTTGGAGAAGAAATATTTATAGTCAAATAATCAGCTAGGTTATAAAATGTTCTTAGTCCAATCAAATAATCATTAATTCTATTAGAAGTATCTTTGTTGGGCCCAATATTAATTCCTAATAAACTTTTTTGGGGGTTATTTTTAATTCTCGAACATACACTCTCAGCACCTGAGCTATTAAAACCCAGTCTATTAATTAAAGCCTTATCTTCCTCTAGTCTAAACATTCTAGGTTTTGGATTTCCATATTGTTTAAGCGGGGTTACAGTTCCAACCTCTACAAAACCATAACCTAACTTAAACAAAGAATTATAAACTTCAGCATCTTTATCAAAACCTGCTGCCATTCCAATTAGGTTTGTAATATTTTTTCCAAAAATATTTGTTTTTAAAAGTTCATTATTCTCTTGTTTAAAAGGCGGAATATAGCCAAATTTTAAAGATTTGATTGCTAAACTATGTGCTAATTCTGGTTCTAATTTAAAAATTAAAGATCTTAATTTTGAAAACATTAATTTATTTTATCTTGAATAATTTTTTTTGTCTCATTCACTCCAAAAAAACTTATAAAAAAACCCATTCGAGGGCCATTTTCATCTCCAAAAACTACTTCATAAATTAATTTAAACCAATCTCTTAAATTATCTTTATAACCATTTTCTTTTCCGACTGTATAGATTTTGGTTTGAATTTCCTCGGGTTGCATTTGATCATTGCAATCATCCAAAGCTCCAATTAATGCTTGAAGAGCTTTTTTTTCATTTTGATTAGGAGTTTTGTATTTCTTTTTTTGTTTAATTACATCAATAAAATATTTAATTGCATAACTAACTAGTTTATCAAAAATTGGATGTTGATCTTCAGAAATATCTTTTTTGTGTTTTTTTACAAACTTCCACAAAAGCTCTTTGTTATCTGCATTACTAGTTTCCACTAAATTTAACAACATGGAAAAGCTCATAATCATATCCTCTTTTGGCATTCTACCATTATGAACATGCCAAACTGGATTCATTAATAGTTGTAATTCATTTTGAGTTTTTCCTTTTTCAATAAAATCTAAATATTCATCAACTGCTTTTGGTACTACTTCTTTATAAAGTTTTTTTGCTCTTTTAGGATTTTGATACATAAATAAAGATAAACTTTCCGGAGATGCATACTCTAGCCATTCATCAATCTTAATTCCATTGCCTTTAGATTTTGATATCTTTTCTCCTTTCTCATCTAAAAATAGTTCATAAGCAAAACCTGAAGGATTTGTTTTTCCTAATAATTTAATGATTTTTGTAGATAAAATTGCACTTTCAATTAAATCTTTACCATACATTTCAAAATCTACATCGAGAGCATACCATCTCATTGCCCAGTCTACTTTCCATTGTAATTTACAATTTCCATCTAAAATACTTTTTTCAAGTTTTGTCCCATTGTTGTCAAAGACGATTTTTGATTTATCATTAATTATTTCTATAATAGGGATTTCTAAAACTATTCCAGTCTCAGGACAAATTGGTAAAAATGGACTATAAGTTTTTTGTCTTTCTTTTCCTAATGTAGGTAAAATTATGTCCATTATTCCTTGATAATTTTCTAAGATTAATTTTAAAGTTTCGTTAAAATAGCCTGATTGATAAAGTTTCGTTGAGCTTTTAAAAGTATATTTGAAATTAAATTTATTTAAAAAACTTATAAGCTTTTCATTGTTATGCTCGGCAAAACTATTAAATTTACCAAAAGGATCCGGAATATCTGTTAAAGGTTTATGTAAGTTTTGAGCCAATTTATCCTGATTAGGAATATTTTCAGGAACTTTTCTTAGACCATCCATATCATCTGAAAAAGTAATAATTTCTTTTGGTATGTCAGTTAATTGATTTAATGCATTAACAAGCATTGATGTTCTTGCAACCTCGCCAAACGTTCCGATATGTGGCAAGCCACTAGGACCATAACCAGTTTGTAAAATTACTTTTCCTTTTTTTGTAATAAATTTTTCTCTCTCTCGTAAAATTTTCTTAGCTTCTACAAAAGGCCATGCATTCGTTTTATCAATGTTCGCTCTATCCATTATAATTTATATATAAAAAATCTTATATATTTGGTGTTTTTTTTAATTCTTATAGAGTTGAAATTTATTTACCATAAAATAATGTCCATTCAAAATGTCCAATTATAAAACAGTTTTTTTTACATTAGGTATTTTACAAATAATTCTGGGGTTGTTTATGATTTTCCCTATAATTATTCAATTCATATTTAATGAGTTAGATTCCTCGTTCATTAGTGCAGGAATAATATGTGTTATTTTTGGTATGTTGTTTTTTTTATCAAATTTAGATCATGACAAAAAACTTTTTTTGCCACATACATTTCTATTGACCGCACTTTCATGGATAAGTATTGCGATTTTTGGTTCTTTGCCCTTTATATTCTCAAATTTAGATCTTAGCTTTACTGATTCTTTTTTTGAAAGTATGTCCGGGATTACTACTACAGGATCAACTGTTATAACAAATCTTAATGAAGCTCCAAAAGCAATTTTATTTTGGAGAGCAGTTCTTCAATGGTTAGGTGGAATAGGTATAATTGTTATGGCAATTACTCTTATGCCCATAATGAATGTTGGTGGTATGCAGTTATTAAAAATATCTGAGGTTCACACTGGTGAAAAAATTTTACCTAAATCTAAAGAAATTATTATTAGACTAATAATAATATATTTATTCTTAACAATAACTTGTGCTTTCTTTTATAAAATTTTTGGCATGGGTTATTTTGATAGTTTAACCCACTCTATGACAACAATTGCAACAGGTGGATTTTCTAATTATAATGAGTCCATTGGTTTTTTTGATAGCGCATTGATTGAGTTTACTGCAAGTATATTCGTAATATTAGGAAGTATTCCCTTCTTTACTTATATAAAATTTATTCAAGGTGACAAAAAAGCCATTTTATCTGATACACAAATTAAAACTTTCATTAAAATAATTATTTTTTCAATTTTATTATTATTTTTATATTTAATTATAAAAAAGGGTAGCTTTGTTGAAATAAGTTTAAGATCTGTTTATTTTAATGTTATTTCAATACTTACTGGAACTGGATACGTTACAAAGGATTTCGATCAATGGGGTAATTTTCCATTAGTATTATTTTTAGTTTTGATGTTTATTGGAGGTTGTGCAGGCTCGACAGCTTGTGGAATTAAAATTTTTAGAGTTCAGCTACTTTATCTTTTTGTAATTAATCAACTAAAAAAAACAATCTATCCAAAAGGTGTGTTTGTTATCAAATATGGTAATAATAATATTAATGATAAATTTATGGCTTCAGTAATATCCTTTATATATTTGTATATAATAATTTTCTTTATTCTTACTTCGATTTTATCTTTAACTGGACTAGACTTTATTACTGCAATTTCTGGTGCGGCAACTTCAATTTCTAATGTTGGTCCGGGGCTTGGTGAAATTATTGGGCCTAATGGTAACTTTTCTGCATTATCTAACCCATCAAAATGGGCTTTAAGTGTAGGAATGATTTTAGGTAGACTTGAGCTCTTTGCTATATTAGTGTTATTCATACCATCTTTTTGGAGAAAATTTTAATGCAAGAAGGAAAACAAAGCTGGATTGATTCACTTATGGTCTACAAGGACGTAAGAATGATCAGG
>Ga0207962_1000466_pt1 | contig 13500 bp, 14 predicted proteins | sample Knorr_S15_td_AAI_FD_185603 | JGI IMG/M metagenome (GOLD analysis project Ga0207962, IMG submission 185603) | Marine microbial communities from Southern Atlantic Ocean transect - Knorr_S15_td_AAIW_ad_750m_LV_A (SPAdes) (version 2) | ecosystem: Environmental > Aquatic > Marine > Oceanic | place... | reverse complement strand
GTCGGAACCTCGATCCGGGCGGTGTCGTCCAGGTGCCGGACCCGGAGGTCGTCGAAGCCCAGGCGTCGCAGGGCGCCCTCCGCCCGCTCCACGGCCGAGAGGACCGCAACGGTCACCTCGGTCCCGTAGGGAACCCTCGATGCCAGACAGGCTGCGGCGGGCTTGTCGGCGGTTCGGAGCCCCATGGCCCGGGAATGGTGGCGAACGTCGGCCTTGGTCAGGCCGGCCTCCACCAGCGGGAAGCGGGCACCCCGGTCGGCAGCCACGGTCTGGCCAGGCCGGTGGTCAGCCAGGTCGTCGACGTTGACACCGAGGACCACGGTGGCCAACTCATCGGCGGCGATCGGGTCCAGCACGTCCATGAGGGCCACCTTGCAGCGGCCACAGCGGTCGCCGTCGTTGACCCGGTAGGCGGCGTCGGCCATCTCGTGGGTCTCGACCGCCGACCACCGGAGCCCCCACTCGGCGGCGAGGGCAGCGGCGTCAGCCCGCTCGTCGCCGGCCAGCGAGGGCGAGACGGCGGTCACGACGTGGACCCGGTCGACACCGAGGGTGTCGTGGGCAACACGGGCCAGGAAGGCCGAGTCGGCACCCCCGGAGAACGCCACCACCACCCTCCCCAGGTCCTGCAACGCCCGGCGAAGGGCGTCGAGGCCCGGCCCGGTCACATCGGTGGTGGCTGCCACGGTCAGCGCAGGCCCACCCGGGCCAGGACGGTGTCCAGGTCGTCGACCATGCCGAAATAGAACTCGCCGAACTCGCCGTATACGGCCGAGGCCCTGTCGTACCGCATGTTGTAGACGACGTCCTTGAGGTCGTCAGGACGCTGGCCGAACAGGGTGACCCCCCACTCGAAGTCATCTACTCCAGTGGAGCCGGTGACCACCTGGAGGATCCGGCCGGCGAACTTCCGGCCCGAGGTGCCGTGCTCCATCATCAGCTCGTGCCGGTCGTCGTAGGGCAGGGTGAACCAGTTGGCGTCCACGTTGCGACGCTTGGACATCGGGTAGAAGCACCAGGCCGGCTTGTCCTCGGGAGGAAGCACCGGATGTAGCCGGGCCCGTCGCATCTCATCGGGCAGGCCCTGGGAGTACTCGGACAACTCGGTCATCGAGACATAGCTGTCGACCACGTCGAGGCCCGCGGCCACCAGGCTGGTCTGGAGGTCCCGGAGGCGCCAGAGGTCCTCGCTTAGGACCATGAAGGCCAGGTCGGCCTTGTGGCCCAGGATGGCAACCGTGATCACCTGGTCACCGGCATCGGTCGCGGCCGTGACGGCGGCCCGGACCGCCCGGCGGTCGACCGGCCGGCCGAAGGCCGGGATCTTCCGGCGGAGCTTGCAGAAGAGGTGGAGGACGCCGAGGCCCTCGGCGGGGGTGACCGGTTCGCTCATCGGACGGATTCTACGGAACCGGCGGCACAGGGCACCCAGCGGCGCCCGCACCCACCGCGAACCGCCGGGGAATCACGGACCCTCAGTCGCCGGTATAGAGGTTGAGGCGATCGCCACGGGCGAACCCGGCCAGCTGCAGGTTGGCCACCCGGGCCGTCTCCACAGCAAGGGCCGACGGGCCGCTGACAGCCACCAGGCAGGCGAAGCCGGCGGCCCAGGCCTTCTGTGCCATCTCGAAGGACGCCCGACCGCTCACCCAGAGGCCGAGGTCGCCGGCCGGCAGGCGACCGTCCATCTGCAGGCGACCCACCACCTTGTCCACGGCATTGTGCCGGCCGATGTCCTCGCGTATCAGGAGGGGCTGGCCGGTCCGGTCGAAAGCCACCGCTGCATGCACCGCTCCGGTGGTCGTAAAGAGGGCCTGGCCGTCGATCCGGTCGGCCATGCCGGCCAGTACCGCGACGTCGAACGGGGCCACGTCCAGCGGCCGGAGCCGATCCAGCAGCTCGCTGATCGCCACCGTGCCGCACACGCCACATGACGAAGAGGCCGGACCCAGCCTCGGGGTGGGCGCCGGGGCCAGTCCGCCGGTGTCAACCGTGACGTCGTTGTACTCGGACTCCGCGGCGGAACCCTGTCCGCAGTAGCGAACGGTCCGTACCGGTGCGTCGTGCAACACGCCCTCGGTGACGCAGAAGCCGACGGCCAACTCGAAGTCGTCCCCCGGAGTCCGCATGGTCGTGGCGACCAGCTCGCCGTCCAGGCGTATCGACATCGGCTCCTCGACGATCAGCTCGTCGGGCACCCGTCGGATGCCATCGGCGTCGACGCGTCGAGTGAACACCCTCGCCGTCCGACCCCGACTCACAGGTCCGTCTCCCCGTTCGTTCGTACGTCCACGGACACCAGTGAACACCCGTACGCGGCCGGACCGGACGTCGTACGCGAAACGGGCGCCCCGAAGGGCGCCCGGACCGTCAGGGTCAGCTCAGATCCGTGGATCGGTCAGCTCTCGCGGCTCCTAGAAGTCCATGCCCGGCATACCGCCGTCGGCACCCTCGGCCGGGGCGTCGGCGATGACGACCTCGGTGGTGAGGAACAGGGCGGCGATCGATCCGGCGTTCTGCAGGGCCGACCTGGTGACCTTGGCGGCATCGATGATGCCAGCGGCGATCAGGTCTTCGTACTCCTCGGTTTCGGCGTTCAGGCCGTTCGGACCGTCCAGGTTGCGCACCTTATCGACGATGACGCCACCCTCGAGGCCGGCGTTGACCGCGATCTGGTGGAGTGGGGCCTCCAGGGCCTTGGCCACGATGCGTGCACCGGTGGCCTCATCGGGCGTGAGGTCGTCACCCGCCGCTCCGGCCGCCTCCTGGGCACGCAGCAGGGTCACGCCGCCACCGGCGACGACACCCTCCTCGATGGCCGCCTTGGTGGTGCTTACAGCGTCCTCGATGCGGTGCTTCTTCTCCTTCAGCTCCACCTCGGTGGCTGCTCCGACCTTCAGGACGGCGACGCCGCCGGACAGCTTGGCCAGGCGCTCCTGGAGCTTCTCCCGGTCGTAGTCCGAATCGGTGTTCTCGATCTCGCCCTTGATCTGGGAGATGCGGCCTGCGATGTCGGCTTCGTCGCCCGCCCCCTCGACGATGGTGGTCTCGTCCTTGCTGACCACGATCTTGCGAGCCTGGCCCAGCATGTCCAGCGTGACGGCGTCGACCTTGAGGCCGACCTCCTCGGAGATGACCTGACCACCGGTGAGGATGGCCATGTCCTGAAGCATCGCCTTGCGGCGATCACCGAAGCCGGGGGCCTTGATGGCCACCGAGGTGAACGTGCCACGGATCTTGTTGACCACGAGGGTGGCCAGGGCCTCGCCCTCGACGTCCTCAGAGATGATGACCAGAGGGCGGCTGGTCTGCATGACCTTCTCCAGGGCCGGCACCAGGTCGCGCACCGCGGTGATCTTGGAGCCGACTAACAGGACGTACGGGTCCTCCAGAATGGCCTCCATGCGGTCGGGGTCGGTCACGAAGTATGGGGAGATGTAGCCCTTGTCGAAGCGCATGCCCTCGACGAGGTCCATCTCCATGCCGAAGGTCTGACCCTCCTCGACGGTGATGACACCGTCCTTGCCCACCTTGTCGATGGCCTCGGAGATCACCTCGCCGATCTCGGCGTCGCCGGCCGAGATGGCGGCCACGTTGGCGATCTGGGCCTTGTCGCTGGACACGTCCTGGGCCGAATCCCGGATCGAGTCGACGGCGGCGGCCACTGCGGCCTCGATGCCCTTCTTGAGTGACATCGGGTTGGCCCCTGCGGCAACGTTGCGCAGGCCCTCGCGGACCATCGCCCAGGCCAGAACGGTTGCCGTGGTGGTGCCGTCACCGGCGACGTCGTCGGTCTTCTTGGCGACCTCCTTGACCAGCTCGGCGCCGATGCGCTCGTAGGGGTCCTCAAGGTCGATCTCCTTGGCGATGGACACGCCGTCGTTGGTGATGGTGGGGGCACCCCACTTCTTCTCCAGGACGACGTTCCTGCCCTTCGGTCCGAGCGTGACCCGCACGGCGTCTGCCAGCTGGTTCATGCCCCTCTCGAGCGACCGGCGGGCCGTCTCGTCGAACGTGATGATCTTCGCCATCGGCGGCAACCTCTCAGTGATCGGTGAACCAGCGGAGCGGGTACGCGGCCGCTGGCACTCTCTTCAAGCGAGTGCCAATCCAATCAGCGGATCGGCGGTTTTCCAACGTCGAAGAGGCTCTATGGGCGGATCGGTGACGGGCGTTCAGCCCCCGGCGACGGCCGGCACGATGGCGACGGTGCCACCCTCGGGAACGGCGGTGTCCAGGCCGTCCAGGAAGCGCACGTCGTCGTCGCTCACGAACACGTTCACGAAGCGGCGCAACGCGCCCGCCTCGTCGAGGAGCCGGTCGGTGAAGCCCGGATGTGCGGTGTCCAGCGCGTTGAGCGCCTCGCCTACCGTGGCGGCCTCGACCTCGACCTCGGCCTGACCGGCGGTCAGCGGACGGAGCGTGGTGGGGATGCGGATGATGACGGCCATGGGCGGAAACCCTAGCCATGCGGTCGGGAATCACACACCCCTCGGCCGGGCTGGTTCAGAGCAGGGCGAGGCGCTCGGCCAGAACCTCGGTGATGCACGCCGCCGTGTCGGCGAGGGCCCGGTCCGCGCCGAACCGGTCGACCAGCGAGATGACATCGGCCCGAGTCGCGGCCTCGTGCTCGGCGCCTCCGACCACCACGAGGAGCGGCACGCCGGCGGCCGCGGCATAGGCCGCCACCCCGCCGACGACCTTGCCCTGGAACGAGGTGGCATCCAGCCATCCCTCACCGGTCACCACCAGGTCCGCCCCAGCCACGAGCTCGTCTAGGCGGAGTTCCTCGGCCACCAGGTCGACCCCGTCGACCAGCTCGGCACCCATCGCCGCCAGGCCGCCCGCCAGGCCGCCGGCCGCCCCGGCCCGGTCGAGTTCCGAGACATCCGAACCGAAGCGCTCCCCGTACACCTGGACCAGGCGCTCGAGGCGACCGGTCAACAGCCGCACCTGGGCGTCGGTAGCGCCCTTCTGAGGCCCGAACACGTCGGCCGCCTCGGTGAATCGTGTCCGCACGTCACAGGCCACCAGCAGCTCGACCCCCCGGTACCGGGACGGCGAGCCCATGGCGTCGAGCGCCCCCAACCCACCATCGGTGGTCGCCGAACCCCCCATCCCGACGATGATCCGCCGCGCCCCCAGCTCGACGGCATGGCGGAGCAACTCCCCCACCCCTGTCGTGGTGGCATCAAGCGGTCGGTTCCCTTCGGCGCCGCCGACCAGGGCCAGGCCTGAGGCCCGGGCCATCTCGACCACCGCCGTACCGCCCGAGAGCCGCCAGCCCGCCTTGATGGGAGAACCCAGGGGGCCGGTCACCTGGGTGGTTCGGTCCGGACCACCCAGGACCTCGAGCAGGCCCTCCCCACCGTCGGCCATCGGCACCTCGAGGGTGGTCCCCCCCGCCGAGGCCACGGCCAGGGCTATCGCAGATGCGGCCTCGGTCGCCGATACGGTGCCCCGGAACTTGTCCGGCGCGGCTACCACCCGCACCGGTCGACCTCAGTTGGACTGGATGCGCTGGTCCGAGCCCAGGACCACCACGATGTCGGCGTTCGCCACACGGTCCTCGGCCTTGGACGGAACCGCCAGCCCACCCGTCGGCATCTTCTCTAACAGGGAGGGGATCTCGCCGAAGTGGTCCACGATCTTCCTGGCATCGGCAAGGTAGGCGGTGCGGTAGTAGACCCGCGTGGTGCCGGTCTTGTCGGCGTTCGACGGCGACTCCATCGCCCAACCCAACGGGCTGAGCATGTCGGTGACCTTGCCGGCAGCGCCCGAGACCCCGGAACCGTTGGCCACCAGGACCTTCACCTCGTTGGGAGGGTGCGTCGGGGTTGGGAACAGGGCCTCGGTGGTCGTCGGGACCGTCGAGGTCGGCACCACGGCGTCAGGCAGCTCGGTCGGCGGTTCGGTCGTGATGGCAGAGCCCGTCGCTCCCGGCACCGGATCGGCAACCGGAACGTCATCGGTGAGGGCGGGAGTCTGCCTGTCGGCCGCCACCGGCGAGCTGTCCAGTCCCTTCCAGAGCATGAGCAGGCCGATCGCCACGGCCACGCCGACGATCAGGAGGGCACGAGGCGTAGCGGCGGCGTTGCTCGGTCCGAGCCCCCCGCTGCGGCGGCCGACGTTCATCGGCCGCCGTCGTCTTCGACCACCCGAGGTTCGAGGCGTGCCCTGCGGCGACGATCACGCTGACGCCGGAGGCGCCTCACGACCAGCGGGTCGTAGGCCATGGCCTCGCCGTCCTCCAGCAACTCACCCAACAACTGGTAGTAGCGGGTGGCCGAGAGCTCGAACCGTTCACGGATCTGGACGTCCTTCGGCGAGGTAGCCGTCCACCAGGAACGCTCGAAGTCCAGGATGTCGCGGTCTCGCCGGGTCAATGCCACATGGTGATGATCCTCCACCGCGGGGGGCCGTTCAAGTACCCCCGGCGCCGGAGCGCCCGATCCGGGAGCACCTTGTCGCTACGGGGAGCACACGCGAGCATGGTGGGGCGCGGCGGGGTGTGGGATTCCGCCACCGGCGAGAAGGAAATCCCCCTGTGAACCGTTTCCTCAATCGCTTCAGACCGTTGTCCGGGGCGCCGGCTCGGAAGTCGCCCAGGCATGACGGCATCGGCAGGCCGGGCGACGTGCCCGGCCCGTCTCAGTAACCTCAGGCGGGTACTGCGGCGCCACCAGCGCCATCCCGCCCGAGTAGCTCAGTTGGTCAGAGCAGGCGCCTTGTAAGCGTCAGGTCGTCGGTTCGAATCCGACCTCGGGCTCACCGGCGGTGCCGGGCCACCTCGAACAGGGCGATGGCGGCTGCGGCCGACACGTTGAGCGATCCGAGCACCCCTCCGAGGGGAATGTGGGCGATGGTGTCGCAACGCTCCCGCACGAGGCGCGAGAGGCCCGAACCCTCAGCTCCCATCACGAGCGCCACCGGCTGGTCGGCGACCTTCAGTTCGTGGATAGCCGTCTCGCCGCCCGCATCCAGGCCGACCGACCACACCCCCGCATCCGCCATCTGGCCCATGGCCTTGGGCAGGCCGGCTACCCGGGTCATGCGGAGGTGCTCTATGGCCCCCGCCGCCGACTTGGTCACGGCGGCCGTCACCCCGGCGGCACGGTGGCGGGGCAGCACCACGCCGGTCACCCCGGCGCACTCGGCCGACCGCAGGATCGCCCCCAGATTTCCCGGGTCGGTCACGCCGTCCAGGAGGAGCAGGAACGGATCCATTCCCCGGGCATCGGGACCGATGAGGTCCTCCAGGTCATGTTCGTGCAGAGGCTGGGCCATGGCCAGCACGCCCTGTGGAGCTTCGGTACGTGCCACCGACTCGAACTTGGACCGGGAGACCTCGCGGATCGTGACCCTGGCCTCGTCGGCGAGGTCGATGATGTCGTCCAGGATCGGAGCCGGATCCAGGTCGCCGGCCAGCAGAACCTCCCGGGTCCGCCGGGTCCCTGCCAGCAGCAGTTCCCGCACGGCCTGGCGGCCCTCCACCTGATCACCACCCAGGCCCTTCGGCGGGCCGTCGGATCGGTTGCCCATGGGAGTACTCCCCCGCTGCCCGGGGCCCCTGGCCCCTGGACGACCTCCGCGTGGACCACCAGGCCGGCCTGCAGTGCTGCCACGCCGTCGTGGACCGGACCGTCCACCATCCGAACCCCGACCGGAGCGTCCGCCGCCCTTCGGGCCTGCCGACCCACTGCGCTTCGGACCCTTCGGGCCGCCGCGCTTCGGTCCACCCGGGCCACCCGACCCGCCGCGCCCACCTGCATTCGATCCACTCACGCCTGCCGACCGTCCCGCTGCAGGAGGGCCACGGCGAAGCAGGCCACGCCCTCCCGACGGCCGAGGGCACCCAGGCCCTCGGCCCGCCGTCCCTTCACCGACACCTGCGCCCCGACCACCGCGGTGAGGGCGTCCTGCATCTCGTCGCGACGCGGTGCCAGGCGCGGCGCCTCGAGCACCACCGTGCAGTCCACGTTGGCCACCTCCCAACCCTCGGCCAGGACGGCGGCAACCGTGTCGGCCAGCATGGCCATGCTGTCGGTACCGGCATACATCGGATCGGTGTCCGGATAGCGCTGCCCGATGTCGCCGAGGCCTGACGCGCCCAGCAGGGCGTCGATGACGGCGTGGGCCACCGCGTCTGCATCGCTGTGCCCGACGAGGCCCGGGCCATCGAACGCGACCCCTCCCAACACCAGGCGACGGTGCGGGTCATCGCTGAACGGATGGATATCGAACCCCTGGCCGACCCGGATCTCAGGCATGCGACGAGCCCCCCGTTACCCGGTTCAACTCCAGCACGGCCAACTCGAGGTCGATCGGGCGTGTGATCTTCAGGTTCGCCGAATCGCCCTCCACGACCACCACTGTGCCACCCGATGCCTCGACCAGGGTGGCGTCGTCGGAGGCCTCGTCGCCACCGGCATGGGCCGCCCGGAGGCACTCGGCACTGAAGCCCTGGGGGGTCTGAACGGCGATGACGCCATCGCGTCCCATGACGCGGCCGTCGGTCGTCCGCAGCGAATCGGCCACCGGCACCCCCGGGACCACGGCATCGGCACCAGCCAGCACCGCTTCCACGACCCGGCGGAACAGCTCGGGTGTGGCCAGGGGACGTGCCCCGTCGTGGACCAGCACCACCTTGGCAGCGGCGGGTACGACGGCCAGGCCGCACCGCACGGATGCCGATCGGGTGGCCCCACCGTCGACGATCGCCTCCACGCCATCGACCCCGGACACCAGGTCGGCGACCGCCTCCCGACGTTCGGCCGACACCACGACGACAACCCCATCGGAGACCGACGAAGCGGCGGCGACCGAACGGGCCACCACCGCCCGACCGGCCAGGTCGGCGGCCTGCTTGTCGCCACCGAAGCGCTCTCCGGCCCCGGCGGCGACCACCACCGTCCAGATGCTCACCGGCCGCTCCCAGGTCGGTGGTGACCACATCCTGCGCCGGAGCGCGGTGCCATCGATAACCCTGCGGGGTACCACATCTCACTAGCATGGCCATTCGACATGCCGGACACCACACTCTTGAGCGAGACCATGCTGTTCGCCGGGCTGGATGACGACGCACTGGCCAAGGTCGTCGAAGCCGGGCAGGACCTCGAATTTCGCCGTGGCGACGTTCTATTCAGGGAGGGCGACGATCCCGACGAGCTGTTCGTGGTCGTGTCGGGCCGCATCGCCATCGCCAACAAGTCGATAGACGGCCGGGAGTCGATGGTGGCCCTCATGGAGGAGGGCGACCTGTTCGGGGAGATGGGCCTGTTCGACGGCCGGGGCCGATCGGCCGAGGCCAGGGCACTCGAGTCGTCGGTCGTCACAGCGGTGCCCTACGGCCCGGTACGCAGCCTGTACCAGGACGACCCCACCCTGCTCTGGCGTGTGGTGGCCATGCTGACCGGTCGACTCCGCACCATGGACGCCGCCCTGGCCGACTCGGTGTTCCTGGACGTGACCGGCCGGACGGCCAAGCGGCTCCTGGACCTGGCCGGCGAGGAGGAGGAGTTCTCGCTGCCCATCACCCAGGAGGAGTTGGCGGGCATGGTCGGCGCCTCACGGGAGCGGGTCAACAAGGCGATCGCCTCGTTCATCCGCCTGGGCTGGATCGAACAGATCGACCGGACCTACCGCATCACAAACCGCGAACAGCTGACCATCCGGGCACGCTGAGCCAACCGGAGTCGGCGCTCCGCATCACAAACCGCGAACCGCTGATCATCCGGGCACGCTGAGGCGACCGGAGTCGGCGCTCGGGCTCAGGCCCCCAGCCAGTCGACCACCCGGCGCCAGGCATCGGCCGCGTCATCGGCCCGGTGGGCCGGTCGGCTCGCATCGTGGACGAAGCCGTGGTCGGCGCCCACATACCGCAGCACCGTGGCGCCGGTGGCCTCCAGCTCCTCCACATGCTCAGGCGGAGTCCAGGCGTCATCCGTTCCGATGACGGCCAGCACCGAAGCCGCGTCACCGGCGGCCATGGCATCCAGGGGCTCGCCCTGGCCAACGCCCCGCCACTGCTCGGGTACCCGGATCATCCCGTAGAAGGGGCAGTGGGAATCGAACCGGCCGGTTGCGACGGCCTTCAGGACGTACATGCCACCCATGCAGAAGCCTAGGACCCCGACCGTGTCCCCGCCGGTCAGGTCCGCGGCAGCCACAGCGTCACCCAGCACGCGGTCGTCCTGCAGAGAGGAGGCGGCGGCGAGGCGCTCGGCAACATCGAGGCCCTCCCGGCCGGGGTAGAGCTCGAAGGCGGCCACGGACCAGTTCTGCCCGGTGGCCAGGCGGGCCACCAGGTCGTCGAACAGCGGGCGCATTCCCATGACGTCGGGAATGACGACCAGCCCCATGGACGACGGGCCGGTCGGCGGATGGACCAGCTCGGCGGCGGTCCCGGAGGGAAGCTCGGTTCGCATGCTCCCTGCCTAGCGCACGGATCGCACGCGCGCTCAGACGCTCCAGCCGGAGCCCCGCGTGCCCTGTCAGGCAGCCGCAGACAACAGGCCGGCGGAGACCGCCGCCTCGACGACCGTGCCCACGCGGACGACCTCTAGACCGGGAGGCGGATCGGGGGCCGAGGCCGGGACGACGGCCCTCCGGAACCCCAGGCGGTGGGACTCCTGGAGGCGTCGCTCCATGCCGGCGACCTGGCGGACCTCCCCACCCAGGCCCACCTCACCGACGACGACGGTGTCGTCCCCCAGGCGCCGGCCGGTGGTGGCCGATACCACGGCGAGGGCCAGCGGAAGGTCGGCGGCAGGTTCGGTCACCTGCACACCCCCGACCACCGTGGCGTAGACGTCGATGGCGCTCAGGTCCACGGCGGCCCGACGTTCCAGAACTGCCAGCAGGAGGGCCAGGCGCCGGGCGTCCAGCCCCTGGGGTGATCGGCGGGGATGCTGCGTGGCGGCCCGTACAACCAGTGCCTGGATCTCGACCAGCAGGGGGCGGTGGCCCTCCATGGTCGGCAGTACGACCGAGCCGGCTACGCCGGTGGCCCTGTCGGCAAGGAACAACCGGCTGGGGTCCTCGACCGACCACAACCCATCGCAACGCATCTCGAACAGGCCGGTCTCGTCGCTGGGACCGAATCGGTGCTTGACCACCCGCAGCATGCGCAGCGCATGGTGCCGGTCGCCGGTCAGCTCGACCACCGTGTCCACCACGTGCTCCAGGAGCTTCGGCCCCGCGAGGGAACCATCCTTGGTGACGTGGCCGACCAGGAGCGTGGCCAGGCCGCGCGCCTTGGCCTCGGTCACTAGGCGCTGGGCGCATCCCCGGACCTGGCCCACCGACCCCGGAGCTCCCCCGTCGCTCGTCAGGTGCACCGTCTGGACGGAGTCCACGATGAGGAGGTCCGGCTGTAGGCGATCGACGTGGGCCACGATCGCCTCCACCGACGCGTCGCCGGCCAGCCAGAGCTCGTCCAGGACGGCACCCAGGCGCTCCGCCCGGAGCCGGACCTGGGAGGACGACTCCTCGGCACTGACCAGCAGTACCCGCCCGCCGGCACGGACCCGGGCAGCAGCCAGCAGCATCGTGAGCGTGGACTTGCCCACCCCGGGCTCACCGCCCAGGAGCGTCACAGAGCCCGGTACCAGACCACCGCCCAGGCAGCGGTCGGCCTCTGCCATGCCGGTCGGCACGATGGCCTCCGAATCGGGGACCAGGGCAGACATGGGCTGCGCCTCGCCCGGCGGTGTTACACAGGCACCATGCGCACGGGCCTCGACCAGCGAGTTCCATGCCGAACAGGAGGTACAGCGCCCCACCCACTTCGAGTGGGGTACGGCACACGAACCGCAGGTGAACGGGTGGGAGCGAGCAGAAGTCGGCGTCGGCATGGGCCGGACGCTACGGACCGGGTGTGACAGGACCCGATGGTCGCCGCCGGTCGACGGACGCTCAGGCCTCCCGGGTGCGGAACAGGTCGGCGAATCCGTCGATCACCGGGTGACCGAAGTCGGCCGGCACCAGGGCGGCGCCACGCAGCAGCACCGTCGACATCCCGAGGCCCCGGGCCGCCTCCAGCGTCGCGGGGTCGGAGTCGATCAGCAGCATGTCGCCGAACGCCACCCCGGACATGCGGCGCAACGCCTCGAACATGGCCTTGCTGGGCTTGCGGGCCCCGACCCCGCCGGATGCGACCCACGGCTCGATCCTCCCCTCCAGGCCGAATCGCCGTCGCAGCTGCTCCGACCAGGCCAGCACCGCGTTGGTCAGGCACGCCACGGACATCGACCGTTGTTCCATCCGATCCAGGAACGGCAGCACGTCGGCCCGCATCCGGACCCTGGAGAGGTACCCGGCATCGAGGGCCTCAACGGAACCGGACACCCCGACCGATGCCCAGAAGTCCTCGCTGGACATCTGGCCCAGGCTGACCGCCCGGTAGCGGTCGGCCACCTCGCGGGGATCCACGACGCCGCCCTGCTCCCTCACGAACGGCACCAGGAGCCCCTCCGGATCGCCACCGGCATCCCAGACCACCCCGATCCCGCCGAGGACCACCAGCCGCAGCTCCCGCCGGGCCGCCCTGGTGGGATCCGACGGTTCCTCGAGGATCTCGGCCGACGGCCGGGCCGGCGCCGGCCGGCGGTCGACACCGGTCCGTGCACGTCGTCGGGCCCTGAGCAGGCGCAGCGCCTGGAAGACCACCACCAGCAGGAGGAGGCCAGCGGCGATCATCGAGATGGTCAGCCACGTCCTCGGTGCCCGGTCCTCGAGGACCCCGGTGGCGTGGAACAGGGTCGGCGTCCGGTCGCCCAGGGCCACGGTCCAGCTGTCGACCACCCCGGGGGCATCGGACCCGCCGTCGGCCTCTGTGGTCGGCATGGCCGCCACCAGCACCAGGTTGAAGGAGTCGGCCGCGTTGCAGGACGCCTCCACGCACCCGGCCAGAAGGGCCAGCTCGCCTTCCGTCCGGGCGAACGGCAGCCCGTCCAGGACCTCGGCCAGATCCGGGTCGACCAGCAGGTCCAGACCCTCGGAGAGGTCGACGATGCCGGTCAGGCGCCAGGTGGTCCGGGCGAACGAACGCTCACGCACCAGCGAGACGTCACGGAACGCCGTGGGTCCGGCCACCTCGGCGAGGACCCCGGCCAGGCGCTCGGGTGAGCCGAACGGCTTGACCGCCGAGATCCGACCCACACCGGCGCCGTCGGTGGTCGGTCCGGAGACCTCCCAGCCGGCGGACAGGAGGTCGTAGACGCGTACCCGATCGTCCAGGCCACCCAGAGCGTCGACGGCCGCAGCATCCAGCTCCAGGGCCACAGCCACGGTTCCCGTACCGTCCCCGGCCACCTCCAGGGTGACCGTGGCATCCACCCGGCAGGCAGCCGACACGCCCACCAGGGCGGCCAGCAGGAGCAGTCGTCCGACCACACGACTGACAATCGGTTGCACGCGGGACTCCAGGACGGCCTTGGGGAACCCGGAGCAGGGCGGTCGGGCTACTCGGCGCCCTCGACCGCCAACTCGACGGTCGGC
>Ga0207962_1000461_pt1 | contig 13536 bp, 19 predicted proteins | sample Knorr_S15_td_AAI_FD_185603 | JGI IMG/M metagenome (GOLD analysis project Ga0207962, IMG submission 185603) | Marine microbial communities from Southern Atlantic Ocean transect - Knorr_S15_td_AAIW_ad_750m_LV_A (SPAdes) (version 2) | ecosystem: Environmental > Aquatic > Marine > Oceanic | place... | reverse complement strand
CTAAGGAAAAATGTCAAAAATTCAAGATAAGTTCAAGGAATTAAAATCCAAGAACGAAAAAGCATTGATTTCGTACATTATGACAGGATTTCCCAATGAAAATACGACACTATCGATAGTTAGAGGTCTTGTTAAAGGCGGCACGGACATTATCGAGTTGGGGTTTCCATTCTCTGATCCTATAGCGGACGGCCCAGTGATACAAAATGCAAGTACTGTTTCATTAAATAAGGGTGCAAAGATTGAGAAATTTTTTAGCCTTGTAAAAAAAATTAGAAAAGAGTTTGACATTCCTCTTGTGTTAATGACGTATACGAATGTCCTTTACACACACGGATATACTACGTTTATGTCAAAAGCAAAAAGTGTGGGTATCGATGGACTAATCCTACCAGACATGTCCATTGAAGAATCAAAGGAATATCTGAAATCTGCTAAAAAAAATAATCTTGATACAATATTTTTGGTTTCACCAAATACAAAGAATGATAGACTCAAAAAGATAGCCAGTGCCAGCACTGGCTTTTTGTATATGGTTGCAGTATTTGGAACAACTGGGGTGCAGACAAAAATTCACAAATACACTATAGATGCAATAAAAAATGCCAAAAAGGTTATTGGTGGAAAACTGCCTATAGGAATTGGATTTGGAGTGTCAACTCCTGCCGACGTGAAAAAGTATGTCTCGTTAGGCATTGATGCAGTCATTGTGGGAAGTGCTAATCTTAAGATTATTGAGAATACCCCTTCATCGAAATTACAGCAGAAAATTACAGAATACACAAAAAAACTGAAAAAGAATACAAGAATTTAGGAAAAGCTACATAAATGGGAAAATACTTACACATCTATGCAGACTAAGTTTATTTTTGTTACAGGCGGAGTTATGTCTGGCCTTGGAAAAGGCGTAGTTTCATCCTCAATTTCTAAGTTATTGCAGCTTTCAAACCAAAAAGTTTCTTGTGTAAAGATTGATCCATATCTAAATTTTGATGCCGGTACAATGAATCCTATTATTCACGGCGAGGTTTTTGTCACAGAAGATGGTGGTGAGTGTGATATGGATATTGGTAGTTATGAAAGATTTCTTAATCAAAATATACCAATGTCACATAATATTACAACTGCTCAGATCTATTCTAAGGTAATTGAATCTGAGAGAAAGGGTGAATATTTGGGTGCATGCGTTCAAATTATACCACATGTAACTGATGAAATTAAAAATCGTATTAGAGCTATAGTAAAAGCTGAAGATCTTGATGTATTGATTGTTGAATGTGGAGGTACTGTTGGCGACATAGAGAGCCTTCCATTCTTAGAAGCTTTAAGGCAAATTAGACTGGAGGAAGGATCTGAAAATGTTATTTTTGTGCATGTTACGTTAGCCCCTTCCTTAGACGTTGTAGGAGAGCAAAAAACAAAGCCTACACAACACAGTGTCCAAGAACTAAGAAGGATTGGTATTCAACCAGATCTATTATGCATTCGTTGTGCAACACCATTATTGGAAAAAACCAGAAAAAAAATCTCCATGTTTACAAACGTATCTGTCAGTGATGTGTTTTCTTGTCATGACGTAAAATCCATTTTTAAGATACCACAAATGTTGTATGAACAAGGACTAGTCGAAGTTATTTTTAAGAAATTTACAAAAGTGGGATATATTAACGCGTCAGAAAACTGGGATACTTGGAACACAATCGTTAATTCATTACAAATAAGTGAAAATCCGATTAAAATTGCAATGGTTGGAAAGTATGTTACTTTAGCAGATAGTTATGTTAGTGTAAATGAAGCGCTAAAACACGCTTCTGCATCAATCAACTCTACTGTTAACATAGATTGGATTGATTCAGAAACGTTAAACGGAAATATCAAAAAACTTTCAGAATATCAAGGAATTTTAGTTCCGGGTGGATTTGGTACACGCGGTTCTGAGGGAATCATTGAAACAGCTAGTTTTGCACTTGAACAAAATATACCGTTTCTTGGAATTTGTTTTGGGTTTCAATTAGCAGCGGTATCCTTTGGAAGAAGTGTTTGTAAACTTGAAGAAGCAAATTCAACTGAAGTATCTGCTGATACAAAACATCCTATAATTTCACTCTTACCAGAACAAGAAGGAGTATCAAATATGGGCGGTTCATTACGTTTAGGTGCAAATGAAATTAATCTAAATAAAAATTCATTAGCATACAAAATTTACAACACTGAAGTAATCTACAAAAGGCATAGACACAGGTATGAATTTAATACCAACTATCGTGAACAATTCGAAAAAAATGGAATGAACTTTACTGCTGAAAGTGATAATGGAAAAAGAATGGAAATACTAGAGGTTCCATCTCATAAATTCTTCTTTGGTGTACAATTCCATCCAGAATTTAGCAGCAGACCAGGATTTCCAGAACATGCATTCAAAGCGTTTGTATCTGCTGCCTCACACAAATAGCAAAAATTTGTCTAAACAGGTATTATGCTGAACGACTTTTAGCTCTACCTTTTTTTCTTTTATACTGCCTAGATTTTCTTTTTTTCTTTGTACCCAATATCTATGAATTAGAACAAATGTAGGATAAACATATTATGTTTTGATTATGGAAAATAGCATGCCAACATATTTGATACATGTAACAATTGAAAACAAACCTGGCATAAGTGATCCTGAGGGAGAAACCATACTAAATGATCTGGTCTTAAAGGGCAATTATTCCTCAATAACAAAAATCCGTTCTGGGAAAATATTAAAATTTCAAATAGATGAAAAGAACAAAAAATCAGCTGAGGAAAAAATACGTAAACTTTGTGATGAGCTAAGAATTTTTAATCCCTTGGTAAGCAAAGTCTCTTTTGAAGTTTTTGAAAATTAATTCTATTATTTTTGAATATTTTTGATAGTCCCATCAACTAATAATTTATCACGCAAGTAACTTGCCAAGTCAGTTTGTGTGATCACACCTACAAGTTTTTTATTATCTAATACCAGTAATCTTCGTATGTTGTTATTCAGCATTTTTTTAACGGCATCCTCAATTTTTGTAGTTGGTTCTACCCACCTAAACTTGTAGGACATTATTTCTGTAATCTTTTTTTCATCTGGTTTTTTATTATCTACACAAAATTTTTGTACAAAATCCCGTTCACTTAAAACTCCAATCGGGTTTCCGTTTTCAACTATCACTACAAAACTAATATCATTTTCTTTCATTAGTTGGGCTGCTTGAAGCACAGTCTGATCCTTTTCTATTGTAATAATATTTTTCTCCATAATGTCTCTAATTTGTCCCATATCCATTTGTTCATTTTTTAGGTAAAAACTGTTGCGTTGGTTTAATAAAGCGAATTGATTATAAAATTTGTGAAGGTTGGTGTCGTAGTTTTTCCCGGCAGTAATTGTGATAGGGACGTATTTCATGTATTATCAGACGTCTTTAAACTAGACACCGAATATTATTGGCATGAAAATCATTTGCCACAAGAGATTGGTGCTGTAGTTTTACCTGGTGGTTTTTCATATGGTGATAGGCTCAGAGCTGGTGCTATTGCTGCACACAGCCCAATTATCTCTGATGTCAAAAAACTAGCAAAAAATGGTGTGCCTATTCTTGGTATATGTAACGGTTTTCAAATTCTTGTAGAATCTGGACTTTTACCTGGTGTATTGTTGAAAAATAATTCACTAAATTTTATGTGTAAATGGACTAATCTAATTGTACAAAGCACTAACACATCATTTACCTCTAAACTAAAACAAGGTCAGAAAATTCCCATTCCAATAGCTAATGGCGAGGGCAGATATTTTGCTGACAAAAAAACTCTTTCTGAATTACGTGATAATGATCAAATAGTTTTTACCTATGAGGAAGTGATAAACGGTTCATCATTAGGTATTGCAGGGATATGTAATGAAGAAAGAAACGTACTTGGTATGATGCCCCATCCTGAAAGAGCTGCTGAACCAGAAATTAATCCAATTGATAACAAGCCTTCTTCTTTAATTTTTGAATCTTTACTACAAACGATTGGAGTGAAAAAATGAGTCTAACTGTTCAGGAATCTGAATATTTTAGTAAAAAAATTGGTAGAATTCCAAATAACATAGAACGACAGATAGTTGCAGCTGAATGGTCTGAACACTGTTCTTACAAATCATCTAAAAAGCATCTTAAAATATTACCAACTACTGGGCGAAGCGTAATTAATGAAAAAGGTTTTGATTCAGGTGTTCTTGATGTTGGGAACGGTTATGTTGTGACTGTACATATTGAAAGTCATAATCATCCATCTGCTGTTGAGCCATACGGGGGTGCAGCTACTGGTGTGGGAGGAGTAATTAGAGATATTTTATCTACAGGAACACGTCCTATTGCAATATTTGATGGACTACGCTTTGGAAATATTGAAAATGATAACAACGCAAAGTGGCTTTTTAAAAATGCTGTTTCAGGAATAGCTGATTATGGAAATTGTCTTGGTATACCAACTATTGGTGGGGAAGTTGAGTTTGATCAATGTTACAAAGATTATGCATTGGTTGATGTTGCTGCGATTGGTTTTGGAAAAAAGAATAAATTAATAAAAAACCATGCAAGCAATGGAGATTTAGTTGTCTTAATTGGAGGCTCTACCGGACGTGATGGAATAGGCGGCTCCCAATTTGCATCAGATTCATTAGAAAATGAAAATCGTTCTGCAATACAGATTCCTGATCCATTTATTGAAAAATTAATCGTTGAAGCAATTCTTGAGGCAAGAAATGAAAAATGTATTAATGCTATGAAAGATTTGGGTGGAGGCGGTTTATCATGTGCAATTTCTGAAACTGCCGAGAGTCTTGACATTGGAATAGAACTTGATGTTGATAATGTTCATACTAGGGAAGACGGCTTATTACCTCATGAAATAATGATTTCAGAATCACAAGAAAGAATGTTAGTTATCACAAATAAGAGGAAATTATCAAAATTAAAACAAATTTGTGCTAAATTTAGAATTAGTTGTTCTATAATTGGTCACGTAACGAATGATAAAATGATGCATGTAAAAAAGGGACAAAAAACATTGGCATTACTACCAGCAAACTTTGTAGCTCGTGCACCATTATTGGATAGAAAAAAAACTAAGCCGAAATATTTACGGGAAATTAAATTTGAAATGGAAATTAAAAAAACCATGAATTATTCAGAAATCATTCTAAAATTATTATCTAGTCCTAATATAGCAAGCAAACATTGGGTTTTTCAACAGTATGATCATGAAGTAGGCATAAGAACCGTTGTGAAACCTGGTTTTGATGCTTCAGTTCTAAGATTGGATAATGGAAAATTTCTTTCTACAAAAATTGATGGTAATCCAAAGCATTGTTACATTGATCCTAGACAGGGAGCAATTGGTTGTTTTGAGGAAGCATGTAGAAATGTTATTTGTACAGGTGCAAACCCAATTGGAATGGTAGACCACCTTCAGTTTGGCAACCCAGAGAATCCTGAAGTATTTTGGACGTTCATGGAATCAATTGAGGGGTTGGCTGACTTTGCAAAATTTCTAAGAGTCCCATGTGTTGGCGGCAAGGTTAGTTTTTACAATGAAACAAAATTAGGTCCAATCAAACCAACACCACTTATTGGTGTATTAGGAATTATTGATAGTATTCCACTGACAACAACTCCTCCAAACCATGGTGACTATTTAGTGATTATTGGGAAAACAAAAGACGAACTTGGCGGTTCTGAATATTATGAATACATCCATAAATTTATTGGAGGCCACTGCCCTACTGTTAATTTTAAAGATTCAAAAATAAACATGCTTACTGTATTATCATTAATTAAAAATAAACTTGTAAAGTCAGTACATGATTGTTCTAAGGGAGGAGCTGCTATTGCAATCTCAGAACTTTCAATTTTTGGAAATATTGGATGTGATATTAATATTGAGAAATTATTATACAAAAATGATATCAGTATTGAAAAATTATTATTCTCAGAGAGCCATTCTAGGTATTTGTTAGTAATTGACAAAAAAAATATTGGGCAAGTAAAGCAATTTCTTTTAAAGAAAAAAACCACATTTGCAATTTTAGGAAAATTTTCTGGCGATCAAATTCAATTTAAGCATAAGTCAAAATACTTGGTTAAATTTACGGTAGATATAGCGCAAAAAAAATATTTCAATACATTGGAGGAATTACTAAAAAATGGTTAAGGAAAATTGTGGTGTTGTAGGAATTTTTAGCGTTGACGGAATAAATGTTGTGCCTATGTTAATTGATTCATTGCGTGCACTTCAGCATAGGGGACAGGAAGCATGGGGTATTGCTATACCGGGTAAATCACCATTAAAAAAATTAGGTCTTGTTTCCGCATCTGCAACTGACTTTAAGAATATTTCTAATGAATATTCATCTGCTTCGGCAATTGGTCATGTAAGATATTCTACAATTGGAAAAAGTAATTTAGATAATGCACAGCCACTAAAAGTCAAAGATTTGTGTGTTGCGCATAACGGAACTATTTCTAACGTGGAAGAATTATCCAATATGGTTGGCGGTTGTTCATTCACACCTCAAAAATCTAGTGACACACTTGTCGCAGCACAGAGACTTGTTTCATTGATTTCTGAGAAAGGTAAGTTTGCTGACGCATTATCAGTTTTAAAAAATGAGATGATAGGATCCTACTGTTTCACTTTTCTTTCAGATGATACATCTGTTTATGCGGCACGTGATCCACGAGGTTTTAGACCGCTTGTTTTAGGTAAAAAAACTGAGGGTGGAACGCACATAGTTGCGTCAGAATCATCTGCTTTGTCAGCAGTTGGCGCCGATTTGGTGCGTGACGTAATCCCCGGAGAATTAATCAAGTTTTCTAAAAATGGAATTGAATCTGAAATGTTTTCAAAGGAAAAACAGAGAGCACACTGCTCATTCGAATTTACATACTTTGCGCATCCATCAAGCAAAATGGAGGGTGCAAACATCTATCTTTCAAGAAAAAATATTGGGAGATTCCTTGCCAAAAAGTTTCCAATAAAAGATGCTGATTTGGTAATACCCGTTCCTGATTCCGCACGACCAGCTGCGTTGGGATATGCACAGGAGCTAGGAATCTCATTTGATGAAGGATTGTTAAAAGATCGTTATAGCAAAAAGGGTCCGCTTCGAAGTTTTATTGAACCACATCAAAGTGATCGTATAGAAATTAACAGATGGATAATTCCCATCAAGGAAATTATTGACGGGAAACATGTTATTGTTGTTGATGATAGTTTGGTTAGGGGAACAAGTTCAAGGGCAATTGTTAAAGCGTTAAAAAAAGCCGGTGCACGTAAAATTAGTATGGTTATAACATACCCACCGATTAAATTTCCATGTTATGCCGGCATAGATTTTCCATCTCAGGAAGAATTGGCAACCTATATTGATGAAAAAAATTATTCAGATAAACAAATTGTAGAAAAGGTTAGGAATGATATAGGCGTAGACTTTCTAGGATATAACGATCCTGAAAATCTTGCTAATGCTGTTGGAATTCCTGTTAATTCAATGTGTTTCACGTGTGTAACTGGTAACTATGAGACATTGGGAATAAAGATATCATCATTTAAGTCACGCCAAGAAATGAAAGGTGAATAGAATGAGCATATCATTTGTACTTGTACAGTGTACTATTGGGCATGAAATGGAAGTATTACGAGATTTATTAGAATTAGATTCTGTGAAAGAAGCAAAAGGAACTTTTGGTTACTATGACATATTAGTTAAAATCAAAGCATCATCGGATAGAGACATTGAAAAAGTTATTACAAAAAAAATTAGAAAAATAAAAAATGTTAATTCTACTACAACACTTTCAGTTATACCCGAACAAGATGAGATATAATTTTATATGAAATTTTAAGAATTGTTATTTAACATGAATTTTGTTAATGTTTCTTCACTATACTCTATTCCATGTTTTTCTGTAGTGTGTTTACCAAATTCTTGGACAACTTTTTCCATACTACCCTCAATTAAATAATCACAGTCAAATCCATAATCTCTACAGACTGCACGTACCATAACTGATCAAAAAACTTTGTAAATATCTATCTTTATCTTGTATGAATTTGTGTGGTAAATAGTCAAAAATGATGACCGAACCACCAAAATCTGACGATTCACCGAATCCATTATGTAAAATTTGTAATAAACCACTAAAACAACATACTTTTGAGCAGCAAAAGGAATGCTCTAAAAAAATTCTTGGGAATGATTAATAGTTATTTTCTTATTAATTATTCTAAGTAGGTTTTTTTAGCATAAATTTTTATTATATTTTATGACACGAGATTCAAATTCTGATAAAAAGAATAATAATCCAGAAAAAGAATCTGATCTTAAAAAGTTCCTAAAAAAGAGATCCTTCATTTATCTGATGTGTGCTGTTGCTTTTTGTGTCATTGTCGTTCCAGATATGATTGCACCAAGTGATTTAGAAAAAAAACTTGTCGAAAATCTAGAGAATGATGAGCAAAACACTGCCTGGCAAATCATAAAATCATATAAAGGTGCAGATAATGATGGTTCTAATTTATTTGATATCATAATAATACAAATTGAAAATGCTTATCCTACTGAAAAAATATTCGAACATAGAGATACTATTTTAGAGATCTCTGTTCTAAATATAGAGGAAAAAAATGGAGTTGGTTTTTATGAAGTTCATTTTACATTTCAAGCGTATAATGATTTGAGAGAATATATCTGGAATGTAAATATAGTAACAGATGAAGTTTTTCCTGTTAATGATGGAGCGAGAAAAATGATAAATATTGTTGATAATTATGATTGATTTTTTTAAAATTTTAATAGTATCATTTAGTAATTAATTCATTGGCACTACCCGTTAAACCAAAAACAAACTTTTTACAAAAAAAAATCTTAATTGGTTGTGGTATTGCTGGCATCGCAGTAATTCTTACCACATTGATTTTTTTCGCATTTCCAAGTTCTACTACATTTAACGAATATTCGATTTTGGTTGATCCTACTAAAGAACAACAAAGCCTTTTTGTTATTGCCAGAGTACTAATACAGAATACGAGTAGTCAGTCATTAACAAATCTTGCAATTGATTACGGGGAAGGCGATAAGGATTTTATTGGAACATTAAAGCCAGGTCAAACAATCATATTGTCACCACCTGATGGAAACCCTCTTCAATATGTCACTGTCACAGCTGATAATGGTATCTATGTCTTTAAGGCATATAGAGAACCAGTTGCAATGCCAGGTATGATGGGCTCTTAATTTACATAGGACAAAATAAAACAATACGCACTGATTGCAATTGAAATTTTTAACATCTGGTAAAGTTAAAGACGTCTACGAACTTGAAGACGGCAAATTACTTTTCAAATTCAGTAATCGTGTTTCAGCATATGATGTAAAATTTAAAGATGAGATACCAAAAAAAGGGGAAGTTCTTTGCAAATTTGCTGAATATTGGTTTAACAAACTTGGTATGTCTTGTCATTTTGAGGAAAGAAGATCAGATACAGAAATTGTAGTAAGAAAACTCAAGATGCTTCCAATTGAATGTGTTGTGCGCGGTTATTTTTATGGCAGTTTAGTTTCACGATGGAATGACGGAAAAATTTCATTAGAAGATGGCACACAAACAGATCTTGCAGCTAAATTACCAAGCCCAATTTTTGATCCTACCACTAAATCAACACATGACATGCCAGTAAATAAGGAAGAAGCAATTTTGCAGAAACTTGTTACTAGTGATGAATATGATTGGCTTTCAGAAGAGTCAATCAAAATATATGAAAAAATGGCTCGGATTGCTGATAATGCTGGATTCATTCTAGCGGATCTAAAGTTAGAATTTGGTAGAGAAAATCATGCAATAATTTTGGCTGATTCAATTGGTCCAGATGAATTTCGTTTATGGCCTAAGGATGCATACAAAATTGGTAAAACACAGGAAGCATACGATAAACAACTTTTGCGTGATTGGTTGACTGAAAATGGTTATAAGAAAATATTTGATAATGCACGCTCTAACGGTGAAGAACCAATTGCTCCTTCTATTCCATCTGATTTAGTTTCTAAAATGACTCAACGGTATGTTACTGCTTATGAGCGGCTGACCGGCAATACGTTTTAGCTCAGTTTTTATTTTTTAAAACTTTTAACCACTACTAATATATTAGTATTATAATGATGATATTAATAGCATTATGAAATTATTGCTAATGGTTAATAAACATAAACATAACTCCATTTTAGCAGCACAATTGTACGCATATCATGTCAATATTGATGGAAAAAGAGATAGCCGTTGATAGGATCATAGCAGCAAATTATGAATTGTTTAAAGCACTTGATGATCCAATTAGAGGAAAAATTGTACAGTTATTGAATAAAAAACAATTGAATGTTGATCAAATAACACGTCGGCTTAAAAAACTTGGTTATAAAAAAGCAGTTACGACAATACGGCATCATATTGAAATCCTTAAAGATTCTGGCCTAATCGAAATAATCAAAATTGAAGAATCACGTGGTGCAGTAACAAAATATTATGGTTCATCTACCAGGCTACTAGATTTTACATTGCCATCGGATTTTGATGAAAACTATTCAAAGATTATATCAAAAACATCGTTGAAGCTTGCTAAAATAATTGGTCCAATTCTAAAAAATTTTTCAAAAACACGAAAAATACAACAAATTAACTATAACAACTATATTGTTATGGAAATTATGAATAGAGCCATTACTAATTTATTAGAAAAAAAATAACTATTTTATTTCTATAATTAATTTTCCACTAGTTTTTGGGTCTTGAAGTTTTTTTACCATTGTTCTTGGTATATCGTCTGAAGCTTTATCGCATTTTATAGCAATAGTTCTAGAACAGGTGAATGCACTTTTACGTAAAACTATGTCATTTGGATGTTTGAGAGTAAGCTTTTTTGATCCATTACCATGAACTGAGAAAGAATAACCACCAGCCATAATAGTAAAAATTATTTCCGAATCTGGATTTTGGACCTTTTTTTTGAATTTTTCTGGTAGATCTTTGCATGATAAATTAGCACTAGTACCAATTATACAGTCACCATTTATTGTTAATTCAGACTCTTTTGTGATTTCTATGGTTTTTTTATGTAAAGAAAGTATATTCTTGTGACCCTTAAACGGTATTTCAATTTTCATATGATATAAGAATAGTAGATTAAATATTAGAATTACTTAACACGATCATGGATCAAAAAGTGAAAGAGTTATTCCAGAAAAAAAACCTTGTTTTTATTGCCACGATTAATTCTGACGGTTCACCACAATTAACGCCAGTCTGGGGTAATTGTAATGATGATCATATTTTGATAAACACCGCCGAGGGTAGATTAAAGCATAAAAATATACAAAAGGACCCACGTGTTGCTGTCTCAGTTACTGATCATGATAATCCATTGAATATGACAACAATTAGAGGCAAAGTTGTTCAAATAATTCCTGATTATGATTATTCTCATGCTAATGAATTAACAAAACAGTATATGGGTATCAATGAGTATCCTTACAAAAGAGAAAACGAAAAACGAATTATCTTCAAGATTAAGCCTGAAAAAATTTTTATGATGCCAGATATCGTCTAATTTTCACCTGTAATTTCTAATGTTTCTAAATTCGAATTTAGAAATATATTATATTCAACATATGCAGACAAAATAATTTACAACAGAATTTAAAAGGAAAATAAAAAAAATAAAGAAGACGGATTCAAAGAAAAGATTGCTTATCTTCTTCTTTTAGCTGCTTTTCTCTTTCCGCCCTTTCTCTTAGGGGCTTTTCTTTTAGCGCCGCCCTTTCTCTTAGTTGCTTTTCTCTTAGGAGCTTTTCTCCTAGCACCGCCTTTCTTGGCAGCTGTGCTTCTTCTTCGCTTTGCAGCTGCTTTTGAGCGTGCTGCTTTCTTAGCAGCGGCGTTTCTTTTTCTAGTGCGTGCTGCTTTCTTAGCAGCGGCACTACGTTTGGCTTTAGATGTTGCCATTAATTTTCCGCCATGTTATTACGCCTTATGTAGTAGAAGTCACGATTTTTTGTTCAATTACAGTGTTTTTTTGACATAATTTTTTATTGCGATCATGCTTTTTTTGTAAAAAAGAGGGGGTTAGCTTTTGAACCTAACTAAAAAAGATGATCTGTTTCTAGGTGAGCTAGCTAGGTGATTTTGTAGTTGCCACGTGTATTTACGAACAAGTGCTAAACCCCCCCTGGTTTTGACTAATTTTGAAAAAATCACTCGCCTCGTAATTCACTGATCTATAAGGGGGGGTTTAATTTCTAGGCACAATTAGTAAAATATCAATTAAAACGACTTGTAGAGAAATTGGGCAGTTTTTTCGCTTACTTCTATAATTTTTGTTAGTGTTATCATAAAGTTTGGCTGGTTTAGATGCTCTTTTTTATCTAATACAACGTAAACCCCTACCTTTTTCATACCATCTTCATCAAAAAACTTGTTAATCGCCTTTATTGAATAACAAAAATCTGTTATTTTTTTCTCAAAGTTTTCTTTTTCCTTTTGATTTAATTTCAAATATCTTATCATTTGTTTACTTTTCAGCGGAATCTTTACACCAATTACTAGTACACTGGCCTGCTGTTTTGGCTCAAAAATTTCTAAATTATTACTAAATGCATCAGCATTTTTTATTATAATTTTGAAATTATCTTCCGTTTTTGTTTCATTAAATGAATAATTTTCTTGAACTAACCAGCGTTCAACGCTCTCGTGTAAATTTTTCATATTTATTGAATATTTTTAGTAAATCTATGTTTTACTATATGGATTTAATATATTTCTAAATTCGAATTTAGAAACATATTCATAATGATGTAATCTTAAATATTTACACCGTACCAGGTGTCCGGAATAGGGGCAAACCCAGCCAGGGATATATCAAGAATGATTCCCACTGCTAACAGTATCAGGCCTAGATACATGCATTTTTTTGCTTTTTCACGATCATCCCTTCTTAACGCAAAATATGCAATTATTCCACCAATTACTCCCAAAAAAATTGGTAAAAGATACCACCAATTACTTCTCTGTCTTTCAGGTTCCAAGTGAACTTTGTTATTTTTTTGGATTATTTTGAAGTTGTTTTTGTACCTGTTTTATCTCAATTTCTACTGTTTCAAGAGGGTTTTCAACCTGGTTTCTTTTTATTGAGAACATTTTCGGCTTATCAAAATCGTTACTGCAGTCTGGGCACGCATAAACCAATACTCTGTATTCGTTAGGAGCCTTTGGGTTTGATAATCGTGGGTAGTAAACTAGCCTGGAACCACAATCAACGCAATATCTATTGGCACGTTTAGTTCTGGCCATTGCAAACCTCCTGCATTATTACTAATATGCGATCAATTATTAGATCTACTTTGTCTATTTCCATCAACAAAGTAGGTTTGTTCGATCAATATTTCTAAATTCGAATTTAGAAATATTAGACGCCGCCCGTCAGACTTGAACTGACGAC
>Ga0207962_1000455_pt1 | contig 13697 bp, 17 predicted proteins | sample Knorr_S15_td_AAI_FD_185603 | JGI IMG/M metagenome (GOLD analysis project Ga0207962, IMG submission 185603) | Marine microbial communities from Southern Atlantic Ocean transect - Knorr_S15_td_AAIW_ad_750m_LV_A (SPAdes) (version 2) | ecosystem: Environmental > Aquatic > Marine > Oceanic | place... | reverse complement strand
TGCGTCTAGAGATCTAGCAAAACGAATTGCCAGAAGACTAAAGGCTCCATATATAGAAGCACAAACAAAGATTTTCCCAGACGGTGAAAGTAAGATTACATTCAGTAGTATACCAAAAAAAAGCATCATATTAGTAGTCCAGTCCACATATCCTCCAGTTGATACAAACCTGTTGCAAACGCTAGCAATAATTTCTCAGGCTAGAAAAGCATCCTCAAAGATCTATGCGATAATACCATACATGGGTTATGCGAGACAGGACAGACAATTTCTAAGCGGAGAAGTAGTTACAATGTCAATAGTTGCAAAGATGCTCCAAGCAGTGGGTGCAAAAAAAGTCATTGTTGTTGATATACACAGCAAAACCGCACTAAATCACTTTAAAATTCCTACAGTAAATGTTTCTGCCATTCCAGAACTCGCCAAATATTTCAAAAAGCTGAAAATAAAAAAACCGTTTGTTGTATCTCCTGATACTGGCGGTTCTTCAAGAGCAAAAAAATTTGCCAGTCTATTAAACACTGACTTTATTACATTAAAAAAATCTAGGAATAGAAATACCGGAAAAGTACAGATTCAATCTTCCAAAGTAGATGTTCATGGAAGGGATTTGATTGTTATTGATGACATAATAAGTACTGGTGGAAGTATTATCAAGGCTACTCAGTTTCTAAAGAAACAAAAATGCAAACGGGTTTTTGTGGCATGCACACATGGGCTGTTTGTTGGAGATGCTGAAAGGAAAATCAAAAAAGCTGGAGTGTCAAAAATCATAAGTACTAACACTGTTCCTAGAAGCACTTCAAAAGTTGACATGGCAGGAGTGATAGCGAAATCAATTTAATAAAATGATGGAACTTATTTTTTTAGGAACGGCAGCTTCACATCCTACACTAGAACGTTCCGCTTCATGCATCTGCTTGGTAAGAGACAGAGAAATCTTGATGTTTGATGCAGGTGAGGGCGCACAAATTTCTTATCTAAAATCAGGTCTTGGTTGGAATAAAAAAATGAAAATTTTTGTCACACATTTACACGGGGATCATTGTATTGGAATTTTAGGGTTTTTACAAACAATGACGTTGCAAAATAGAACTGAACCTGTTGAGATTTACGGTCCTGAAGGTATTGAAGAGTTTATTACAGCAAATATCAAAGTTATGAATTTTGGGTTATCATTTCCAGTTTTCATAACGCTAGTAAATGAAGGGTTGGTTGTAAGCGAAGAAAAATATGAAGTGTATGCTTGTGAAGCCGAACATTCTGTGCAAACATTTTCTTTTCTTTTTCTTGAAAAAGAAAAACCGGGAACATTCTACCCTGAAAAGGCTATTGCCCTTGGTATTCCAAAAGGAAAGTTATGGCATAAGCTGCAACAAGGAGAGGAAGTTGTAATTGAAAATAAATCAATAAAACCCTCCGAGGTGATGGGACCTAATGTGCCTGGGAAAAAAATTGGTATATCTGGTGATACCAGACCCATAAAAAAACTAGAAGTGTTTTTTAAAAATTGTGACTATCTGGTTTTTGACTCTACCTTTTCAGATGAGCTGAAAGAAAAAGCTGTTGAGACTTGTCACTCTACCGCAAAAGAAGCTGCTACTTTTGCAAAAAATGCAACTGTTTCAAATTTGATTTTAACTCACTTTTCTGCTAGATACAAGGATGAGAGTATTTTGTTGGATGAAGCAAGAGCCGTTCATAATTCCGTAATAGCAGCTAATGATCAATTAAAAGTGGAAATAGAATAATTATTCAGCATCAGATACAAGCCAATCTATTACATCTTCAATGTTTTTAGAATGCAATACCACTTTTATCGGACCTAAAGGTGATTCGTCAGCCTCATCACAGAGAGCTATAACGTTTGCAAAGGCTGCTTGTTTGTTAAGATAAAACCAGGTTGAGTCTTTTGCCATATTACGCATTAGGTGCCTACGATAGGCACTTTTGGTCCTCCTTGATCGCATAGTTTCATAGATCTTTGTTAAGGATTCATAGTTGCTTGAGTTTACAACCAAAGAATCGCCAGTTATTTTTTCATCCATATCAGTTAGAATGTTTGATACAGCTGTTCGAACTTTTTCCATATCCTCTGATGCGTTTATAGTACAAAAGGCGGATACTTTACAATTAACATCTAAGGATCTCAAGTATCAATCCATTTTTCAATTACTTTGTATGCTCGTTCAGTAAGTTCGTCTAGTGTAATATTGCTATTTGAAATGGTTTCGTCTGCTATTGATATGGATTCACCAATTCCTACACCGAGTTCTCTGTTATCACGCTCTTCAAATTTTTCCTTTGTTTTGGGATCATCTGAGCGTCCACGAGCACTCAAAAATTTATAGCGAGTATCGGCAGAAGCCTCTATCGATAATAATTTTACATCTCCAACATTTTTTAAAACTTCAATCTCTGCAGTTGATCTTACACCATCAATAATAATTACTCCAGATTGAGAATTTTTTATTTGCTCCGTAAGTAGTTCGGCAATTGCCCCAGGTCCGTTTTTCTCACGTAATTCTAACATCAACTTGCCCAAGTTGTCTCCAGTTGATTCTAAATTGCGTCTTTTTGCCTCAGCACGAACACCATCACCTAAATTCAAAGCTTCGATACCTTTTGCCTTCAATGCAGATACAATAGTTGACTTGCCAGAACCCGGCATGCCGGTTAGACAGACTATTAGCTTTGCCATTGTAAAATTATTTCACAATTCAAGTCTATGAATCTACCGCAATGCCTAACAAACGCTATGTTAAAAAAAATATAATGCGAACTTTTGTTGCAATTGAAGTAAGTGATCAAAATGTTTTAAATTCTATTAGTCATGTTCAGTCTGAATTAAGCATCAAAGCTAAACCAGTAGAACTTCATAACATGCATTTTACTGTACAATTTTTAGGAGAAATCTCAGAGGAAATGACTAGAAAAATTTCTGATGCGTTAAATAGTTTGGAATTTACTCCGTTTTTGATAAGTTTTATTGGCATTGGGGTTTTCCCCAAGCCTAGCTTCCCACGAGTGATTTGGATTGGAACGAATGAGGGTGTCAATGAACTTGAAAAATTAGCAGAAATGATACGCGCGAAATTATCACAGCTTGGATTTCACCCAGATAAAAAATTCAAGCCGCATGTTACCATATTTAGAGTAAAAAACAAGATTGAAGGCATATCAGACAAATTGGAAAAATTTTCGTCATATTCTTTTGGAAAGCAGATGATATATGAAATTAAATTGAAGAAAAGCGAACTGACACCTAATGGTCCTATTTATACAGATGTGTTGGTTGTGAAAGGAAAGAAATGAATTCAATCTTAAACTATGCAAAAAAGGAAGCAACGCCATCAAAAAAATTACAACAAAGGAAACAGCGTATTGTAAAAATGGCTTGTGATTTAGTAAGTGAATTCATAAAAAAACATCCCCAAGTAGTTGGGTTTGAACTCGGTGGTTCATATGCTAAAGGTACATGGCTACCGGAAAAAGCTGATATTGATATCTTTGTTAAATTCAACAAAAAAACATCCGAAAAGGATTTTAGAAATCTTGGGACAGAGATAGGTTTTCAATCATTAAAGAAATACAAGCCTTACACTAGGCATGCAGAGCATCCATTTGTAGAGGCAATTGTTGACGGAACCAAAGTAAACGTTGTTCCGTGCTACGATGTCAACAAAGGGGAGTGGCAAAGTGCAACAGATAGATCCATATATCATACAAAATTCATGTCGCAAAATTTATCTGATTCTATGAAGGAAGAAGTGAGAATTCTCAAGAAGTTTTTTCTCCATCTAGGAGTTTATGGAGCTGAAATAGCCAAGGAAGGTTTTAGTGGATATGTCTCAGAAGTGCTAATTTCCTACTTTGGCAGCTTTGAAAAAACAATAAAGAAAATTTCAGAGTTGAAGAAAGGACAAGTGGTTGGAAAAACTATGAAAAAATTTGATTCGCCTATTGTACTCATTGACCCTATTGATAACAATAGGAATCTTGGAACTGCAATTTCAATAGATAATTTAGGAAAGTTTGTTTTAGCAAGTAGGGCGTTTTTGAAAAAACCATCTAAAAAATTTTTTAAAAAGCCAGTTTCTAACCGTATTATGAAAAATATTGATAAAATTGTAGTTGTCCAATTTAGGTTTAAAGATAGAAGTGATGATATTATTTGGGGTCAAATAAAACGTGCGTCAAATGCACTAAAAACTCAGTTAGAATTGGGTGAATTTACGGTTTTAAGGAATTCGTCAGTTAAGGATGAAAAGGAAAATGCGGCATTAATTTTTTTGTTGCATGCAAAAAAAATTGAAAGTAGTTTAGTTCGGGTTGGACCTGAAATTTCTAGTAAGGATCACTGTGAAAAATTTATTTTAGCTAATTTTAAAAAAAGCCAGCTTATGTGGATTAATGAAGAAGGCAAAATACAATCCTTACAGAAAAGAAAATATGATGATGCGATATTATTTTTGAAAAACCTTTTGAAAGATAATCTAAAAAATTGTGGTATTCCTAAGGGACTTGAGAAGGATTTCAAAAGTGGTGTTAAAATTATTAATGCAAGCAAGGTATCAAACAAATCCATTAAAGATGCAATTGCAAGTATTGCCGTAACAGATGAAACAATCTTTTATTAAAATTAGTAAGATAACTGAACCTCCTTATTCAGACATATTGGTTTATCCAAAAGGAACTAAAGCACAGACAAAATCACGAATAAAAGAGTTACAAAACCTTGGCGTAGAGAGTATTTCGTTCCAAGGTGAGTTGAAAATTGGTACTACTAGTGTGTTAGGCAAGGGCTACGTAGGAATCGTAGTCTTGGGTAAATTAGGAAGAAAAAAAGTTGCTGTCAAAATCAGACGGAGTGATTCACCAAGAAAAAATTTGAATAAAGAGGCCCAATTACTTCAAATAACAAACCGCTGTGGCGTTGGACCAAAATTAATAGATTTTAGTAAAAATTTTCTTGTGATGGAATATTTAGAAGGTGAAAAAATTGGTAACTGGTTTAGTAATTTGAAATCAAAGAGCCATGCTTCTCAAATTCAGGCAGTGATTAAAAAAGTTCTTGAAGATTGCTACAAACTAGACATGGTTGGTTTGGATCATGGAGAATTAAGTAGAATGCCAAAACATGTGATTGTGGGTAAGAAAATCACCATTATTGATTTCGAAAGCTCAAGTGTGGAACGAAGAGCTTCAAATGTTACATCTGCAACTCAGGCGTTTTTCATAGGTTCTGGAATTTCAAAAACTGTAAAAGATATTTGTAAAGTCCCTAAAAAGGAGAAAATTATTTCCGTCCTACGTAGATATAAACAAAATCAAAGTAGGGAGAGTTTTGAAAGTTTACTAAATGTCTTGAAGATATAATGGGACCGGCAGGATTTGAACCTGCGACCTCCAGCACCCCAGGCTGGCATCATAGCCAATCTAGACGACGACCCCTACTTTAAGCGCATGTCGTGAAATTATTAAACCGTCGGATGTAATCGTAAATAAAAAGAAAATTTTAACGCTCTTGAGTCGTAGGTCTAACAAGAATTTCGTTTACATTCATGTGTTCTGGTGATTGTAGGGCAAATAAAATTGCGCTTGCAATATCATCCGCCTTTAGACCTTGTGATTTCTTTGCTGTCTCAATAAAGCCTTGCAACGACTCATCGGTGATGGTGTTTAGTAGCTCTGTTTCAACCACTCCGGGTTCTACACATGTTACCCTAATACCGGATCTGGCGCTTAATTCCTGCCTTAGTCCCTCACTAAATGCAGTAACAGCGTGTTTTGTTGCACAATAGACGCTACCCGACGGAAATACAAGCCTGCCAGCAACCGATGAAATGTTAACTATATGACCTGATTTTTTTTCTTTCAAATGTGGGATTACTGCAGCTGTACAATATAGTACACCTTTAATGTTCACATCAATCATCTGTTCCCATTCATCAACCTTAAGACTTTTTATAAAACTAAGTGGCATCAAGCCCGCATTGTTTACTAGGATATCAACCGTGCCCCATTTTTTTATTGCTTGCTCAACAATAGCATCACAATCAGTTTTTTTCGTAACATCAAGCTTTTGTGACAATACTTCGCCGCCACTCTTTTTGATTTCATTTTCTAATTGCTCCAGCTTGTCAGTTCGTCTGGCGCCGATAGCCACTTTCGCACCAGCCTTGGATAATGCTAATGCGGTAGCATAACCAATACCGCTGCTTGCTCCCGTGATAATCGCAACTTTGCCTTCTATCGACATTATCGATGATTTCAATGAACGCAGTAAATGTGTTTTTAAAACATAATAGCTAATTTATTAGGAAAAAACCAAATACCAAGTTATGCTGGAAGAAAAGTGTGCGTATTGTGGAGATATGACAGATATGCCTTTTGAGTGTAATTACTGTAAGGATCCATTTTGTTCAGAACATAGACTCCCAGAAGACCATCGGTGTGTCAAGCTTTCTCAAATAAGGGCAAAGAAATTTGGTGAGCGAAAGGTGATTCGTGACGGCGGTACGGGCAAGCGTAATACTTTCAGAAGGTTGCTAGGTCGGTTTGGTTGATTATCAAGTCTGCTAATAATTGGACTTTTTTGGATCAATTTTTGAACGCCTGGCTTGGTAGAACAATGCACCAGCTAAAGCAACCAAGCAAAGTGCTGTAAGTACATGAGGGGTAATCACTGTCATATATGCAATGGCAAAAGCTACCATCATAATTCCTTGTACTGTTAGTTTAATCCATGAAAGTGTCTTAATTGCCCTACAAATCATTTCAATTACAAAAAGTACCGCCACTGGAATTATGGTAAGAATAAGAAAATCTATAATATCTACATCAAGGTGTGACATGCCTAAGTCTAAAACTATAGATTATAATTTCTATTGGTCGTGAGAATCTAATAATTCAGGTTTTCCGTTTAATATTCTAGAAAGGATCATCTCTTTCCTTTCTTCCATTTCCTTTTGCGAGTCTAGAATATATTTTTCCACATCAAGTAACGTGGAAGAGTTGGAGCTATCCAAAGATGCCTTTTCCAACCTCAATTTTAAGAGAGATGATGCAAGCTCAGTTACCATGTCTAACAAAGTGTTTTTAATTTTTGCATCAATCCCATCACATTCTTCACTTTTCAAATCTCCAATGAATTTTGAAATTGAGTTGTAAAGATTTGAATCAAGTTTCTGCATTACATCATTTTCAGATTCTTGTAAAACGAGCAATTGGAGATGTTTGATATCAATTTTATTTTCTTCTGACATTGAAATATACCTGACAATCCTTAAATGACTGGGGTTATTTTTGTTCTGTTGAAGATAATAAATTGCCATATAAAGTCATAGGCGGAAAACCAACAGAAATCCAATATTCTGCTGACGAAGTTTTCACCATGATTAAGCGTGATGAAATAAAATTTATCGATTTACAGTTTACCAGCCTTCCTGGTCGCTTTCATCATACTACTATATCGTCGATCACATTTACAAATGACCAAATGCAGGACGGGCTTCCCAAACTTGATGGTTCTTCCATTGTTGGGTTTACCAGTATTGATGATTCTGATCTAATACTCAAGCCTGATCCCAGTACATTTGCAGTAATTCCATGGATGGGAGATCAAAAATCTGCAAGAATGCTGTGTGATATCTACCGTGGAGCTGGTAAAGGTAGATTGGAAACTGATCCAAGAGGCATATGCCAGAAAGCTGAGGAACATTTGAAGACGGAGGGATTTGATGGTAGCTTTTGGGGACCAGAAGTAGAATTCTTTGTTTTTGACAAGATTCACTGGGATGTATTAACTCCCTATAAGGGCCAATCCTACTCAATTGAATCAAAAGAGGCGCCATGGAGTCAAGAAGGAACTGGTTATCCAATGGGATTACAGGAGGGCTACTATCCAAGCACACCTTCAGACACGTTAACTGAATACAGAAATGATTGTGTCGAGGTATTGAATGAGAATTTTGGAATTTTATGTGATAATCATCACCATGAGGTTGCCACAGCTGGTCAATGTGAAATCGATATCAATTATGATAAAATGACTAATGCTGCAGACAGTGCCCAATCTTACAAATATGTCATACGAAACATTGCTAAGAAACATGGGAAAATTGCCACCATGATGCCAAAGCCAATCTCTATGGACTCTGGTTCCGGCATGCATACCAATGTCAGCCTTTGGAAGTCTGGAAAAAATACATTCTTTGATAAAGACGACCCAGATGAACTAAGCCAGACGGCACGCTACTTTTGTGGTGGAGTTATGGATCATGCTAAGGGATTGACTGCAATTACAAACCCAACAACTAACTCATATCACAGACTTGTACCGGGATATGAAGCACCGGTTTACATTGCATGGAGTACCGCGAACAGGTCTGCAACAATAAGAATTCCAGGTCACTTTAAGGGAGAAAAATATTCTCATTTGAAAAGAATGGAGTATAGGGTTCCTGATCCATCATCTAATCCCTATCTTGTCTTTCCTGCGGTTCTATCTGCAGGACTTGATGGAATAAAAAAGAAAACAGATCCTGGAGATCCAATTCATGAGGACATCTATAAAATGTCTAAATCAGAGAGAAAAAAGAAAGGTATAGGAATTTTGCCCGCTAACTTAGGAGTGGCTTTGGATGAGCTTGAAAGTGATAGAGGTTATCTAAATCCAATTTTTTCAGATTCTGTAGTTACCAGAATTATTGAGTTAGAAAGAAAAGATCAGCGTGAGATTTCAATCCGGCCTCATCCTCATGAATTTTATTTGTACTTTGATGTCTAAACAATTGCTCATACAGGCGTGCCTGCAATTGTGAATATGAGTGCGAGTGAGACCGCGATCAATACAAGCCCCAAACTAACAACCGCTGCCCGATTTTTATCTGATGTTGTACCTTTGTACACAAGTATTGCTCCTGTAAGTCCTAGAAATAAAATTGCAGTGCCCTTGAGAACGTTGTCTAGATTTTGTTCTGCGGGATTGGGTGTAATAAGTGGATAAAAAACACCTGAGAGCAATGCAAAAAATGCCACTAGATAGACATATCGTGGAATCTGTGAAAGGATTGGTTTTTGTTTAAATGTTTGAGTGTGTTCTTGTTCTACATTTTCTCTAGCCTGTTGAATATTTTCGGATCTCTTTTCTTGTTGTGTGTTAAGGTCTTCAATCTGTGGTTCAGTCCTTTGGGGTTCTTCAGCTTTTAGGCGTTCTTCAGCTTCAGCTTTTCTTCTCTCCTTTCTCCTTCTAACACGCGACCACTTTGTCATTTTAATTCAGTAAAAAGTAGTTAAATTTGCAAATAAAAATTACATCATTCCGCCCATGTCAGGCATTCCACCCATTCCACCCATTCCACCCATTCCACCCATTCCAGGTGGCATTCCTCCTTCTGCACCAGGTGGTGGGCCTGCTGACTTGGCAGTTGCAATCACATCATCAATACGTAAAATCATACAAGCAACCTCAGTTGCCGCAGAAATAATTTGGTTTTTGACTGCTAAGGGTTCAACAATATTGCTTAATTTCAAATCTGATACTTGCCCTTTCATAACGTCTATCCCAGTCCATTTATTACCTTTAAGCTGCCTTGAGCGAAGCATGGCAAGCGTATCAATTGGGTCCATTCCTGCATTTTCGCTAAGTGCAAGTGGAATAGCTTCTAAAGCCTCAGCAAACTTTTCTGCTGCAAGCTGTTCTCGGCCTTCCAGTGACTTTGCCCAACTTGTAATTTGAGTTGCAACATATGTTTCTGGTGATCCTCCGCCAGCTACGATTGATGGTAATTCCATCACGTCTTTAACTACCATTATAGCATCATGAACTCCTCTTTCAACTTCATCAACAACTCTTTGTGAGCCAGCTCTTAACAAAATAGTAACAGATTTTGGGTGTTTGCAGCCTTCAACAAAGACCCATCTATCTTCTTCTACTTTTCTTTCCTCGACCAAATCAGCTGCTCCTAAATCTTTTTCAGATAAATCGTCAAGGTTAGTTACAATCCTCGCACCAGAAGCCTTCGCAAGTTTTGTCAAATCGCTTTCCTTTATTCTTCGGACAGCTAGTATTCCTGCTTTAGCTAAATAATGCTGTGACATATCATCAATTCCTTTTTGACAAAAAACAACTGTGGCGCCAACATTGGTAATTTTATCAACCATGGTTTTCAGCATTTTATTTTCTTCGTCAAGAAATGATTTCATTTGTTCTGGGGTTGAGATATTTATCTTAGCGTCAATTTCTGTCTTTTCGATTTCTAGCGCAGTATTAATGAGAGCGATTTTAGAGTTGGTTACTTTTTTTGGCATTCCAGAATGAACAATTTCCTTGTCAAGAACAATTCCTTGAAGAATGGAAGAGTCTGAAATAGAGCCGCCTGGCTTTTTTTCTACTTTAATGTCATCAATGTCAACTGTATAGTTCTCGCCGTCTTTTACAGATGCTGCTAATACAGCTTGTACTACAATATCAGCTAGTTTATCAGAATCTTTTCGAATTAGTTTTGTTTGCATGGATGTATTTGCAATTTTTAATAATGTTGGTTTATCGTCAGCAGCAACTTGTTCAGCTATTTCTTTGAGATACTGTTTAGCTTTCTTTCCCGCTTTTTTGTAACCATCAACAATTACTGTAGGATGAACATCTTGCAGGATGAGTGATTCTGCATGTTCTAAGAGAGCACCAGCAAGGACTACTACGGATGTAGTACCATCGCCAACTTCGTTATCTGTTGATTTGGAAATCTCAACAAGCATCTTTGCCGCTGGGTGTTGAACATCAATTTCCTTTAGAATGGTAGCTCCATCGTTTGTAATTGTAACATCTCCTAAAGAATCAACAAGCATCTTATCCATTCCCCTTGGACCTAAACTTGTGCGTACAATTTCAGCGATGATTTTAGCTGCAGAAATGTTGTTTTTTTGAGCCTCCCTGCCCTTTGTTTGGGATGAACCGTCCTTAAGTAAAATAACAGGCATGTTCGCTGATGTTGCTTGAGCTGCCATATTAGAAAAAACGCCCAAATCCCTATTTTATACCTTGTTCACTCATCATCAGTCAATCGGAATTTTTTAATTGGGAAAACTAACGTACACAGTATGGCAGACAGTTCATCAAACAAAGAGGCTTATGATGAAGTTTTTTCAAGTTTGGAAAAACACAATAAATGGTTTGAAAACTCAATTCCGTTAATAGCAAGTGAAAATGTCCCAAGCCCGGCTGTTAGGGAGGCTATAATTTCTGATTTTGGTAATAGGTACGCTGAAGGCTGGCCCGGAGAGCGTGTATATGCTGGCTGTACCTACATTGATGAGGTCGAAATCCAATGTATGGATCTAGCAAAGAAACTGTTTAAAGCCGAGTTTGCAGACGTGAGACCAATTTCTGGTGTTGTTGCCAACTTGGCAGTTTACTCAGCATTTTCAAATCCTGGCGATGTTATGATCGCACCGTCAATTCCAGCTGGTGGCCATATTTCTCATGGCAAAAAAGAGCACTTTGGAACCGCTGGTTTTGTCCATGGACTGGAAATCGAATTTTTTGCATTTGACTCTGATGAAATGAATCTTGATGTTGATAAAACAAAGACCAAAGTTGAAGAGTTGGAAAAGCGGGGAAGGCTCCCAAAAATAGCCATGTTTGGCGGCTCTGTGTTTTTGTTTCCTCATCCTGTTAAAGAGCTGGCTGATTTTCTGAAGGGTTATGACATGCACATCAATTATGATGCGGCTCATGTTGCTGGACTGATAGCCGGCGGTGAATTTCAGGATCCGTTAAGGGAAGGGATTGACACTATGACAATGAGCACGCATAAAACGTTGTTTGGTCCCCAGGGTGGACTTATCTTAGCTTTTGAGAAAAACGCTGAGATTATCAAAAAAGCAACTTTCCCAGGACTGACAAGTTCTCATCACATACATCATATGGCTGCAAAGGCAGTTACATTTGCCGAGGCTTTAGAGTTTGGAAAAGACTATGCAAGCCAGACAATTAAAAATGCAAAAGCCTTGGCCGTGGCACTAAACGATTTGGGCTTCAAAGTTTTAGGCGAAAAGAATGGTTTCACGCAATCGCACCAAGCTGTTGTAAACATGCTTGATTATGGCGATGGTGGTAAGATTGAGGCTGATTTGGAAAAGGCAAACATCATTGTAAACCGCCAGCTGATTCCGGGCGACATCAAGGCCAAAAGGAACTACATGCAGCCTGGCGGAATTCGGCTTGGAAGCTCCGAGGTTACGCGCCTGGGAATGAAGGAATCAGAGATGCAGCAAATTGCGTCATTCATCAAGCAGGTGGTTATTGACAAAAAAGACGCGAAGGGTATTGCGGGCCAAGTTACGGAATTTCGAAAGAATTATCAAAAAACCGAATATTGTTTTGACAACAAGCTTGGAGCTTACGAATACGTAAAACTGCGATGATTGGTTGATCAAGGATGGAAACCGACGTTATCATTCAGTTTGGTATTTTCTTCTTTTGTATTGCCCTACTCACTTTTTGGTTCAAGAAAAGATGGAAGAAAAAGCCGGAACAGAAAGCTAGGTCCTACCCCGAAAATGAGGCTAAGGGAAAGTGGAATAAGTCGAAAGATATGTCCTCCTCTGAAGATTGGGTTGGAGGAAAGTGGACAGCAGAACGACCTGAACCGGAGCCGCCTGAGCGATCAAAAGACCCTGAGCGATCAAAAGACCCTGAACCGGAGCCGCCTGAGCGATCAAAAGACCCTGAGCCGGAGCCGCCTGAGAATGAGCCTAAAGAATAGCCGCTTTTAGCCACAAATGATCCATCTTATCACGAAGTATGTCGTCTACAAAACATGGGATTTTTTGGCGGAAATGACAGCAACCAAACAAAATGCAAAAAGTGCGATCTAGAGTTTTCCTCTCATGAGCGCTTAGAACGACATACGGACAAGGCACATCCCAAGTCGTCAAAAACCCAGTTCAAGAAAGATACCTGGGGGGTTACTAAAACAAGAAATAAGAAAAACCGAAACGTTGGCGCTGGCTGATTTTATCTTTTTTTCTTTAGCCAATCCCATTCAGGACGCTCTTCATCATCGTTTATCATAATTGGCTTCAAACAAATTTTGATTTTTGTTTCGGGTAATAAATTTCACTATTCTAGATTATCAAACAGCTACTCTTTTGGCTCTTTGTTGCCATCATACTTCCCTCTGTCATGACATACACAAAAGCAGTTATCATGCCTAAGATCCTGGTTTGTTCTATCTTTACATTCCTTGGTATGTGTCGGATCATCGGGATCGAAAAAGTCTGGCAATGTTTTACAATAGAATTAGTATCTATTTAAAAAAAGAGGATGCGGTTAGTATTAGCATATGGGCAACAAATTAAGCGAATTACGCGAGTTGAAGGAGATGTACGAAATTCGGCTTAAATCCGATAATGTGGACAAAAGCCTGAAAGACCACTATCAAACCATGCTGGATACGATTAATGAGAAAATTGAGAAGAACCAGATTTTTCGAAGATACTTCAATGGAAGGTTGGACAAGTCAGAGGTTTGCCCCAGCTGTGATAAGGCGATGTCATCGCATGAAAAGGACCAAGCCCTTCAATGCATGCGCAATTTTGTCGAAAAATAGTGGTTTCTAGGCACAAAAATAGGCTATTTTTTGTAAACTCGATCCTTTTTTCTTAACTTGCTAGCAATCTTAATCCCAATC
>Ga0207962_1000442_pt1 | contig 13795 bp, 14 predicted proteins | sample Knorr_S15_td_AAI_FD_185603 | JGI IMG/M metagenome (GOLD analysis project Ga0207962, IMG submission 185603) | Marine microbial communities from Southern Atlantic Ocean transect - Knorr_S15_td_AAIW_ad_750m_LV_A (SPAdes) (version 2) | ecosystem: Environmental > Aquatic > Marine > Oceanic | place... | reverse complement strand
CGGCATGGAGAACGGCATGAGCACCAGGACCACGAACAGCAGTACCAGTGCCGCCTTCCTGGTGCGTGTCGGCAGGAGCGCCGCTTCCGCCTCGTACGAGGTGTAGAGGCCCGGCCGGCCCCTCACCGGGGATTCCGATCGTCCATATGGGGGGCGGTCGGCGTCATACCCGACGGACCTCCGGTGTGCCGTAGAGCCCGTAGGGCCGGACCAGCAGGCCGACGAGCATCACGAGGTACGGGATGACCTGCTGGTAGCCGACGCCCAGCACGCCGGTGTATCCCGACAGGTACTGGCCGGCGTAGATCTCCGAGAAGCCGATGATCATGCCACCCGCCAGGGCACCCACGACGGAGTCGAGACCACCCAGGACCACCGCCGGAAGGGCCCGGAACACGAAGAACGCACCGTCGCGGTGGGCCGTTCCGCCCGACGGCCAGGGGGACATCGAGGCGAAGATTCCGGCAAATGCGGCAATGGCGGCACCGGACGCCCAGGCAATGGAAAAGACCCGGGAGACATTGATCCCCTGTGCCATGGCCACTTCCTGGTCGAACGAGGTGGCCCGCATGGCGATGCCCATCCGGGTCTTGAAGAACCGCCAGATGCCAAGGAAGGCCAGCAGGGCCATGACGGTGGCCGCGATGTAGGACCAGGCCACCCGGGCGCCGCCGAGCATGAAGATCCGCGTGCCCCACGGCACGCCGAGACTGCGGGTGGTGAGGTTCACCGCATCGAACGAGATCGTCCGCAGGATCACCTCGAGGGCGAGGGTGATCATGGCCATGGAGAAGAGGGGCTGGCCGATCATCGGCCGGATCGTGTACTTCTCGACTGCCATGCCCATCACGGCTGACATGGCGGCGGCCAGGAGGAGGGCGAGGAACCAGTGCAGCCAGGTCGGCCCTGGCAACCAGCGTGCCGGCACCTCCCAGTCGATGAAGATGAGGGAGAGGAACCAGGCGCCGATCAGGGCCATGGCTCCCTGCGCGAAGTTGAGCGTCTGGGTCGACTTGTAGACGAGGACGAATCCGAGGGCCAGGAGGGCGTAGAGGGAGCCCAGGGCCGTGGCCTTGAAGAAGGTCTGGACGAAGATGTCGAACTCCGAGGTCGACGCCTGGGCAAGCACGCCTACCGCGCCGCTCACGCGTAGATCTCCTCGATGAGGTGGCCGAACGCATCCTCCATCGCCGAACGCTTGATCTTCTGGGTGGCCGTCAGCTCGCCGTCCTCGTGGTCGAGCTCCTTGGGGATCATCCTGAACTCGCGAATCGACTCCACCCTGGCGAACTTCTCGTTGGTCTCGTTCACCACCCCCTGGATGAGCTCGAGGACCTCGGGCTTCTCGGAGAGGTCCCGGTAGGTGGTGTACGGGATGTTCCTGCGCAGGGCCCAGTCGCCCACGGTGTCCAGCTCTATCCCAATGAGCGCCGAGAGGAACTTCCGGCGGTCGCCTATGACCATGGCTTCCTTGACGTACGGCGACGTCTTGAGGCTGTTCTCGATCTCCGACGGCGAGATGTTCTTTCCTCCGGCCGTGATGATGATGTGCTTGATCCGGTCGATGATCCGGACGTGGGTTCCGTCCACCCACTCGCCCACGTCGCCTGTCATGAGCCAGCCGTCCGCGGTGAACGTCTCAGCGGTCTGCTCGGGCCTGTTCCAGTAGCCGACGAAGACCCCGGGGTGCTTCGTCTGGATCTCGCCGGTCTCCTCGTCGAGGCGGAATCCGATGTCCGGGTACGGCTCGCCGACGGTACCGAGGACCATGCGGCCCGGAAAGTTCCCGGTGGCCACGGCAGCGTTCTCGGTCATGCCGTACAGCTCGTAGACCGGTACGCCGATGCCGATAAAGAACTCCAGCACCTCGGGGGCAATGGGCGCAGCACCCGATCCGGCGTGCCAGCAACGACGAAGGCCGATGCGCTCCTGGAGGGCCCGGAACACCAGCGGATAGCCGACCAGGTTCAACAGGCGGCTCTTCGTGGTATGCAGGCCGCCGTTGGCCACCTTTTCGCGGCCGATCACCGAGGCAAGCTTCAGCCCGAACCGTAGCCACAGCCGCTTGAACGGCGAGGCGTCGGCGCCCTTGATCACCACACTGGCGTGGAGCTTCTCCCAGATGCGCGGTACGGCGAAGAAGAGCGTGGGCTGGACCTCGCGGAGGTTTGCCGTGACCGTCTCGATCGACTCGGCGAAGTTGAGGCAGAGCCCGCAGGAGACCATGTGCCATGTGGAGAAGATGCGCTCGGCTACGTGGCACAACGGCAGGTAGGTGACCACCAGGTCGTCAGCCGTGGGTACCTGATTCCCCCTCAGCCCGTCGTCACCAATAATCCGCGTGATGCAGAACGCCGTGTTGGCGTTCGTGAGCATGGCACCCTTGGGCGGACCGGTGGTCCCCGACGTGTAGACCAGCGTCATGATGTCGTCTGGCCGGGCATCGGCCATGTGGCCCACCACTGCGTCGGGGTTCTCGGCCCGGTGCTGTCGACCGATGGTCAGGAAGTCGTCCCAGTCCATGAGCCGGTCGTCGGAGTAGGTCCGCACGCCACGGGGCTCGCAGTAGATGATCCTGGAGAGGTTCGGGACCATGGCCGGGTCGATCTCCAGGACACGGTCGACCTGTTCCTGGTCCTCGGCAAGGTGGACGGTGGCCCCGCAGTCGGTCAGGAGATATTCGACCTCGGCTGCGGGATTGGTCGGGTAGAAGCCGACCGTGATGCCGCGTACCGCAACCGTGGCGAGGTCCAGGATGACCCACTCGGGCCGGTCCTCGGCCTGGATGGAGACACGGTCGCCGACCTCTATGCCCAGTGCCAGCAGGCCGTGAGCGGCATCCAGGATCAGCTCCCAGGTGCGTGCCCAGGAGTACTCCTGCCAGATGCCGAAGTCCTTCTCCCGCATGGCGATGCGGGCCGGGTCGCTGGATCCCCAGTCGCGGGCGAGGCTCGCAACGGTGACGGCCGGAGCCGGTACATGAGACGCCGGACGCTCCTCGACCGTCAATGCCATGTTCCACCCCTCCTGTTCCCGCCGATCGACCGCCGGAAATTAGGTGACCCCATTTCGATCGTCAATCCTTGAACCTCTTGGAATCAAACGAATGACGACCGACCGGTGGAACGTATCCCCGGCGTGTGCCGGAAACACAGTTAGGCAGTGATGATCCCGTGACAACCTGCCGGTCGGTCAGCCCCACGGGAAGGTGGCCGCGCACGGTCGGTAGGGTCGCCACCGTGACCTCGGAGCCCCAGACGCCGGCCGACGAACCGGCAGTGATGACCGTCGGCCAACTGGGCGAATTTCTGAAGGAAGGCCTGTCCGCGCTCTTTCCCGGCGACCTGTGGGTTGAGGGCCAGGTTTCCAACTTCCACGACGCCCGCTCGGGCCACGCCTACTTCGACCTGATCGAACCATCGGACGAGCCGGGCCGAACCGTCGCCGCCAGGCTCAACGTGGCCCTGTTCAAGAACGCCCGGGAACGGGTGGACCGCACGCTGTCGGAGGCGGGCGGCCTGGACCTGGCCGATGACCTGCAGGTCCGCATCCGGGCCAGAATCGACTTCTACCCACCCAGCGGTCGCCTCCAGTTGATCATGCACGGCGTCGACCCCGGCTTCACGCTGGGCCGCCTGGCCGCCGAACGCGAACGGCTGCTCAGGGTCCTGTCCGACGAGGCCCTCCTCACAGCCAACCGGGCCAACCCGATCCCGGTTCCACCGCTGCGCATCGGCCTGGTGACCAGCGTCGGATCGGCCGCCCACGCCGACTTCAGGGAGGAGCTGGCCCGTAGCGGGTTCCCGTTCACCGTCCTGGAGCACGACGCCAGGGTCCAGGGCGACGGAGCGGCCGTGGACCTGGCCGAGGCCCTGCACATTGTCGCCACCCACCGGCCCGACGTGATCGCCCTCGTCCGTGGTGGCGGATCGGCTGCCGACCTGGCCGCCTTCGACGCCGAGGTCCTGGCCCGGACCATCGCCACCCTGGACGTGGCCGTGGTGACCGGAATCGGACACGAGGTGGACCGCTCGGTAGCCGACGAGGTGGCCCACACCGCGTTCAAGACCCCCACGGCATGTGCGGTGGCCGTCGTCGCCCAGGTGACCGCATACGCCGACGCTGTGGCCGACCTGCAGGCGGCCATCGCCGGGCGGGCCGGCAGCGCCGTCGACCGGGCAGCCGGCCTGCTCGACGACCTGGCCCGCCGAACCACCGCGTCGGCCACAGCGGTGCTGGACCGTCGGGCCGATCGACTCGGGGACGCGATCGGACGCATGCGTCGCTCTTCGGTAGCCATCCTGAAGCGTCAGGACGATCGGTTGACCGCTATCGCCGACAACCTGAGGGCCCTGGACCCGGCCCGGATCCTCGCCCGGGGATGGTCGATCACCTGCCTGGCCGACGGAACCCTCGTCCGTTCGGTGGCCGACGTGGCACCCGGCGACCCACTTGTCACACAGGTCGCCGGGGGTACGGTCACTAGCACCGTCGACGGGACGGAACCAACAGACCGCGGGGAGGCGCCGTGAGCGACGAGCACCAGGCGACAGAAGAGTTGCCCGGCTATGCCGATGCCCTCGACGAGCTGCAGCAGATCCTGGCCACGTTGGAGTCCGAGACCACCGACGTGGACCAGCTGGCCGACCGGGTCCAGCGGGCCGACGTGCTCATACGCCACTGCCGATCCCGCCTGGACGACGCCCGCCTCCGGGTCGAACAGGTGGTGGCCGCCCTCGACCCGGACCCCGACGGGTCCTGATCCGACCCGATAGGCGAAACCGCACCCGTGTTCATACGCAAGGCCACCTCCACCGACGCCTTCCTGGCAGTGGACCTCGGCGACGTACCGGGCCACGGGGTGGTGCGCCTGGCACCCAGGATCCTCCAGGGCGGAGCGAAGGACCTGGCCCGGTCGGTCACCTACGCCCTGGCCTCGCTGGAACGTCGAGAGACCGGCGTCTCGGCAGGTGTGAACGCCACGCCCGACGGGCGGGATGCAGCCATCGCCGCCTTCGCCGACGAGGTGGCCGGATGGGACGCCGGCTACCGCCTCACCGCCGGAAAGGGCGTGTTCCCCGGCGAGTTGGGCACCCTCGAAGACCCGACCGACGCCGCCCTGCTCGCCTCCGGGGCGGTGGCCGCCGGCCTGGCGGCCTGTCCGGACGCAGGTACCGCCGTGGTGGACGGATCGGCCGGAACAGCCCTGGTAGAGGAGTTGACCGCCCGGGGCCTGTCGCTCGTCGAAGCCGGAGATCCGCTCACGGCAACGGCCGACCTGTTGTTCGTCGGCGCCAGGATGGGCGCCATCGACCATGTCGCAGCCGACCGCCTGCAGGCACGCGTCGTGGTTCCGACCGGACCACTCCCGATCACCACGAGGGCGGTGGCCCACTGCCGACGAAACGGCGTGCTGGCCCTCCCGGACTTCGTGACCACCGCCGGTCCGCTTATGGGCGAGGCGGAAGCGGCGCGAGACATGGTGTCGGCAATCATCGGCGACGTAGTCGGCCACGGGGACGGCCCGCTCCTCGGCGCCTGCGAACGGGCCGAGGCCTTCCTGGCCGGATGGCTCGCCGACCTGCCCTTCGGCCGGCCCATGGCAGCCTGACCCGGCGTAACCCACCGGTGGTAGCCCTGGGCCGAACCCGGTTAGGGCAGGTGGACCGATTGGCTTCCGGCCAACGGTTCCACCATGCGGCGGACCCGGGCCGGATCGCCTGCCACCAGCAGGTACTCCACGTTCCGCAGGTGGGAGACCTCGCCGACCCGCTCGCCACCCGGAGAGTGGATCCCGATCTGCGCCCCGACGTACCGCTTCGAGTCGAACGAGAGCACGACCACCTCGCCGAGCGGGCGACAGATCTCCAACAGTTCGTCCAGGCCCAGCCAGGACTCGTCGTTGTGCGACAGCACAACGACATCGGCCTGCAGGTCAGCCACCGTGGCTGCCAGCGCACCGGGCATCTCCCGCTTCCGGTTGAACACGCTCTTGGTGGCGTCGTCGCGGCAGTCGATGCGCTTGCAGGCCATCCCGTAGTGCTCCGGCGCGTCCCAGGCCACCAGGGTCTCCCAGACGTGGTAGTTCGTGAGGTACCGGTGCTGGTTGTAGGGAGGGTCCAGGTAGGCGAGGTCGAAGGGGCCCAGCGCAGAGGCCAGGGTCACGGCGTCGCCCCGCACCGCCGTTCCGGTCCCCGCCAGGAGGTCGGGCATCCGGAGGTCGAGGTGCCCGAAGGACCTGGGGGCCCACGCCTTCAGGTACGCCATCTGCTGCCCGGTGGTCGAGTCGACCCGGTCGGCTGCCTCGATGAGGCTGGTCAACAGGATCGGGAACAACGGCGAGTCGGCGAACTCAGCCTCGAGGACGTTCCGTACGGCGTCGATCCGGGCGCCGTTGAACGGCTGGAAGAAGCGGGACTGCTCACAGAACGTGTCGGTGAAGTACCCGGGTTCACCCGGTAGGTCGGCCAGGCGACCCAGGGCCTCGGCCACCTCGCCGCGATCCACCTCGTCGGCGTCGGCGACCACGTAGCACCGGGCGAACACCTCCGCATAGCGGGCGGAATCCACCGCCGTCACAAGGCCACCCAGCCGCTTGAACTCCTGGGCCACCCTGGTGGTGCCGGTGAAGAGGTCGAGGGCCGTGCGGGCACCCGATGCCTCGAAGAGCCCACCCAGCACCGGAACCAGGCGGCGCTTCGACCCCAGGTACTTGATCACGCCACTGGTCCCGCCGGGTTGCCCTGTCCGGTATTCGACATCCCGCCATCGTGCCCCATGGCCCTACGCTGAGTCGTGTCCCCAGGGGACGATACGGGGCTGTAGCTCAGTTGGCTAGAGCACCTGCTTTGCAAGCAGGGGGTCGTGGGTTCGATTCCCATCAGCTCCACCATGGACCACCCACCCCGCGCTCCGTTCGATGCACAGTTGCTCGACAGGCTCCGGGAGGTCTGCCTCGCCCTGCCCGGTGTGGAGGAACGCCTGAACCACGGAGCGCCGACCTTCGGGGTCGTGAAGCGCCCGGCCTTCTGCAACCTCCACGAGCATCCCGTCGACGGACGTCCCACAATCTGGTTCAAGGCGGCTCCAGGGGTCCAGGCCGAGCTCATCGAGCAGGAACCCGATCGGTTCTTCGTACCTCCCTACGTGGGCCCGCGGGGCTGGGTGGGCCTGAGGCTGGACGTAGACCTCGACTGGGACGAGGTAGCCGTGGTGGTGGAAGAGTCCTGGCGCCTGACCGCTCCGAAGCGGCTCATCGTCGACCGGAGGCAATGACGTAGCCGCCGGTCAATACGGATCCTGCTCGTCGAGCAGCATCCGCAGGCACTCGGTGACCCCTCCGGCCAGGTAGAGGTCGCTCCCCGTCGGCAGGGCCCCGCGTTCCTCCAGGCGGTTGACGACCCGAACCACGATCGCGCAGTACCGGGCTGCGCCGAAGACCTCCTGCCACCACACGCCCTCGGGCCGGCGACCCAGCGCCTCCGCGTACAGGCCGACCAGGTCCTCCCGGGTGGGCTCGCCATCCAGACGTGGATTCCCACAAGCCTCGTGGATCCACCGGTCGAAGCTCAGGAACCATCCGAGGTCGAACTCCGCCGGGGCGATGGCCACCCCCTCGAAGTCGGTCAGGCAGACCGGCGTGGCGTCCTCCCAGAAGATGTTCCCCAGCCGACAGTCGCCCCAGCAGAGGGCCGGCGGCCCGTCGGACGGGACGGCGGCCCTGAGCTTCCGCCACCCCTCGGTCAGGATCGGATGTGGACGCCCGCGCAATTCAACCGAGGCGAACTCCTCCCACAGGTCCAGTTGACGGAGGTTCGTGGGCTGAAATCCCTCCGGGACGAGGTCGCCGAGGCCGGCTGCCATCCAGTCGACCCGGTTCACCGTGGCGATGGTCCGCACAGCCGCCTCGTTCATGGCCCGCCGGCGCTCCGGCGTGGCCTCCGCGTAGAAGCCCTCGGCCACGTACGCCGGGTCCTCCCGCGGAATGTCGCCGGCCACGAAGCCGGTCACGAAGAACGGCCCTCCCAGGACGTCCACACCGGGCTCGAAACCGATGGGCGGTGCGACGGGCAAGTCGGAGTGGTCCTGCAGGCTCCGCAGCACGCGCCACTGCAACCCGACCTCGACGGTGGCCGCCGGCGACTGTGCCGGGTAGATGGCCGGCTCCGGCGGTTCACGTCGGACGACGAACGTCTCCTCCACCTCCCACCCGTCCCTGAAGAGCACGGCCGGGAGGATCAGCGTGTCTCCCGAATAGCCGCCCTCCGGCCGGTCCGGTGTCGCCAACCGCACGGCGTCTACCCCGTCGTCGGCAAGGCGGTCGACCAGCCAGGCCTCCAGCGCCCGGAGGTCCAGATCGTCGTCCGGCGGACTTCTGAAGAGGTCGGGCACGGAAAGTGGAACCGGTCAGTCGACCCCGGCCACGCTGGACGGCCTGTAGAAGGTGAGCATCTGGGCTACACCCCCACCCACGCCGACTACCAGGGCGATCAGGAGGCCCGTCGTGCCGTCGAGGTCGCCGGCTATGCCCAGCGCGTCGTCCGCCGACCAGGAACCGGGACCGAGGACGGCCACCACCAGGGACACGGAGGCCAGGACGAACACGTACTCCCAGCCCTCCTTGAGGATGAAGAAGCCGTTGCTGCGGTGCGTCGTCCATCCGGCCACCGTCATCACGCCGATGATCCCCGCCGCTCCGAACGACGTGAGCAGGCCGACGGCCAGCAGCAGGCCGGCCCCCACCTCACTGGAGGCGGCCAGATAGGCGTTCAGGCGACCCGGTCGCATGCCGATGCTGTCGAACCAGCGACCGGTTCCCGGGATCTTCCCGCCGCCGGTGAACTTGTTCCAGCCGTGGGCAGCCATGGTCAGCCCGATGACACACCGCAGGATCAGCAGGGCCAGGTCGGTCGCAGTTGTCGGCTCCATGGTGTTCCTCCGGATCGGCCGTTCCGCCCGGCGCTCGGGCGGTGGGCTGGGCGGACACTACCGGCGGTTCGCGAAGCGGTTCTGGTCCGCCGGTCCAGCCTGTCCGGACCGGTACCCGCCCGTAGGCTGGCAGGGTGTTGGTCCTCAAGATCGCCGTCGCCATCGCCGCGGCCGTGTTCATGCTCCGCATGGGCATCGCCGTGCTACGGGCCCTGGCCACGCCGCTACCCGAGCCTCCACCGGTCGGCGACCTCCGCAAGGTGAAGTTGCAGTACCGGTGCAGCCTGTGCGGCACCGAGGTCCGCATGACCGTGGCCACCGACGAGACTCCGGATCCACCCCGCCACTGCATGGACGACATGGAACTCCAGCAGGCCGAGGACTGGTAGGCGTCCGATAGGCGTCGTCCACAGCCTGTGGACAACCCTGTGGGCGAATCACATCGGTGTAACTCACCCCGGCGGTCCCGCAGGCGGGCCAGCGGTCAGTGGTACTGCGTCGCGGTGATGATCCCGCCGAGGATCGACCCCAGGCCGAGCAGCAGGATGCCGTTGCTCGTCCCGCCCGGCATCCAGCCCACGTAGTTGAAGAAGATGATCAGGACGCCCAGGCCGAGCAGGCCGAACATCAGGGCCGCCAGCCACGTCGGGGAAGGCTCGTGGCCCGCCGACATGGAGTTGTCCGGCCGTGCACCGGCCCGCGTGCCCTTGGGCGTGACCCGACCGCCCTGGACCCTGCGCTTGGCCGGACCGGACCGCGTCGGTGCGTCCTGTGGCTCGACGTTCTCGCTGCTCGACATGCCCCGGAGGATAGGGCAACCGACGGCCTACCCGGGCAGGTCGGACCCGATTCCCAGTCTGCGCCCGCTACGTCGTTGGCTAGCGTGCTCCGGGTGGGCACCCGCGTACTGGTCATCGACAACTACGACTCGTTCGTCTATAACCTCGTCCAGTACCTGGGGGAGCTGGGCGCGGAACCGCTCGTCCACCGGCACGACGCCATCACGCTGGGCGGGATCTCCGCACTCGAACCCGATGCCCTGCTCATCAGCCCCGGTCCCGGTAGACCTGAGGATGCAGGCGTCTCCACTGCGGCCATCCTGTGGGCCGCCGGTCGCATTCCTGTGCTCGGAGTGTGCCTAGGCCACCAGGCCATCGGTGCCGCCTGGGGTGGAGACGTCGTCCGGGCACCGGAGGTGATGCACGGCAAGACCTCCTGGATCCACCACGAGGGTGCCGGCGTGTTCGCCGGCCTGCCAGCACCCCTGGAGGCCACCCGCTATCACTCGCTCATCGTCGACCGCGACTCGGTACCCGACGAGCTCGAGGTCACGGCCACCAGCCATGACGGGCTGGTGATGGGTCTACGCCATCGTGAACTCGACGTCGAGGGCGTGCAGTTCCACCCGGAGTCGATCCTGACGACCGGCGGACACGACCTGTTGGCCAACTTCCTGGCCCGGATCGCCTGAACCGACCCGGGACCGTTCAGCCCGAGGAATCGGGCGGGCCGTCGGCCGGACCGCCCTCGGCCTGCCCGATCACGATGGTCACCGTGGTTCCGAAGTCCACCTCGACGTCGGGGATCGGGCTCTGGCTGATGACCCGTCCGTCGTTGGGGCTGTAGGCGGGAAGCGGCTCGTAGCGGACGTTCACCTCAAGGTACGCAGATTCCAGGGCCTGGACGGCGGCCGCCTCACGCATGCTCTCGACCGACGGCACCAGGACCAGCGGCAACCCGGACGACACCACGATCTGGATAGTGCCTCCCGGCGCCAGCTCGCTGTGGGCCGGAGGCTCGGTCCGGACCACCTGTCCGATCGGCACCGTTCGACTGCGCTCCTCGGTTGTACTGGCCTGCCAGCCCAACTTGGAGACGATGTTCATGGCGTCCAGCACCGGCCGGTTACTCAGGTCGGGAACCTCTTCGACGGCCGGCCCGGTCGACACGAACAGGATCACCCTCGCCCCAGGCGTGATCTCGAACCCCGGATCCGGTGACTGGTCGATCACCTCACCGTCCGGGACCACCGGGTGCTCCTGACCTACCGTCTCCACCGTGAGGCCCATCGCCTCGAGGTCCCTGGTGGCGTCGGTGGCCAAGTCGCCCAACACGTCGAGGAGGACCATAGGACCAGTCCCACGGCTCACCCACAGCCGGACCGTCTCCGCGGGCTCGATCTTGGTGCCAGCCTCCGGCTCCTGGCGGAAAACCGTGTTCTCCGGATAGTCCGAGTTCACCTCATAGTCCATCTGCACGCTGAGGTGGGCCTCCCGCAGGGTGTCGCGGGCCTGGTCCAACGGTCGCCCGATCAGGGTGGGCACCTCGACGAGCGTGATGCCGGCCGGAGCGGGATCGTCGCTGCTCACGCCAAGCGTGTCGAAGAACTCCAGTACCAGGTAGCCGAATGCCACAAGCAGCCCGGCCAGCACCACCGTGAACAGAGCGGTCCGGCGGAGGCCGTCGTCACGCCGGTGACGCGCGCTGTGCCCGAAGTCCGGCGCGGGGGCGGGTGCCGGAGCGGCGGGGCTGGCCTGCGGTAGGGGGCCCGGCGCTGCCACCCTGAGGTCGTGCGCCCCCTCCCGGTAGCGCCGGAGATCACCACGCAGGTCCTCGGCTGTGGGGTACCGGTTGACCGGGTTCTTGGCCAGCAGCTTGAGGGTGATCGCCTCCAGCGACTCGGCCACCGCCGCGCCGGCTGCCCGCAGCGACAGGGGGCTGTCCTGGACGTGCCGGTAGGCGATCGCCACCGGCGTCTCGCCGGTGAACGGCGGTCGACCGAGGAGCATCTCGTAGAGGACAATCCCCAGGGAGTACAGGTCGCTGCGTGGGTCCACCGGGCGCCCCTGCGCCTGCTCCGGCGAGAAGTAGGTGGCCGTGCCCATGACCGAACCGGACTGGGTGAGGTCGTTCCTGGTGCCCACCAGGGCGGTGGCGATGCCGAAGTCGGCCACCTTCACCTGCCCGTTGGGTGCCACCAGCACGTTCCCGGGCTTCACGTCACGATGCACCAGGCCGTTGCGATGGGCGAAGGCCAGGGCTGCGGCGATGTCGGCGGCAATGTCGGCGGCCCGATCCGGGTGGATGCCGCCTTCGGTCCTCAGCATCTCGGCGAGGCTCCGACCCTCGACGTACTCCATCACGATGAAGTAGGTGCCCTGCTCCTCACCCCAGTCGTAGACGCTGACGATGTTGGGGTGGTTCAGGTTCGCCGCCGCCTGCGCCTCACGACGGAAGCGCTCCACGAAGCTGGGATCACCGGAGAACTCGTCGAACAGGACCTTGACGGCGACCGGTCGGTCGAGCAGCAGGTCGCGCGCCAGGTAGACGTCGGCCATGCCGCCCCGGGCGATCTGGCGATGAAGTTCGTACCGTTCGTTGAAGACGGTTGGTCCCGGCGTTGACACGGCGCGCGATTCTACCGCCCGACCGTTTCTCCCGACCGTCGGTCAGGCGTTCTCGCCGCTACCGGTTCCCACCCCTGCCCGGAAGCCCTCGATGAGGCGTCGGGCCTCGTCAAGGGACCCGACCACAATCGTCTCGTCCACGGCGATGCGCGTCGGCCCGTCCAACCCGACCACCCGAAGGTCGCCGCCCTCCACGAGCGTCGGTTCGAACCACAGGAGGCCGGATGGTCGGCCGCGGAAGACCGCCACGTCGCCATCGTCCGACCCGATGAACCACCCCTGATGGGCGTAGAGGCCGAGTACCAGGACGACGGTCGCCACCACGAAGGCCGCCATGGCCAGGCCGGTCCGCAGGACGTCCGGACCCTCGTCGATCCCTTCCGAACCACGGGAGGACCGCTCAGAGCGTGCGGCAGGGATCGCTGATCGGTCGGCATCGCGGGCTTCCGGCCCGCCCACGACCTCGGCCACCAGGACCGTGACGTTGTCATGGCCGCCGTTGTCAACGGCCTCGTCCACCAGACGGTCGGCCACCTCCTGGACAGATCCCACGGCTAGCGCCTCGGCCAGTCGGTCGTCGTCGAGTTCGTTGAACAACCCGTCGCTGCACAGCAGGTACCGGTCGCCCAGCACCGGCTCGAGTTCCCAGCTGTCGATTACCGGGTCGGCCTCGATGCCCAGCGCCCGGGTGAGAATGTTGCGCTGCGGGTGGCGGGCAGCCTCCTCGGCGGAGATCTCCCCGGCCCGCACCAGGTCCGCCACCAGGCTGTGGTCATCGCTCACCTGTGTGAGTTCCCCAACGGCGTAGCGGTACACACGGCTGTCTCCGATGTTGGCGACGGCCAGCGCCTCGTCACCCGATGCCGAGTTGACGACGGCCAGCGCACACAGGGTCGTGCCCATGCCTGAGAGGTTCGACTCGAGGGCCGCCCGCTCGAGGATCGTCCTGTTGGCCGACCGGACCACTTCCACGAGGCCCGCCCGGTCGCGGCGGTCGAAGCCGGCCAGCATGGCTGCCACCGCCTCGGCCGACGCCACCTCGCCCCCACGGTGGCCCCCCATCCCGTCGGCGACCACGAACAGGTCGTCGACCGAACCGACCGCGTCCTGGTTGGAGGTCCGGATCCGGCCCGTGTGGGTGGCCGTTCCGGCATCCAACCGCACAGAACGGTCCCGCGGCGTACGGCGGGAGGCGATCACGGGCTTCCCGGTGACGCGTACAGCCCCTCGGATCCGGGGCATGGAAGGTCAACGAGAAGCACGGCACCCACGGTGCAGCGATACTACCGGTCGCCCCGGAACCGGTCCGGGCGGGTGGCGGCGCCGGCCGCGTCTCATCTGATCGGATCCCGTTAGCCTTTCCGACGCTGCTCGCGCGAGTGGCGGAATTGGCAGACGCGCAGGATTCAGGTTCCTGTGTCCGCAAGGACGTGAGGGTTCAAGTCCCTCCTCGCGCACCA
>Ga0207962_1000439_pt1 | contig 13828 bp, 9 predicted proteins | sample Knorr_S15_td_AAI_FD_185603 | JGI IMG/M metagenome (GOLD analysis project Ga0207962, IMG submission 185603) | Marine microbial communities from Southern Atlantic Ocean transect - Knorr_S15_td_AAIW_ad_750m_LV_A (SPAdes) (version 2) | ecosystem: Environmental > Aquatic > Marine > Oceanic | place... | reverse complement strand
AAACTTGCAGAAATAGCTTTTTTTTCTAAAACTCGTAAAACAATTTCTGCCACAACCAATATGAATGTTGTAGATAATAGTATTGCCAATACAGAGAAAGTTAAGCGCTGAATAGGGCTATTGTTCATTATTGTTTGATGAAGATATTGCTGTATTTGTTAGTAAAATCAGCTCATCAAAATGAGCTTGTTTTATAGCTCTATCTAATAAGAATGAATTAAAATGTAACTCATTTCACTAGTTTGACTCTTGCTATGTTTCATAAAAATCTTATCCTCATGCTACTCACATAGAAAACAGGCAACCTGGTGCAAAGAATATTCCCCCGTAAGTTGTGGAGCAGATTGCTCGCACTTTTTCTCTCGAATGGGACATCGCGAATAAAAAACGCACCCCTTAGGTATATCAATAGCGTTTGGCAGATCACCTTTTATTTTTAAATTTTGTTTTTTTGAATCTAGATCAATCGAAGGGACTGCAGCTAATAAGGCTTCAGTATAAGGGTGACGTGGATTACTAAAGAGTGATGCACTATCGGCAATCTCAACTATTTTGCCAAGATACATAACCGCCACCCGGTCACAGAAGTGTCTGACAATTGTCATATCATGGGAAATAAATAGATAAGATATCCTCATTGATTCTTTAAGATCAAGCAGTAGGTTTATTATTTGGGCACGAATCGAAACATCCAGAGCGGAGACCGGTTCATCGGCAATAATCAAACTCGGGTTTAGTGCTATGGCGCGTGCTATTCCTATTCGCTGCAATTGACCACCGCTGAATTCGTGAGGATATTTTTCTGCCTGATCAGGTGTGAGGCCAACTCTTTTTAACAGCGATGAGGCCCGATCTTCTTTCTCTTTTGATTTTGAAAAACCATGTATATCAAAAGGTTCTTCCAGAATTTTCTTAATTAATTTTCTTGGGTTTAGAGATGCAAGGGGATCTTGGAAGATGATTTGCATTTCTTTTCGGAGGGAACGCAGTTTATTTTGTTTCAAAGTAATCAGGTTATGATTTCGGTAAAAGACCTCTCCAGAGGTAGGTTCTACTAATCTCAGTATCGCACGCGCAGCTGTTGATTTTCCGCAACCAGATTCTCCGACCAAGCCTAATGTTTCACCTTCATGAAGCAAAAAGGAGATTCCATTCAAAGCGTGCACCGTTTGTGTTTCATGATTAGGCACCTTGACCTGAAAGTGTTTTTTTAGATTTTTTACCTCAAGTAAAACAGGATGAGGTGATTCTATTTGTGTCTTCATTAGTGTAACCAGCAGCTCACTGAATGTGTCTGAGATATTTTCTTAAGTTTTGGTTTGTCTGTTTTACAACGTGTTTCCGCTGCGGAACAACGAGGATGAAATGGGCACCCAAAAGGAACTTGCGACAAAGAAGGTACCGTCCCTGATATTTCTTTCAGTTTTGAAAGTTTCTGTTGAGTGCTTTCCAATGTAGGGATGGATTCCATAAGACCTATCGTATAGGGATGTAGTGGAGAACGAAAAAGGTCATTAACCGACCCCGACTCGACTATTTCACCTGCATACATCACCATGACACGCTCTGCTACTTCAGCCACAACTCCCAAGTCATGGGTAATGAGTAAAATGGACATCTGAGTATCATTTTTTATTTTTTTCAGAAGACTAAGTATTTGTGCCTGTATTAAAACATCGAGTGCTGTTGTTGGTTCGTCGGCTATAAGAATACGCGGAGAACATGAAAGTGCCATAGCAATCATGACCCTTTGTCTCATCCCACCACTCAATTGATGTGGGTATTGATCCAATTTTTGCTTCGGGGAAGGAATTTCCACCTGCTCTAAAAGTCTAAAAGATTTTTCCCTAGCTTTTTTTCGGGAGAGGGAAGTGTGGCGCAAGAGTGTTTCAATGATTTGTTCCCCTATAGTGAGAACAGGATTCAATGAGGTCATCGGATCCTGAAAGATCATCGCGATACCTTTTCCCCTCCGATCCTGCAATTCTTTTTTCTTTAGTTTTAAAAGATCTTTACCAGCAAAAAGAATTTCTCCACTCACAATTTTCCCAGGCGGTTCTTGAATAAGCCTTAATATGGAAAGAGCGCTAACGGTTTTACCACAACCCGACTCTCCAACCAATGCTAGTATCTCGCCTTGGTTGAGTTGATAACTGATTCCACGAACAGCTATCAACTCTTTTTTTGAAGCCGCAAAAGATACTTTTAAGTTTTTGACTAATAGTTCTGGAGTAGGCATATTCACTCAACTTCGATCTGCACTATAAGAATAATAATGTGTGGTTTTACCATTTGATAAACATTTTTATCATGAATTTTCAAAGACATCACCAAATTAAGATCTCCGGAAAACCCAATGCATATGATTAGACTTTATCCATTGGTTCAACCAGATTTTTATGAGAGTATATCTGGTCGCAAACAGGTTTTATGCGCTTTTTTTCAATATTATTAAACAGCAGTTGTCTTTTACGTGCGAGGGTGGATATGAAAATCTTGAGTTGGAATGTAAATGGCATACGCGCTGCCGTTCGAAAGGGCTTTATGGACTGGTTTCATGCCGAAGCCCCCGATGTAATGTGCCTACAGGAAATCAAGGCTACACCAAATGACCTGACGGAAGATGTTGCAAACCCCTCCGGCTATCATGCTGTTTGGAATCCAGCTCAACGTAAAGGGTATAGTGGCGTAGCTATTTTAACCAAAAAAAAGCCCCTAGGAGTTCACCTGGGGATGGGAGTTGATAGGTTTGATGTGGAGGGAAGAATCATCCGACTTGAATACAAAGATTTTGATCTGTTGAATATTTACTTTCCCAATGGTACCAGTGGTCCGGAACGTCTAAAGTACAAAATGGATTTTTATGATGCCTTCCTCGACCATTGTGAATCTTTACGTAAAGAGGGTAAAAAACTGGTCATCACCGGAGATGTTAATACAGCTCATAAGGCTATTGATTTAAAAAATCCAAAGCCAAATGAAAAAAATTCAGGGTTTCTTCCGGAAGAAAGGGCTTGGGTGGACAAATTTATCGGACATGGATACATTGATACTTTTCGTGAATTCTGTCAGGAATCAGATCATTACACTTGGTGGAGCTATAGAGCTGATGTCCGTAAGAAAAATATTGGATGGCGTATCGATTATTTTTTCGTTACCGAAGATTTAATGAAAAAGGTAAAAGATTCATGTATATACCCCAAGGTAATGGGGTCAGACCACTGTCCAATTGGCTTGGATATAAAGGCTTTATAGATTATCAGGATTCCATTTGATTAATTAGATTAGATGAGCCTATCATACTTAAATTGACATCCAATCAAGTAGGTATTTTTTTAAAGTGTTTACGGATGTTTTCATTAGAAGAAAAACGAAAGGAAAATAATGGGTTTTGAATTAGGGGAAAATTATTCGGGATTCCGGTTGAATCAGCAAGAATCGATTTCTGAATTAAATTCGTTAGCATTGCTGTTTACTCATTTAAAAACTGGTGCAGAAGTTCTTGTAATGGAGAATGATGACGATAATAAAGTTTTTAGCGCAACATTTAAGACGCCTCCATCTAACGATCGAGGAGTTGCCCATATTCTTGAACACAGTGTCTTATGTGGATCACGTAAGTATCCTGTTAAAGAACCGTTTCTGGAGTTATTGAAAGGTAGTTTACAGACCTTTCTCAATGCGATGACTTTTCCTGATAAAACCATGTACCCAGTAGCAAGTCGTAATAAGAAAGATTTTTTCAATTTGATGGATGTTTACCTAGATGCTGTATTTTATCCAAACATCACAGAAGAAACATTTATGCAGGAGGGATGGCATCACGAGTTGGAACGTCCTGATAAAAATATCACCTATAAAGGGGTAGTTTTCAATGAAATGAAGGGTGTTTTCTCAAGCCCCGAAAGCATTTTAGATCGACACCTAGCTCATTCACTTTTTCCAAGCACGACTTATGGTTTTGAATCGGGCGGTGACCCTGAAGCTATTACGGATTTAACCTATGAAGAGTTTAAAAATTTTCACAATAAGCATTATCACCCATCGAACAGCCGTATTTTCTTTTATGGTGATGGAAACACGTTGGAATATTTAAATTTTCTAGGCAATGAATACCTTAAAGATTTTGAATCGATTGAAATTGAATCTGCTGTTAGCGCACAAAGGCGATTTAGCAAACCTAAGCGAAAAGAAATTTTCTATCCTGTATCAAAAGATGAATCTCTAGATAAGAAAACGTTTGTTATCGTGGGATTCAAATTAGATAAGTCAACCAACCATGAGCATTGCCTTGCTTTTAATATTTTAAGTTATTTATTGCTTGGAACTTCTGCATCTCCGCTACGTAAAGCATTGCTCGACTCTGAGTTTGGAAGCGAGGTGATTGGCGGTGGATTTGATGACAATCGTTTCGAAACAACCTTCGCCGTTGGACTTAAAGGCACAGAAACCGACAACGAAGATCAAATCATTGAACTTATTTTCTCAACCCTAAAAAACCTTGTTGATAATGGGATTGAGGAAAACATGGTCAAGTCGGCTGTAAATTCGATCGACTTCAAACTGCGCGAATCAAATTTTGGTGGTTTTCCAAAGGGTATTGTCTACAACATTCAGACCTTAGCTTCCTGGTTATATGATTCAGACCCTTTTATGCATTTAAAATATGACAAACTGATGGGAAAAATTAAGCGTAAGTCAAAAGAAAGATATTTTGAAAATTTAATAGGTAAGTATCTTTTAAATAATAATCATCAGAGTGTAATGCTTGCTAAACCTAAGCCAGATCTTGAGAAGAAAAAAGATGCTAAGGTCAGAAAAAATATGAGGGCTTTGAAGGGCTCCATGTCACAAAATGACATTGAAAACCTTGTCCAGAAAACTCAAGAGCTTCAGGCAATGCAGATCAAACCAGATTCTCCAGAAGCCTTAGAAAAACTACCAAGCTTGGATATCCATGATATTGAAGTTGAGAGCGAACGTTTCCCGATGGAATTGAGAAAAGAATCCGAACCTAAGATTTTATTTCATGATTTATTCACAAATAATATAGCTTATGTTCAAATTGGTTTCGATGCGCTCAGTATCCCTCTTGATAAAGTCCCCTACCTTTCACTTGTTGGTAATTTGGTTTTAGGTATGGGGACACGCAAACATAGTTACATGGAAATATCACAACTACTTGGTATCCATACGGGAGGGCTTCGTTCCTGGCATTTCACTTCAACTAAAATCAATGATCATAAAAGCTTATTATCACGTATTTTCTTTAGCGGAAAAGGTCTTATGGAAAACCTGGATCACCTTTTTGATATTTGGGATGAGGTGATTTTGGAATATGACTTTAATAACCCTAAACGCTTGGTTGAGATTATAAAGAGCTCTAAAGCCTCAATGGAGGATTCTATTTTATCTTCAGGAAACCATTATGTACTCTCTCGACTTAATTCATACCAGTCTCTCTTAGGCCAATACAACGAACTTACCGACGGAATTTCTTATTATAGGTTCCTAGAAACATTACTAGACCGCGCAGAAAAAAATCCTGACGAAGTGGCTGAAGAATTCAAGGGTATTACGCAAAGCTTATTTACGAAAGAAAATATTTTTGTAAACATTACTGCTCCTGAAAGTGACTATAAAAAAATTGAAAAAAGAGTTTTAAGCCTAACTCAAAAATTACCTGCAAAAAAACAGACTCCTGCAATCTTAAAGTTTGAAACCGGACCAGTAAACGAAGCCTTTTTAACAGCAAGCTCTGTGCAGTTTGTTGGGAAAGGAACCAATTTATTTGAACTAGGTATGGAATATAGTGGGAAATTCGATGTTTTGAATGCTGTTCTTCGTACTTGTTTTTTATGGGACCGGGTTCGTGTTCAAGGAGGAGCCTATGGTTCACAAAGTTCCTTTGATTCCTATAGCGGTGATTATGGGTTGGTCTCGTACCGAGATCCAAACTTAACTGAGACGCTTGATATATATGATCAAATTGGTGATTACCTTGAAAATCTGGATATTTCAGATAAAGAGTTAACTAAGATTTTGATTGGTTGTGTAGGACGTCTGGATCCACCAATGACAGCAGACCGAAAGGGGTCTGCTTCAATGGTTGAATACTTAACTGGCAAAACATACGAGTTAAAACAGAAACGGCGAGATGAATTACTGTCAACTCGTTTAGAGGATATTAAATCTTTCGCCGGTCTATTCAGAAAAATAAAAGAGTCTGGCAATGTCTGTGTTTTGGGCAATGAGGAAAAAATAAAGAAATCAAAAAACCGTTTTGAACATTTGGTTAAGGTATTTGATTAACAAGTAGTTTTATATTTTATTTCCTAGAATTCAACTATTGTCGCACCATCCCCTCCGTTTTCTCTTGAAGCAGGGGAAAACTTCGTACAGATTCCAGTTGAAGAAAGGTAGTCCCTAACGAGTTTTTTGATTGTTCCCATTCCATGACCGTGAATTATGGTCGCCTGTCTAATTCCATTAGCAATCGCCTGACTCAGAAAACTTTCCATAGCGAGGAGTGCCTCTTCAGAACTCATTCCCCGAAGGTCGCAAGTTGTTTTTACCTGTGACGTCAACTCCGTGTGAATGTTCACACTGATTTTTTCCGAGATCTTATCCGCAGCACGTTTTTTCTTTAAACTTCCTTTTAATCTATCAGTTGCTATAACAGTTTCTATTTTACCCAAACCCACTCGGACTTTCTTTTTTCCTGTGGGATTTTCCAATAGAACTCCTGTTGCCCCATAACTTTCAATCAATACCGAATCGCCTTCCTTTAGTTTCTCAGGAGCAATTTTCCATTCAGAAAGATCGTCTCGATGTGCGGATAACGGTATCCGCCCCATCATCCCAAGTTCACGTTCTGCCTTACGAAGTTTTGAGATGTCTGCGCTTCCCTTAACTTCCTGCATCATTTGGCGAACCTGGTTTTTCGCTTCCCGAACAGAAGCTTGTATTCGTTTTGATTTTTCAAGTTTAAATTTTTTCTCTTTTTCTTGAAGGCTCTCAGTAAGTTCACTTTGTTGCCTCGTTAAAACCTCCAGTTTGAGGTTCCTAGATTGCAAAAGTTCTTTTTCTTTTAGCAACTCTATTCGCTGTTGAGTCAAATCTTTTAGCACCTCATCAGCCCGCGTATCCTGAGACTGGTAAATCTTTCTTGCGCGTTCCGTGATTGTCGTATTAAGACCAAGCTGTTCGGCAATGTCGATTGCAGCGCTATGACCAGGTACCCCAAAAATGAGGCGGTAGGTTGGTGTCTGTGATTTAGAATCAAACTCCGTGCATGCATTAAGAAATCCACTGTGTGTTTGTGCAAGAAGCTTTAATGCCATGTAATGTGTAGAAACAAGAGTTGTTACTCCTTTATCATTTAACTCGGTCAGCATGGCTTCTGCTAAAGAGGCCCCTTCGTGTGGATCCGTAGCTATTCCCAGCTCATCGAGCAAAATGAGTGAACCTGAGGCAGCATGATTCATAATATGGATAATCTTTTTAATATGCGCTGAGAAGGTTGACAAACTGAGCTCTATACTCTGTTCGTCTCCAATATCAGCATATACTTCTGGATAAAATGGAATATGTGATTCTTTATCAACGGGCAAAAAAAGTCCTGCACGAACCATAAGGGTCATCAAACCAACTGTTTTAAGAGTTACAGTTTTTCCCCCCGTGTTTGGGCCCGATATGATAATTACATGTGTCGATTGATCCCAGGCAATATCATTTGGGATTACGTCTTTCCCATTTAGTATCAGTTCTGGGTTTAAGGCTTTGTTTAGCTGTAACTCACATCCCTGTCTAATAGGGCACAACCTCGCTTGCATTACCTTAGCCAGCCTAGCTCGGGCATGAATAAAGTCAAGTTCTACGAGAATGTTCATACTGGAGGAAATGATCTCTCCTGAGTCAATTATCTGCCTAGTCAGCAGCTGCAAAACTTTTTTCTTTTCTCGATCAACAGCTATTCTATTAATTTTCAGCTGATTATTTAATGGAACTATAGAGGATGGTTCGACATACAACGTTTGCCCACTTCCAGAACTATCGTGGACAATTCCTTCTATTTGCGAACGCTTGTCAGATTTAACGGGAATGACAAGCCGACCCTCCCTTTCTGTGTGATAAGTATCTTGAATTATATCTTTGTATGTTTCACCAGAAAAATACTTACCGACTTTTGATTCTAATTTTTGTTTTGCAGAAAACACATCACGGGTAGCTTGCTTGAGCTCGGGTGAAGCATTTTCTTTTATCGCTCCTTCATCGTCAATGCATCGCTCTAATTCTTTGTATAAAGAGGGCACTGGATCGAGTGGGTTGCTAACTAATTTTAGTAAGGGGAAACTGTCTTGTTTTTCTATAGAATTTCGCACATTCCGAACGACACGTAATAGCTTTAAAACAGAAAGACCCTGTTCTGAGTCTAGAAACTCTCTTTCTTTAGCCTCTTCAAATATAGGGAGAAAGTTTTCAAAAGAACTAATAGGGAAAGAGTTTTCTCTTGCCAAAAACTCAACCATTTCTGCCGTAGTATTGAGTGCAGTATTTGCGGAGTCAATATCTGAGTGTGGAACAAGTGAACAGCAAAGTTTAGATGCCACGGGAGAACATGCATATCCTGCAAGAGCTTCTTGAATCAAAGGCCAGCCAAGAAGTTCCCTCGATTTTTCTAGAAGATGGCTTCTATTTTCTGGTAAAGAATTTATTGCCTGAGTCATCGCGATGCTGCAAACCTGACCGTGTTTTGTGTGGAAATAGTAATTTTCGCATCATAAAAAAATTTTTCGTCATGGAACTCCTTAAAACTCCGCAAAAGAACGCTCGTATTTTTTTCTACTTTTTTGTTATACGCCACAAACTTTTCACCTGGAGTAAGTTTGTCTCCCCTATCCTGTATGGCTTGAAAAGTTACAACCACTGGCTTTTTAAAATCGATATGGTCAGATGAAAGATACAATTCAAATTCCAAGACATTTTTGCCTCTTACCATAAAGCGATTATTCCCCTTATCGATGGCAAATAAGGTAGCAATTTTACCGTCATGAATATTGAGTAGTTCCATTTCGGGACCCGGGATTTGCAATGCGGCCAGTTTTAAACCTTTACTGACTCTTGCCCAGAAAACACGCTTCATATGGTTTTCTTCTCGGGTTATACGTACCACTTTGGGGGAAGGATTTCTTTTTTGTTTGCTAAGCCACTCGACCAAGGCGGGGACCTCAGACTCTGGTAAAAAATGACCTCCATGCGCTGCCCCGCGTTCTTTATGTTCGCGAAAAATAACAGGAGATTTAAAATCAGATAAAATTTTGTAAGTTCGGCGAGTAAGCTCGATTGGGAATATGGGGTCAAATTCCCCCTGAATAATATACATAGGAGTATTATTCAGGTTCACTAAGAAAGACATAAGTCGCTTGGTGATACCTCCGGCGATCGGGACAACACCAGCAAACCGGTCGGGGTAGAACATTCCCATCATGTAAGCACCAATAGCCCCATTGGAAAGCCCGGAAAGAAAAATCCGATTGGGGTCAATGGGATATTTAGCGCGTATTTCACGAATTAACTGCAAGACAAAATTTTCTGAATTTTTTGACCACCATGCCCCCATAGGATAGGTAGGGCAAAGAATGACAAACTTGTTTTCCAGTCGTTCAATCCATTTCTGTATTGTATTAGCACCACTCCCCCCCATACCGTGCATAACTACAATCATTGGGATATTAGGTTTAGCCGATTCGGGAACGTAGAGGGCGTAAGAATAGGTTTTCGCGTTTATTTTAAGTTTTAGGTTTGATTGCAGTCCGACGAGGTTCTGGTTGGGCAATGGAAGTGTTGACCGCAAAAATTGTTTTACTTGCACAGAATCAACGCCATGCGACTTTAAACGATCGAGGACTTGGTTTTCTATATTCCTATCACTGGTAGATAGAAACAGGTCTATATCCGCCGCACTATTATAGGGTACCCTGACAGTTGTTGGTTTCACCGCAGTCGTGCAAGCGAGAACAGTTAACAAAGTGAACGCAACTAATATATTCTTCAATAAGCTCCACCGGAACATGATTTTCATAACTTCAGCTTAAAATAAATCCAAATAGTTGTAAAGCGATACAGAAGGCAAATGCAAACCGCATTAGAAGCTTACTCTAAACTACAAATCATAAGCACTTTACTTATAGACACCGTATCTCGGTTAAAGTAATATTTTCTGGAAGTTATAAATCAAGATATTGTTTTTTATAGAGGGGTCACCTTGTATGAGAAAACCTCCCGTCATTACTTCCGAAAACTCTCTAAGATCAGGCAGCATCATATTTGGCCCCTCTCGGGGAATCAGAAAAAACATGCGAGTCTATTCAAGGATTTTTAGATGCCGTAAGGGTGGGTTTGATTTCATGGGGCAAATAAAAATCGACCTTCAAGAGACTGTGGTCAATGTAGAGGTGTTTAATGAAAATTACTTTGATTGTTTTGATACTTCTCCAAAGAACATTATCTCTGTCTTAGAAAAAACATTACTCACGAAGCTTCTGTCTGAAAAAAACTTGCCGGCAAGCTCGAGGGAAGTAATTTCATCTCTTTCAACTAAGGGAAAAACGAAAAACAAACATCCATCAACTCTAGATCTTATTAACGATTACAAGGTAAACTTGAAAGAGATATTCGACAAACTCAACACTGAGTATTTTGAATCCAAAATCGAAGCAAATATCGAATGGGGGAAAAAAGTAACCAAAAAAAACCTAACCTCTTTCAGGTTTGGTTCTTACGACCCAGAGAAAAGACTCATTCGAATTCATCCCCGTTTGCAGCAAGGTTTTGTTCCTCTGGTGGTTCTGGAGTTGACCGTACACCATGAAATGTGCCACCAATGGGCGCCGATGAAAAGAGAAAGGGGCATGTGGATAGCTCATCACCCACAATTTAAGAAAAAAGAAAGAGAATACCGTTTTTACAATGAAGCCCGCTCCTGGGAAAAAGAAAATTGGAAAAAACTCATGGGACCTGCCAGCAAAACGAATGCTCCTATCGAACAAACCAAAACCATAAAAATAACAACATTAACTGGATAATTCCGTCACGAGCAATCCTCTTTCTTGCAAGGGGTCCGTAAATACAGAGTTTGGGCCTTAAAAGTTTCTCCCCCTCTAACAAAATTCTTCGAGGGCAGCAGGACCTTTTCTCTTTCGGTTAATATCCAGTAACAAAGTAGACAACAAGTGAAAGGTGAATTCAACCAAACGGGGTTCAACTAAATGAAACAAGTCACTCTCGGTCTTGAAAAGCTACTAGCCAACCCTAATGAGTATCTCTGCGGAAACACATTAGGCCTTGTAGTAAATCAAACAAGCCTGACCAGTGATGGGCAATTCTCAATCGGCCAGTTTCATAACAATAAATCATTCAAACTAAAAACAATATTAGCACCTGAACATGGTGTCTATGGGGTCGACCAGGACATGGTACTCGTCGCAGACGAGACCGAACCGTTATCAGGTCTCCTAGTTCGAAGCCTTTATGGAACTGACGCTTCTTCGCTCACTCCTTCCCCATCTCTTTTAAACGGAATCGACAACTTAGTTTTTGATATTCAGGATGTAGGTTCACGTTATTACACTTTTATTTATACTTTGGCAAATTGCATGAAAACATGTGTCGAATCAAATACAAGGATGATTGTCTGCGATCGCCCCAATCCGATTAATGGGGTGACAATTGAAGGTAACCTTGTTGAAAAAGAGTTTCAGTCTTTTGTCGGGCAATATCCAATTCCCAACCGCCACGGAATGACAATTGGTGAACTGGCAATATTGTTCAATGAGTACTTTGGCATCAAATGTGACCTAAAGGTAATTCCGATGGAAGGTTGGGAACGATCCATGTGGTATGACCAAACCGGTCTTCCTTGGGTTTCACCGTCACCCAATATGCCCACTTTATCGACAGCTACAGTATATCCTGGGATGTGTCTGATTGAAGGCACTCTTCTATCAGAAGGAAGAGGAACGACTATTCCCTTTGAGCAAGTTGGAGCACCATACATTGATGCAGAAACTTTAGCCAAAACACTCAATAAAGAAAACCTTCCGGGGTTGTTTTTTCGACCCCAATATTTCAAACCTCAATTTCAAAAATGGAGTGGTACAGTATGCGGAGGTGTTCAACTTCATATAACTGAAAGAAATAAAATCAAACCACTTGTAACAAGTATAGCTTTGCTCTCTTCCATTAAGAAATTATATCCGGATGATTTTTCATGGAGAAAAGAAGCTTATGAGTTTGTTAACGATCGGTTGGCTATTGATCTTCTTTATGGGAACCCAACTCTACGAGAAGCGATAGAGTCTGATACATTATCCATCAACAATCTAGAATCCAACTGGAAAGAGGATATAAAGGGTTTTTCTTCACATCGCGAGGCATGCTTAATTTATTAACACAGGATTCCACTTTTTTATCCTTCTAAAATGCCAAGAAACTTTCAATCATTAAAATAACTCATTTATAAACAATGTCTTCACAGCCATTTCAACTCCTAAAAAAACCGCCCCCCATTGACAAAACACGGTGCAGTCCCTATATTCCTGTTTTGACTGGTGGGTTATTTTAATTATGGATCTAAAAGAAAACCTCCTATTAGATATGAAGGAGGCACTTAAAGCGAGAAACTCTCTCAAGCTGAACACCATCCGTGGCCTTATTTCTGAGATCAAAAACCGGGAAATTGACCTCCGGCGAAAGCTTGATAACGACGAAATAATATCTCTAGTTTCTACTCAAATTAAGAAAAGGAAAGAGGCTGCGACCATGTTTGATAAGGGGGGACGCAGTGATCTCAGCGAGAAGGAAAATCAAGAGATGATAATTCTTCAGGAGTATTTACCTGAACAAGTCTCTGAGCAGGAGTTGAAAGATCGGATTCAAAAAGTTATTCTAGAACTTGGAATCGTTGACATCAAGGACCTTGGCAGAATAATGAAAATCGTTATTCCTGAGTTCAAAGGACGTGCGGACAATGGTCAAATAAGAAACTTGGTTGCCGAATGCCTGAAACAATGATCTGCTATACCTGCTAGCAAACAGTTTAATACCTAATGTTCTTTTGGGTTATGGCTATAGGAAATATACTCTGTAAACCTAACTAATATTAATAAAAATCTCCTTGAACCATCACATTCCTGATCATTTAATAGAAGAAATACGCTCTCGAAATGATATTTTAGATACCATTTCGGCAAATGTTCTTCTAAAAAAGAGTGGGCAAAACTACAAAGGACTTTGCCCGTTTCACTCTGAAAAAACGCCGTCATTTGTGGTAAGCCCTGAAAAACAAATTTACCACTGCTTTGGTTGCGGCGCAGGAGGAAATATTTTTAAATTTATTATGGAAATGGAGGATCTGTCATTTCTAGATGTAATCAAAACACTTGCCTCAAAATGCGGAGTTGCGTTACCTTCTTTCAAACCTGGTCAAATTAATGCCAAATCGAATGAACGAGATGTACTCCTAAATATTAACCAAAAAGCACAGAGCTATTTCATTCGCTCACTCATGAGTAAGGGTGGTGAACAAGCAAGGGAATATCTAAATTCTAGGGGTTTTAACGACGAAAAACTACTCGCTGACTACAGTATTGGCTGGGCTGCTCCTGGATGGACGGATACTCTGCACCAACTACAAAATCAGGAGAAGTTCTCCAAAAATGATCTATCACGTGCAGGTCTCATTAAACAAAAAGAGGGGGCAGACAAAAATAATTTTTATGACCGGTTTCGAGGGCGAATAATGTTCCCTCTTCAGGATATTCATGGT
>Ga0207962_1000433_pt1 | contig 13921 bp, 10 predicted proteins | sample Knorr_S15_td_AAI_FD_185603 | JGI IMG/M metagenome (GOLD analysis project Ga0207962, IMG submission 185603) | Marine microbial communities from Southern Atlantic Ocean transect - Knorr_S15_td_AAIW_ad_750m_LV_A (SPAdes) (version 2) | ecosystem: Environmental > Aquatic > Marine > Oceanic | place... | reverse complement strand
CCATCATTATCAATAACTTACCAGGTTCTAACTACACAGTGTGTAGTGAATTACTCTTCTTTGTAATCCTGTTCTAGAACTCCCTTTTCTTTCAGGGTTTTTATAAGTTTTTCTAGTCTTACAAGTGCAACCACTCCTACTAAACCAAAACAAAATGCTGCTGCTGCAAGTCCATCCATTCTTTTCTCCTTTTAATTCTCTACTCTATTCCCACTCAATAGTGACTTAATTTAAAACCCTCTAGTCAGTATGGGTTTCCAGCACGCATCATAGTTAGTTAATAGCATTTTTCAACTTAAGGATTCTATATTAAGAAAAATACGAACATTTTCTTTTATACAACTCCAAGTGACTTATGAAACGCAATAGTCACCTTAGTGTGTAGTAATCTGTGTAGTTCGCATTTCACAAACTCAATAATATCAATAACTTAAAAAATTAGATTTAGAAAGTTGAAATCCTAAAACCCAGTGTTTATAAGGGTTTCAGAGCCTCCCCTCATTCCCACTCAATAGTTGCTGGCGGTTTACTAGAGATATCATAGGTTACGCGCGAGACATGAGCTATTTCATTCATAATGCGATTGGATACAGTTTCCAATAATTCGGGAGACAACCTTGCCCACTGAGCCGTCATGAAGTCTATCGTTTCCACGGCGCGCAAAGTAATGACGTAGGAATAGCGACGAGCATCACCCACTACTCCCACAGATTTAACAGGTAGAAAAACCGCAAACGCCTGGCTGACCTTGTTATAGCACTCCGCCATACGTAACTCTTCTATGAAAATAGCATCCGCCTGACGCAAAATATCACAATATTCTTTTTTGACTTCACCAAGTACTCGAACCCCCAGGCCGGGACCAGGAAAAGGATGCCGATTAACCGCTTCATAAGGCAATCCTAAATCCAGCCCTATTTTACGCACTTCATCTTTAAAGAGTTCTCTTAATGGCTCTACCAGCCCCAGCTTCATGTCGTCTGGCAAACCACCAACATTATGATGAGATTTGATTACGTGAGCTTTACCGGTTTTCGATCCAGCTGACTCAATAACATCCGGGTAAATAGTGCCCTGCGCGAGCCACTTAACATCTTGTATTTTAGTTGCTTCCTCATCAAATACTTCGATAAATGTATTGCCGATGATTTTGCGTTTTTCTTCCGGGTCCTCGACCCCGATAAGTTTGTTTAGAAACCTGTCTTCCGCATTGACGCGGACAACCTCGATGCCCATGTTTTTCGCAAAGGTTGCCATGACCTGGTCACCTTCATGTAATCTCAACAGCCCGTTATCAACAAACACACAAGTGAGTTGATCACCGATCGCCCTATGTAGAAGTACAGCCACAACCGATGAATCTACTCCGCCGGAAAGACCTAGCAACACCTTATCATTTCCGACCTTCTCCCTAACAGTTGATATAGAATCCTCTATAATAGATGTAGACGTCCAGAGTGATTCACAACCACAGATTTCGTGGACGAAGCGCTCAAGGATACGTAAGCCTTGCAATGTATGAGTGACTTCGGGATGAAACTGAATACCGTAAAAGCCTTTCGTTTCATTGCACATGGCGGCAATAGGAGCACTTTCGGTTGATGCCACGACGCTAAACTCTTGCGGCACTTCAATAACCTTATCTCCGTGGCTCATCCATACATCAAGTTGCGGATTTCTGTTGTCGATAAAACGATCTTCTATTCCACTCAACAATTTATTCGACCCTGTGACCTCGACGTGGGCAAATCCAAATTCAGATTTTTCTGAACTCGCCACCTTACCACCGAATTGTTCCGCCATGGTCTGCATACCATAACAAATCCCCAGGATAGGCACGCCAAATTCGTAGAGAAACTCTGGCGCCTTTGGTGACTCCGACGCATGAACCGATTCCGGCCCTCCGGAAAAGATCATCCCTTGTGGCGCAAACTCTTTAAGGTACTTCTCATCAACTTCGTAATCCCAGATTTCGCAGTACACACCCAGCTCGCGAATGCGCCGTGCAATAAGTTGAGTGTATTGGGATCCGAAATCCAGAATGATAAGTTTCTGGGAATGGATATTTGCTGCAGTCATGTAATTAAATTCTAAAAAGGGATAATGAGAAACAGACTGGGATTTAGCAAGAAATAAGAATGAATCATAGGAGGTTCATTCCCGGCCAGTTACGTTTGTGATAGGAGATTTTAACAAATCACTGTACAAGAGAGAGCTCATTGTTCTAGCTAGCTCGGTAATTAGGAGCCTCCTTAGTTATACTGACATCATGTACATGAGACTCAGACATTCCTGCTCCTGTTATTCTCACAAACTGGGTCTTGGTGCGCATTGCGGTAATGTCTTTAGACCCCGTATAACCCATACTGGATCTCAAACCACCCATCAACTGATGCACGATTGCTGACATTGGACCCTTGTAAGGCACCCTACCTTCGATCCCTTCCGGCACAAGTTTTTCAGTTCCCGATTCAATGTTCTGAAAATATCGGTCACTCGAGCCCTGAGAATGCGACATAGCACCCATAGACCCCATGCCGCGGTAGGCTTTGTAACTGCGCCCCTGGTATAGTTCCACTTCACCGGGCGCTTCTTCCGAACCAGCCAGAAGACTTCCTACCATAACGACATGAGCACCGGCGGCGATCACCTTTGCCAGATCACCCGAATAACGAATGCCACCATCCGAAATGACACAGACATCTGTATCTTTAACCGCCTCAACAACGTTCGCTACAGCGCTAATCTGAGGGACTCCGACGCCAGTAACAATCCGCGTTGTACAAATCGATCCAGGACCAATTCCCACCTTAACAGCATCAGCACCAGCAGCAACAAGATCCTTCGCTGCATCGGCTGTAGCGATATTGCCCCCAATGACCTGGATGGAGGGATGACGGGATTTGATGGACTTCACCTGGTCTATCACACCTTGGGAATGCCCATGAGCCGTATCGACAACGATGACATCAACACCGGCTTCCACAAGGGCATCAACCCTCTCATTCGTGTCCGCGCCTGTACCGACAGCAGCAGCTGAACGAAGTCGACCTAGTTCATCTTTGCAAGCATTAGGAAATTCTTCGGACTTGCGAATATCTTTTAAGGTAATAAGACCTTTCAGTTCCAAGTCGCCATTAACCACTAGAATTTTTTCGATACGGTGACGATGGAGCAGTTCCTTTACTTCATCTAGCTCAAAATCTTCACCAACAGTAACTAGCCTCTCCTTAGGGGTCATAATCGTATCAACTGTGGCATCAAGGTTCGCCTCGAATCGAACATCGCGGCTGGTAACAATACCTACTAATCCATTGCTATCAACAACCGGCATACCAGAGATATCGTTTTCCTTCATCAGCGCAATCAGGTCACGGATGGTGGCAGTAACTGGAATGGTAAAAGGATCTTTGACTACACCACTTTCGTATTTTTTGACAAAACGTACTTCTCGTTCCTGTTTTTCTACGCCCATGTTTTTATGGATCACACCCAGCCCACCTTCCTGCGCCATAGCAATAGCAAGGCGTGCTTCGGTAACGGTATCCATGGCGGATGACACCAGCGGAATATTCAACGCAATAGAACGCGTTAAACTGGATTCAAGGCTTACTGATTTGGGAAGAACGGTGGAGTGCGCAGGCAGGAGCAGAACATCATCAAATGTTAAGGCCTCTTCAGCGATTCGTAACATAAGATTACCACTATCCGCAAAACGGCATTATACAGATGAGGTTCGGAATTGTATAGACAGGGTTAAGCGCGATCTAGAACCTATGTTTTGCAGTAGTGACCAGTCTCTGATGAACCGGGAAAACTGAGAAAAATAAAACATCTAGTTCGAAAAAATGCCTAACATTATCCATTTAGTTGCCAAGACTAGTGTATCCAACTCTTGCATCCCGCCGGCACAGAATACAAACTAGTATGTAATAAAACAGAAGATAAGCTCAATGACTAATTCATCTCTACCAGAGTCACGGCTCAAGACACTGCTGCGCGAGCCTACACTGCATTTTCTTGCTATCGCAATCGTGATCTTCGCCCTATACACGATCTTCCAAAATCGTGGTGAAAAAATTCTGGAAATCGATCAACGTGAGATCGACGCACGAATATTCATGCAGGAGATGAATAGGGGCGAGTCTCTTACGGAAGCGCAACGCCAGGTAATCGCATCCCTCTATGTTGAAGAACAAATACTGGTTCAAGAAGCCATCACCTTGGGCCTGGACAATGATGTTCGCATCCACGATATGCTGGCCCAAAAAATGCGGCACGTACTCAGCGGTGGGATTATCCAACCATCAGAAGCAGAACTGCGCGCCTATTATGAAGCCAATGTGTCGCGGTACGAGACCCTGCCCAACATCTCAGTAGATGAACTGGTTTTCAACTCACAGGATACACTTTCTGATGAGATGATTAGCCTTTTAAATGCAAGTGCTGAACCTGAACAACTTCTGGAGCTGGAACAAGGGAATGCATCGCCACTTCCCAACGTTAATCACATTGATTTGTCCAACATCTTCGAACCAGAGTTCGCTGACACTGTTTTTGCTGCCACAATCGGACAATGGAGTGGTCCTTTTCTTAGTAATCGTGGCCAACATTGGCTCCGTATTACTGGGCGGGTCGAAGCTCGGCTACCCCTTTTGAATGAAATCTCGGATCGGGTGCGGCTTGACTGGATTGCCGAAGAGGAAGAGTCCCGCCTGCAATTGGAAGTTGATCAATTATGGGACCAGTACACAGTTGTAATTAGGGAAACAGGTCAGGAATAAATAAGTCTCTGCCGTGAAAATTCGAACGCCGACACACCTCTTACTACTGGCTGCCTGTCTGTTTGCTACCCAGGTCTACCCCCACGATATTGACGTAACTGGAGTTGCACGAGTATTTCTTGATGAGCTGCCAGACAACGAGTACAACCTCTCCATCGTGGACCAACAGGTCCCACCTCTATTTAACGTGGAACGTATTCTCCCGGAGCGGTGTATCGGACTTTCTCCCGGCAGGTTCAGCTATCGTTTTCAATGTACGCCTTCACTTAATGTCGACGATACGCTCAGCTTTCCCTGGTCATTCCAGGGAGTCGTCGTAGTAGCAAGATGGAGTGATGGCAGCGATGTGTCAGGCTATTTTCCAGGTGATGGTAATTTCGTCGATGTACCTCTTCCTCAACTAAAAGCGGGTGCTGCATCGCTCGGTAGCCTAGCCTTACGTTACCTTATACTCGGTGCGGAACACATTTTATTTGGAATTGACCACCTGTTATTCGTGCTGGGACTGCTGTTACTGTTACAAGGATTTTGGAAACTATTCCAGACTATTACTGCCTTCACGGTAGCCCATAGTATTACCTTAGCCTTCGCGGTGCTGGGAATATTCCCGGTCCCTAATGCTCCCATAGAAGTACTTATCGCTTTATCTATTGTATTCCTAGCTCGAGAGATCATCATGGGGCAACGGGGTGAGTCGACGCTGGTACATACCAAACCATGGATTGTCGCTTTTGTTTTCGGTCTTTTTCATGGGTTTGGTTTTGCTGGAGCACTGGGCGAGCTCGGATTGAGCGACGGTGATATACCGTTAGCCCTGTTGTTTTTTAACCTTGGCGTAGAAGGTGGCCAGATAGCATTCATCTGCGTTTTACTTGCAATAAACTATGTCTTTAACCATTTCCTGTCTCATCTATTTCTAAGTATTCAAAGAGGCCTTGCGTACGGACTTGGGGCTATCGCTACCTATTGGTTCATTGAAAGACTGCCAGCCTTGCTTGTGATCTAATTCCCGGAAATTCGATGACTAAATCTTTATCCAAATACGATGTAGCGATTATTGGAGCCGGTTTCGCTGGTCTTTACGCGCTTTATAAACTCCGCAGCCTTGGGTTTTCGGTACGTGTTTTCGAGTCGGGAAGCAATGTTGGGGGTACCTGGTATTGGAATCGCTTTCCTGGTGCGCGCTGCGATGTGAACAGCCTGGAATACTCTTACCAGTTTTCTAACGAGCTTCAACAGGAATGGAATTGGAGTGAGAAATATTCTCCGCAATCGGAAATTCTTGAATATGCAAACCACGTTGCAGACCGTTTCGATCTGCGCACGGATATCCAGTTTGATACACCCATTGTCTCCCTCCTGTTTGATGAAAAGAGTGATACCTGGCTAGGGGAATCTGAGAAAGGAGAGCACTTCGAGGCTAGTTTCTGTGTTATGGCTACTGGCTGCCTGTCAAAAGAAAATATACCAAAATTCGACGGAATCGAAAACTTCACCGGTAATGTGCTACACACCGGTAAATGGCCTCACAGACCGATGGATTTCTCCAGTAAACATGTAGGAATAATCGGCACCGGTTCTTCAGCTGTCCAAGCAATTCCCATCATTGCAGAGCAAGCGGAGACACTCACAGTGTTTCAACGCACGGCAACTTTTTCGATACCAGCTCGTAATGCACCAATGGACAAGAATCACGAGAAACACATCAAGAATCGCTATGCGGAGTTTAGAGCCGAAAATTCCCGACGCTACACCGCTCTTAACAACCGTCCAAATCATATGTCAGCGTTAGACCTGGATGAGGAAGCGCGAATTGCCATTTACGAAGATCGATGGCAGCTAGGAGGCTTACCTTTTCAGGCGAGCTTTAATGATCTTGGCATGAATCTCGACGCAAACAAGACAGCAGTAGATTTTGTAAATGGTAAAATTCATGAAATCATCAATGATCCTGAAGTTGCTGAAATTCTGTCCCCACGCACTGTATTAGGGTGTAAACGTTTGTGTGTTGATTCTGGTTACTACGAAACCTATAACCGGGAAAACGTGACTCTCGTAGATGTTAGCGAAGCCCCCATAAAAAAAATTACAACAAATGGTCTTCAAACCATACGGGGTGAATACCAGTTCGATACACTTATACTTGCAACTGGATTCGACGCTATGACTGGCGCTTTGCTCGCTATAGATATCCGCGGCAGGGATAATTTTTCCTTACAGGAAAAATGGAAGGAGGGTCCTGCCAACTACCTGGGGCTGGCTATTACAGGATTTCCGAATCTGTTCACAATTACCGGGCCCGGTAGCCCATCGGTTTTGGCCAACATGATAGTTGGTATCGAACAACACGTGGACTGGATAGCTGACTGTCTTACCTATCTACACACCAATAAACTGCGAACTGTCGAAGCCAGTGCCACCGCGGAACAGGGCTGGGTCAATCTTGTGAACGATATTGCCAACGAAACACTTTACCCAACCGGTTGTAATTCCTGGTACACAGGCGCCAACATTCCAGGTAAACCAAGAATTTTCATGCCGTACCTAGGCTATCCTTCCTACGTCGAGAAATGTAACGATGTTGCTGAAAATGGTTATCGTGGATTTGTGCTCAAGTAAGAAGAGTCGGCTATTGATTTTGATATTGTTGATGACAACTTTCACAGGGGGGATATAGGGCATCATTACCCGCATTAAAAAGAGCCTCTTCATCCTTTTTTTCTGCGGCCACTAATACTTGCCTGGCTGCCTTGATCATTTGATTATTATAGCTTTGCCAGTCAGTCTCGACAGCAGTTACTTCTTCACCTTCTCCGGCACCACCTCCTACCAGCAGGTTACCGGCAGCAATAACGGCCAATGCAGCATTAGAGACTTCCTGCCATTCCCCGTCGGTTTCCAGATCATAGGCCCCCCAAATAATAGCTGTCATCGGTGTAATAATGGCATTCATGATTTCTTTGATTGTTAAGAGGGACAGACTGGCGTCTCTATCCTGTGACCGAGAAGGTTGAGCCAACAAAATAAATGCTAGAATTATGAATATATTGACTTTTTTAACCATTTTTACTAAATCCTTTGTTCTGCACTCACTCCGTTTTTACAGAATAAATTTCTGATGAGATAATACAACAATGGAGGTCCTAAGAATAAGCAAACACAGGGAACGATGCCGTAATCCTCTTTCGTAAATTACACCAAGTGGAATAATTCAGTTAAACATTTGATTGCAAATCTGTTTTAATTCTACTTCTCACAAACAAGGAAAATCAGAAGCCATCGAAATAGAGTTAAGGCTCTACCGGTTTTCACTATTCCCCCAATCTATCTCGGATAATTTGATATGCAAAAATATTTCTCCCTTATTACTATCTTTGTTTCATCTCTGGTGCTGTTTGGAAATTCTGTAAATGCTGATCTCTGGGATGAGGTTGAGCATGGCTATGCTGACAATAACGGCACCAAAATACATTATGCCATCACTGGCGAAGGGCCTTTAGTCGTTATGATCCATGGCTTTCCGGATTTTTGGTATAGCTGGCGCCATCAAATGGAAGGACTAAAAGATAATTACAGAGTCGTAGCAATTGATCAACGGGGTTATAACCTTAGCGATAAACCAGAAGGTAATGAAAATTATAACATGCAGTATCTGGTGTCAGATGTTGCTGCTGTCATCCGCCATCTAGGTGAAGAGAAAGCAACAATTGTTGGTCATGATTGGGGTGGAATTGTCTCATGGCAGTTCGCCTTCAACCTTCCCGATATGGTAGACAGGCTGATAATTCTGAACCTACCCCATCCAAATGGCATGGCCCGGGAGCTAGCTACCAACCTGGAGCAACAACAGAATAGTGGCTATGCCCGCACGTTTATTGAAGGATCTCCTTCTGACCCTGACATCCTATTCGGTGGCCCAATGACAGCGGAAAGCTTGTCGTTCTGGGTAGCAGACCCGGTTGCCCGGGAGCGCTACGTCGAGGCTTTCGCTCAGTCTAGCTTCGATGGGATGCTAGCTTACTATAAACAAAATTATCCCCGTACAGATTCGAACACTCCTGCCCCACCGCCAGCGCCTCAGTTGAACGTTCCATTACTGGTATTTCATGGTCTACGGGACACCGCCCTGCATTCCAATGGATTGAATAATACCTGGGACTGGAATGACTCAGATACCACTATCGTGGCCGTGCCAACCGCTAACCACTTTGTACAACAGGATGCTGCCGAGTTAGTGACGACTACCATAAAATGGTGGTTACAGGCACGCGAATAGTGCTGTGGCAATATCTCAAAAAGGGGAGAGTTACTGACCCTTTCTTATTGAGACTTTCCCCAACCACCCTTGATCGCATAGAATCGTTAGACTTCCGTTTATACGAAATTTTAACTACTTAAAGCAGGGGGCTCCTGGTATGACTTCGGTAATCTACCCCATCACTAACCTGAAGCAAGTGGAAGAACTGAATATAGTTCGCGGTGAAGGCATTTATGTCTTCGACAAAAAAGGTAAGAAGTACCTAGAAGGTCTCGCTGGCTTGTGGTGCGCCTCACTAGGGTATGGAAATGAAGAACTGATCGAGGCTATAGCCGGGCAATTACGAACTCTTTCCTACTCCCATATGTTCGGAGGCCGTACTCATCAAGTAGTCATGGATTTGGCAGAAAAGCTCACCAACATGGTACCTATCGAAAATGGTAAGGTTTTCTTCGCCAACTCCGGTAGTGAAGCGAATGATTCGCACATGAAAATGCTCCGTTACTATTTCAATGTAACGGGTGAGCCGCAAAAGAAAAAAATTATAACCCTGGAACCTTCTTACCATGGAGTGACGCTAGCGGCTGCAGCACTTACCGCATTGCCAGTCATGCATACGCATTTCAGTGTGCCTGTCGATGAACTGGGTATCATCCGCACCCAATCACCGCACTATTACCGCAACAAATTGGAGGGAGAGTCTGAAAGTCAATTCTGTGCCCGCCTGATTGAAAACCTCGAAACCATGATCCTTGCGGAGGGGCCAGAGACAATCGCCGCTTACATCGCAGAACCGGTTGGGGGAGCCAGTGGTGTTATCGTGCCGCCTGACAGTTACTTCCCGGAAGTAGAAAACCTGCTTACGAAATATGACATCCTATTCTGGAGTGACGAGGTAATATGTGGTTTTGGTCGCACAGGCAATGATTTTGGGTGCAACACCATGGGATTCCATCCCCAACTGATGACACTAGCAAAGCAATTATCCTCTGCCTATATACCCATAAGTGCTTCCATTATTCCTGAATTCATGTACCAAGCGATGGTAGAACCCAGTTCCAAAGTTGGTATATTCGGTCATGGCTATACCTATAGCGGGCACCCTGCTGCCTGTGCAGTAGCCCTGAAAACCCTGGAGATCTACGAACGGGAAAACCTTTTCCAACACGCAGCCAAAATGGGTGAATGCATGCAGGCTAAATTAAAGGAAGTTGCAGATCACCCCCTCGTTGGAGAAGTACGAGGCAAGGGACTGATAGGCGCTGTTGAACTGGTTGCGAACAAAAAGACCGGGGAGAGTTTTAAGGATGGTAGCGTGGGCGCTTATGCCAAGCAGGCGAGCCAGGAGCATGGGCTATTAATCCGCGCGGTTGCGGGAAACTCGCTTGCCTTCTGCCCTCCACTCATTATCGAGGAAGACCAAATCAACGAGATGATCGATAAGTTTAAGCTGGCCCTGAAAGATACTATGGATCATGTTCACTCCTCTGGACTTTTACAAAGCCAATAACAAACACGAGAGTAAAACAATGAAAGATATAGTGAGGAATGGCATTTTACTTATACTGTTTGCAACATTGCTTAGTTGCGGGCAATCCGAACCAGATCAAACAAGTGTTCCGGTCGCTACCCAGGTTGATCTAATCCTGACCAATGCCAAGATCATTACCGTCGACGATAATTTCTCTATCCAGAATACTGTTGCGGTCGATGAAGGTCTAATCGTTGCAACCGGGGGACAGTCTTTGCTCGACGAATACCAGTCAGAGCTAACTGTCGATCTCCAAGGCAAAACTTTGATGCCAGGTTTTATTGATTCCCACACCCATATCCGGGGCCGACCTCAACGATATATTGAATTGGGTGATGTTAGTTCAATTGCGGAAATACAGGGCCTGATACGAGCTAAGGCCGAAGAGCTTGGTGAGGGTGAATGGATCACTGGCTACGGTTGGTCGGAAGATGAATTAATCGAAGGGCGAAGACCAATAAGACAAGATTTGGATGAAGCAGCGCCCGACAATCCTATTACTCTCACGCGAGCCGGAGGACACAGTGCCGTGGTAAGCACTCTCGCGTTAACATTAGCAGAGATTACAAATTCTACTCCCGACCCTGAAGGTGGTGTTATAGAGCGGGATCAGAATGGAGCAGCAACTGGCATCATACGAGAACGTCAAAATATTGTAGGTCGACTTGTTCCCGACTCGACTTATGACGAACTCATAGCCAGTCTAGAAATCAATCTAAATGCGCTGCTCGGCAAGGGTATTACCAGTATTACCGACGCCTCAAAAGCACCAAGGGAGTATGCTATGTGGGAGCAACTTTATGAAACCTCCACCTTACCCTTACCGAGATCTGCCATCCAGTTTCAGTGGTTTGATACCGAAGCTATTGCCGAAGTCAAATCACGGGTGGCAAGTGGTACCGATTTCCTCAAGATAGGCCCCATCAAGGTATTTGCCGATGGCGGATTCACGGGCCCTGCTGCCTATACCTTGGAGCCCTATGTCAATCAAGGTGATTACCGAGGCTACCTCAATATGCCAGAGAATGATCTAATTACCCATTTAAACGAAATTCATGACTCGGGCTGGCAAATGGGCATTCACGCAATTGGCGATGCAGCCATCGTGCTGGTGGTAAATACTCTTGCCGATGCATTAGAGCGTAATCCTCGCGAAGATCATCGACACTATCTAAATCATTTTTCCATGCGTCCACCCGATCTAACTATGGAGCTAATGGCAGAGCACGATATCCACATCACCCAGCAACCCAATTTCACTTATACACTCGAGGGTCGTTACGCGGCAAACCTAGATGGCTGGCGATTGGATCATAACAACCCTCTTCGCTCACCAATGGATCATGGCATAACGGTAGCTATTTCCAGTGATATATTGCCTATCGGACCGATGGTTGGCTTATATGCTGCCGTTACTCGAAAAGGAATGAGTGGGCAGGTTTATGGTCCCGATGAAATTATTACTATTGAAGAGGCAATTCGTGCTTATACTCTAACCGGTGCTTATCTCAACTTCGAGGAAGAAGTGAAAGGTTCTCTGGAGCCTGGAAAGTTCGCCGACATGATCGTGTTGTCGAATGATATACTCACTATCGATCCTGAGCGTATTATGGATATCGAGGTGGAACAAACCTATGTGAATGGCAAGCTGGTCTATGAAATACCGTAAACATAGCTACCAGGGTGCGAGTATTCGCCGCATCACATTAACCTAAAACTAATCAGATAACGTGAAAACCCATATTGTGCCCCCTTGGGGGACTCTATGAGATTCACCTCTTACAAGATTTAATAAGTTCTGTTCGCGTTCAGCATCTACGCCCCAGCCAGCTTGAACGGCTATGTACTGCTTTCCGTCTAATGTATAGCTAACTGGTACTCCATTAACCCCGGAATTAACCCTCTGTTCCCACAAAACGTCGCCCGTATTGGCATTGAAGGCTCGAAAGTAGCGATCATTAGTACCACCCATGAATACGAGGTCACCAGCTGTAGCCAGGATTGGCCCCCAGTTCTGGTCAGGGAATGTTGCTGTCCAAACACGCTCGCCGGTATCCACGTTCCATGCTTGTAATTCGCCTATATGATTCGTGCCAGGCCTGATCATGAAACCTCCATTCTCGGATGGCCCACGACCCGTAAAAGACCTACCGGGTCGATACTCGATTTCTTCTCCAATCATAATAGAACAGACATTATCGTTGGCAGGAATATATAACAGACGTCTTTTGGGACTGAATGCCGCTGGTGGCCAGTCCTTACCGCCCCAAAGTGAAGGACAAAAAGTTGCTTCGTACCCGGTACCTGGTTTCTTGCTCATGTCATATTCAGGCCTACCAGTAACTGGATCAAGGCTCGTGAAAACGTCCTGATACACATAGGGATTAGCATCTATGAAGCCAATACTGTCGGCATTTCGCTCAAGAAACCACAAGTAGCCGTTACGACCTGGATGAATCATACCATTGACCGTTTGCCCGTTTCGTTGGAAGTCAATCAATAGAGGAGCTGAGACCTCGTCCCAATCCCAAGAATCATTCCAGTGGTACTGGTGATACGCCTTTAACTCACCAGAGGAGACATCAAGAGCAACAACGGAAGTTGCATAAAGATTATCCCCTGGCCTCGTATCACCCATCCATGGCCCACCGTTGCCGGTACCCCAATAGGAGAGGTTCAACTCAGGATCATAAGAACCGGTGATCCAAACAGGTACTCCGCCGGTTTGCCAGGAATCACCTGGCCAGGACTCAGAACCTGGCTCACCAGGAGCGGGGATAGTATAGGTCTTCCACGCTTGTTTGCCTGAAAATGCATCGTAGGCGGCAACAAATCCACGAATACCCAGTTCACCGCCTGACACACCTACCATTACTTTACCATCAGCAATGAGCGGAGCCATGGTCATATAGTAACCATCATAATAATCTTCAACCGCCTGCTCCCAGATTACGTCTCCAGTCAAAGCATCCAGAGAAACCAGGTAGGCATCCACGGTCGCCAGATAAACGCGATCTTCATACAACGCAACCCCACGATTAGTTGGATGAAGTTGCTGGAGATCATCGGGCAGAAAACGCACGTATCTCCAGATTAAATCCCCGGTTCGCGCATTCAATGCGATGATGTGATTTTGCGGCGTACTCACGTACATGTAGCCGTCATTTACAATCGGGGGGGCCTGGTGTCCCTCTCTAAGTCCGGTTGAAAAGCTCCATACCATTTCGAGTTCGTCAACGTTTTCCGTGTTGATTTGATCTAGCGTGCTATAACCATGTGAATCGTACGTGCCACGGTACATTAACCAGTTACTCTCTTCAGGGTTAAGCAGTCTCTCCTGAGTTACCG
>Ga0207962_1000428_pt1 | contig 14029 bp, 14 predicted proteins | sample Knorr_S15_td_AAI_FD_185603 | JGI IMG/M metagenome (GOLD analysis project Ga0207962, IMG submission 185603) | Marine microbial communities from Southern Atlantic Ocean transect - Knorr_S15_td_AAIW_ad_750m_LV_A (SPAdes) (version 2) | ecosystem: Environmental > Aquatic > Marine > Oceanic | place... | reverse complement strand
TGTTGCCGGGTTGCGGTGGACCGACCCCGCGTGCCGTTACCGGTCGCGATGACTCTCTACCGTCTGACTAGGTCAGGCGGCGAGAGCGAGATCGTCCGTGTTGGCGTCTCTTTGGGTGCCCCGTTTAGGGAGTCTGGGCAACTCCGGTCGCACGACACGCCCACTGCCATCGGCGTCGAAACCGATCAGCCCCGTGGGTGGCGGCCCGGAGGCCGCCGTGTGCGGATATCAGGTGTTCGGTTGTCAAGGATCCGCGTCGTCAAGGGTACAGCAGGTCTGTGACGGCCAGCCCGGCGCCCCAGCGGGCCTGCCACCGGCAGGTGCGAACGGGTGGGTTCTCGTCCAGCAGGTCGTGTCGTCCGGCAGGCAGTCAGGTCATGCCGTCTGGCAGACTCCGCGCATCGACGACCGTCGGGCTGCCTCGTATTCGTTCATGCCGGCGACCGAGGCTCCTCCCGTCGTCGAGAGGGCCGAGGGCTGCACGCTCTTCTTCGCCGACGGCCGCGAGGTCATCGATGCCGGCGGAGGGGCGGTGGCCATCAGCATCGGCCACGGTCGCACCGAGGTGGCCGATGCCGTAGCCCATGCCACCCGGCGGGTCTCGTACGTGATTCCGCCATGGGTGACCGAGGAGCGGATCACCCTCGTCGAGATGCTCCGCGAGCGGTGGTTGCCGCCCGAGTTGAACCGGGTCGGACTGGTGAGCGGCGGGTCCGAGTCCGTCGACTCGGCGATACGGCTGGCCATCAGCCACTTCGTCTCCGCCGGAAGCCCGGAACGCTGGAAGGTCATCGGGCGGGAGACCTCCTACCACGGGGTGACCCTGGCTTCGCTGTCTGTCAGCGGGCACTCCTCGAGGCGAGCCGGCTTCGAGCACATCCTCATGGACTTCCCCAAGATGCCGGTCGCCGACGCCGAGGGCCTCGAGAAGGTCATCGAATCCGAGGATCCCAACACGATCGCCGCTGTGATCGCCGAACCGGTGATCGGCGCGAGCGCCGGCGCCCTGCTGCCACCGGACGACTGGTGGTCAGATGTGCGGTCGATCTGCGACGCCCACGGCATCCTGCTCATCGCCGACGAGGTCATGACAGGGTTCGGTCGGACCGGTCGCAAGTTCGGCGTGGACCACTGGGATGTGGTGCCCGACATCATGGTCGGCGGCAAGGGCCTCTCCGGCGGCTATGCGCCCCTCGGCGGCGTGTACACCTCCGAGAAGGTGGTCGCTCCGATCGCCGAGGTCGGTGGCGGCATGATGTTCTTCACCTACTCGGCCCATTCAGCAGCCTGTGCGGCCGGTATCGCCAGCCTCACGATCCTGGAGGAGGAGGACCTGGTCGCGGCCAGCGCCACCAAGGGCGAGGACTTCCTGCGCCGGCTTCGCCCGCTGGAGGAGCATCCGCACGTTCGAGAGGTGCGTGGCCTGGGCCTCATGATCGGCATCGAGCTGGTGAGCGACAAGGCCGCCGGCGAGCCGTACGGGCCGATGGACCGCATGGCCGACCAGGTGGTGGCCGAGGCCCTGCGCCGCGGCGTGTGGGTCTACCCGGCAGGCGACGGCAACGCCCCCGATGCGCTGCTGATCGGGCCGCCGTTCACCATCACCGAGGCCGAGATGGACGTCGTCGTGGCCGTGGTGGGTGAATCCATCTCGGCCGTCTGCGGCGACTGACGGGCAGCAGGGCCGTCGCCGTCAGCGCCGTCGGCTGCGGGCCATGGCCCGGTCGGCTTCCCGATCCGCCTCCCGGCGGGCGAGCGCCTGGCGCTTGTCGTGCAGCTTGCGGCCCCGGGCCAGAGCGATCTCGACCTTGGCGTGCCCGGCCTTGAAGTAGAGCCGCAGGGGGATCAGCGAGAGGCCCTCGAGGTTCATCCTCTCGGTGATACGGCGGATCTCGGCCCGGTGCAGCAGCAGCTTCCTGGGCCGGTCCGGGTCGTGGCCCATGCCCTCGCCGCCGCTCATGGAGTAGGGCGAGATGTGCAGGCCCAGCAGCCAGATCTCGCCGTTCTCCGGCCGGCCGAATGACTCGGTGATCTGCACCTTGGCGTCCCGCAGCGACTTCACCTCGCTGCCGCGCAGCACGAGGCCGGCCTCCCACGTGTCGAGGAGGTCGAAGGCGTGTCGGGCCCGGCGGTTGGTGGCGACCGTGCGGTCGTTGGCTTCGCTCACCCGTGGAATCGTACCTGTCGAACCTCCGGGCTCAGGGCAGCGTCCGCCGGTGGGTTGCGGGCCCGCCGTTAGCCTCCGTGGGGTGGGCGAGACCGTGACGATGACCGTCGACGTGTACCGGGCGATGCTGGACCGTGCCCTGACCGAGACGCCCAACGAGGCCTGCGGCCTGTTCAGCGGTGCCAAGGGTGGCCTGCATGTCGACGGCTACCACCCGATGGCCAACACTGCCGACCCGGACGAGGCGTGGAAGCTCTACGTCCTGGACGGTCGCGAGATGCTTGACGTGGAGGCGGCGGTCGACTCCGAGGGTCGGGCGGTGCTCGGGGTGATGCACAGCCACACCCATACGACTGCCTATCCGTCGCCAACCGACGTGGCCGATGCCGCCCGCTTCGACCCGTTCGGGGCCTGGGTCTTCGTCATCGTCTCGCTGAAGCACCCGGATCCGGTGCTGCGGGCCTACCGGATCCTGGACGGTGACATCACCGAGGTGCCGGTCGTCGTCGACGGGGGTTAGAATCCCGACCAGATAGGTCGGCTTTCTGCCGAGTTGTCACCGATCCGAACATCCCCCGCACGAACTGCAGCACCATGGCCGTCCACCCCTCCATCCTCGACCTCATCGGCGACACGCCGATCGTCGACGTGAGCGTGCTGAGCCCCAACCCGTCGGCCCGGCTGCTGGCCAAGCTGGAAGGCCAGAACCCGACCGGTTCGGTCAAGGACCGCATAGCCAGGGCCATGGTCGAAGACGCAGAGGCCGACGGCACGCTGGTGCCCGGTCGCACGATCATCGAACCGTCGTCGGGCAACACCGGCATCGCGCTGGCCATGATCGCCCGCATCCGGGGCTACCCGATCAAGATCGTCCTCCCGGAGAACGTATCGATCGAGCGTCGACAGGCCCTCGAAGTGTTCGGCGCCGAGATCATCGCGTCGCCCGGCGACGAGGGTTCCAACGGGGCGGTACGCCTGGCCCGTCGGCTGGCCGACGAGAACCCCGAATGGGTGTTCCTCTACCAGTACGCCAATGAGGCCAACCCCCGGGCCCACTACGCCACCACCGGCCCGGAGATACTGCGCGACGTCCCTGAAATCACCCACTTCGTGGCCGGGCTGGGCACCAGCGGCACGCTCATGGGAGTCGGCACCTACCTCAGGGAGCAGAAGCCCGATGTGAAGGTGCTGGCGGTCGAACCACCGTCCGGCGAGCTGGTCCAGGGACTGCGGAGCCTCGACGACGGCTACATCCCGCCGGTCTTCGAGAAGTGGGGTGGCTACGACCTCCTGGACGGCAAGCGCATCGTGCGCCCCCGGGAGTCCATCGAGTACGCCCGCCGGCTGGCCGACGAGTGCGGCATCTTTGCCGGGCTGTCCGCCGGCGCCGCCCTGGCCGGCGCCATCAGGGTTGCCGAGCAGCTGGCCGATGGTGAGACGGCGACCATCGTGTTCATCGTGAGCGATGCCGGATGGAAGTACCTTTCCACGGGCGCCTGGACCGACGACCTCGATGAGGCCGCCGCCAACGTCGAATCGATTATCTACTTCTAGAACCACCCGCCCAGGAGGCACAGTGTCCGCACCGAGTAACCGCCCCGATGGACGCGCTGACGACGAGCTGCGACCCCTCACCTTCGAGCGCGACTTCACAGAGATGGCGGCCGGTTCGTGCCTCGTCTCATTCGGTCGGACCCGAGTGCTGTGCACCGCCTCGCTGGGCGACGGCGTACCACCGTGGCTGCGCAACACCGGTCGGGGCTGGGTGACCGCCGAGTACTCGATGCTTCCCGGGTCGAGCCCAGAGCGCATCCGACGCCGTACGTCGGGTCGCGACCAGGAGATCCAGCGGCTCATCGCCAGGTCGCTGCGCGCCGTCGTCGACCTGGAGGCCATGCCCGAGATGGAGGTCACCGTGGACTGCGACGTCTTGCAGGCCGACGGCGGCACCAGGACGGCCTCGATCTGCGGTGGCTACGTGGCGCTCCACGATGCCTTCACCCGGATGGTGGCAGCGGGCACGCTGCCGGCCTCGCCCATCACCGACGAGCTTGCCGCCATCTCGGTGGGCATCGTCGACGGCTCGCCTCGCCTCGACCTGCCCTACGTGGAGGACTCCGTAGCCGAGGTCGACTTCAACGTGGTCATGACCGGGTCCGGCGACTTCGTGGAGGTGCAGGGCACCGCCGAGGGTCGGGCCTTCAACCGGGGGCAGTTGGACTCCCTGGTGGACCTGGCCAGCGCGGGCATCGCACGGATCGTGGATGTCCAGCGGGCCGTCCTGGTCGAACCACCGGCAGCCCGCTCCTGACCGGATCGCCATGACCGGACGCTCCTCGGATGGGCAGGCCGGCCACGCTGTGGTCCGTGGTCCATCGGGTCAGATCGGCACTCCGTGAACCCCCTGCCACGGCTGGTGGTGGCCAGTGCCAACCCGGACAAGGTGGCCGAGATCGCCCTCGTCCTGGACGGCCTCGTCGACCTTGACCCCAGGCCGCCGGACCTGCCCGACGTGGTGGAGGACGGCGACACGCTCGAGGCCAACGCCCGGCTGAAGGCCGTGGCCATCTGCGAGGCCACCGGCCGTGCCGCCGTGGCCGACGACACCGGTCTGGAGGTCGACTCCCTGGGAGGCGCCCCGGGAGTGCACACCGGACGCTACGCCGGAGACCAGGGGAACTCGGAGGCCAACATGGGCCGGCTCCTCGGCGACCTGGCCGGGGTCCCGCCCGGCCGACGTACGGCCAGGTTTCGGACCGTGGCCCTCGTGCGGCGCCCCGACGGCACCGAGGTGGTGGCCACCGGCACCGTCGAGGGCCACATCGCCGACCGGCCTAGGGGCGACGGGGGCTTCGGATACGACCCGGTGTTCGTTCCGGTGGAGGGCGACGGGCGTTCCTTCGCCGAGATGGGCGACGAGAAGCACGCCATTTCCCACCGGGGACGGGCCTTCCGGAACCTGGCCCATCGGCTGGCCGCCGGCACCTGACCGGCATCCGGCTCAGTTCGGCGAGACGGGCGCCTCTGTGAATCGACGTCCCAGGAAGCGGTCGAACTCGGCGTCGGTGACCGGTTCGGAGAAGTGGAAGCCCTGGGCCATGTCGCACTGCAGTCGCTGCAGGCGTCTCAACTGCGACTCGGTCTCCACGCCCTCTGCGATCACCCTCAGGCCCAGGCTGTGGGCCAGGGCGACCGTGCCGGTCACGATGGCGGTGTCGTCGCCCACGCCGCCGTCCACCTCGGGGTCGCCGAGGCCGGACACGAACGACCGGTCGATCTTGAGGAAGTCGATGGGGAAGCGCTTCAGGTAGGCCAGCGACGAGAAGCCGGTGCCGAAGTCGTCCAGGCCCATCCGGACGCCCAGGTCGGTCAGCTCCCCGAGCACCATCTCGGTTATCGGGTTGGCGGCGATCAGGGCACTCTCGGTGAACTCGAGGGCCAACTGGTCGGCCTGCACGCCGTTGTCGGCCACCGCGGCGGCCACCACGCCGGGGAATGACGGATCGGCCAACTGTCGGGCGGACACGTTCACGGCCACGCTGAGGCGGGGACCCTTCCCGAGTTGCCGGGCCTCCCACGCAGCCAGGCGGCCGACCGCGATGGTCAGGACCCGGGCTCCCAGGTCGGCTATCAGGCCGCTGTCCTCGGCTATGTCGATGAACTGCGCCGGTTGGAGCAACTCGCCGGTGGTGCTGCGGATCCGGGCCAGCGCCTCGGCTCCGGTCACGGCGCCGTCCGAGAGGCGGACCACCGGCTGGAAGTGGACCTCGATGCGGTCATCGATGATGGCGGCCCGGAGTTCCTGTTCGACGGAGTGCCGTCGGACCGCCTGGGCCCGGAGGTGGTCCCCGAACAGCTCCGCCCGGTCCCGCCCCTGCTCCTTGGCCCGATACATGGCCGTGTCGGCGTCCCGCAGTAGGTCGGCCGGAGTCTCGGACCCGTGGGCAACGGCGATCCCCACGCTGGCCGACACCACGGTGGAGTCGCTGCCCAGCTGCATCGGCCGGGCCAGGGCGGTCCGAACCCGTTCGGCGGCGGCCAGGGCATCGGTGGTCCGGACCATGTCGCCGATTACCACCACGAACTCGTCGCCACCCAGCCGGGCCACCATGTCGCCGGGCCGCACGGTCTGCAGCAGCCGACGGGCAGCCTCGCGCAGCAGGTCGTCGCCGGCACCGTGGCCGAGCGAGTCGTTCACCACCTTGAAGCGGTCCAGGTCCAGGAACAGCACCCCGACCATCCGATCGTGTCGAGCCGACCGGTGCAGTGCGTCCTGGAGGCGGTCCAGCAGAAGGGCCCGGTTGGGGAGCCCGGTCAGCTCGTCGTGGAAGGCCCGTTCCTCGAGCTGCGCGGCCACCTCTACTCGCTCGGTGACGTCGCGGGCGTTCACGACCACGCCGGCCACCGCGGGATTGCCCAGCAGGTTGGTGGCGACTATCTCCATGTGGCGCCAGCCCCCTTCGGCATGCGCTACGCGGGCCTCGAAGGCGGGCGACATGCCGGGTCGGGCGACCACCTCGCCGGCCCTCTCCACCAGCTCGCCGAGGTCGTCGGGATGGACGAGCTCGGCCACCGGGACGCCCTCCATGGCATGGGCCTCCCGGCCGAGGATGCGGGCCACCGCCGGGCTGGCGTAGAGGATCCGGCCGTCCTCGCCGATCACGCACACCAGGTCCGAGGCGTGCTCCACCAGGGCGGCAAGGCGCATCTCGGAGGCCTCGACCCGCTGCTGGGCGGCGTGGAGGTCGGTCAGGTCGCGGGCCATCATCGAGATGGCGTCGACCGCTCCCTCGGCATCGCGGTGGGCGACGAGTACAGCCGAGACGGGCACGGTCCGGCTGTCGCCCACGAGGCGGAGCTCGCCCCGCCACGTGCCACCGGTTCGGACCGCCGGCAGCGCTGTCGTGGCGTACTGGGCCTGCGACCAGGCATCCAGCACGTCCAGGAGCCGAATCTCGGCCGAGGTGGATCCGGCCCCGGTATGGCGATGCATGGCGTCGTTGGCCCAGACGACGAGCTCGCCGGAGGGGTCCAGGACGGCCACGGGATCGGGGCTGGACTCCAGCACCCTGGTCAGCTCGTGCGCCCGCCTCGCCTCGTCGGTCTCGTCGGTCACGTCGGTCACGGTGAGCAGCGCGCCGGCCAACTCGTCCACCCCGTCGAGTGGGACCGTCGAGAGGTCCAGCCACCGGATGGCACCGTCGGCGTCGAGCAGGCGGAGCCGACCCCGTAGGGCCGTCCCGTCGGACAGCGAACGGCGTAGGTCCGCCAGGAACTCGTCGCGGCCGTCGGGGTCCAGAATCGAGGTCCAGCCGTCGCCGTGGGCGTCCGCCGGATCCTGACCGGTGGTGGTGGCCCACCGGCCGTTGACCCGCAGGATCCTGCCGTCGGGGTCGAGACGGGCCATCCCGGCGGGAGCGGCCTCGACGAGCGCGTCAAGGACGCCACCGTCGGCTGGGGGAGTGCCCTCGGACGGGCGAATGTCGATTGGTTCGGTCACGTGCGGACGGGGGGACTCGAACCCCCATGCCTCTCGGCGTCGGCTCCTAAAGCCGGTGCGTCTACCAGTTCCGCCACGTCCGCGCTCGGAAGCCTACGGGCAGGTGGTCGCCCGGTCGGGCCTCAGTGCATTTCGCCGCGTCGCACGATCACCTGGTCGATGATCCCGTACTCCTGGGCCTCCTCGGCGGTGAACCAGCGGTCCCGGTCGCTGTCGGCCTCGATGGTCTCGACGGGCTGGCCGGTGTGCTCGGCGATCCGTTCCTGGAGCATCTTCTTCGTGTACGCCATCTGCTCGGCCTGGATGGCGATGTCCGACGCCTGGCCCCGGACCCCGCCCAGGGGCTGGTGCATCATGATCCGGGCGTGGGGCAGGGCGAAGCGCTTGCCCGGGGCACCGGCACACAGGAGGAACTGGCCCATCGAGGCACCGAGGCCCATGCAGATGGTGCCCACCTCGGGGCCCACGAACTGCATCGTGTCGTAGATGGCCATTCCCGAGGTGACCGACCCGCCCGGCGAGTTGATGTAGAGCCAGATCGGCTTCTCGGGGTCCTGGGCCTCCAGGAAGAGCATCTGGGCGATGATGAAGTTCGCCACGTCGTCGTTCACGTCGGTGCCCAGGAAGACGATCCTGTCCTTGAGCAGCCGGTTGTAGACGTCGAACCGGCCGTGGTCGGGGCTGTCGTCGTCGGCGGCCAGCGCCGCGGACGGCTGAGGTGTCGAGAGGTAGGCGTTCATGTGGGCGCAGGGTAGCGGCGTGGTCGCTCAGCCCTGCGCCGCCTCGGCACGGCCCCGGAGGTCGGCCACGGCGTGCTCCAGGCCCTCGGGGTCACCGAACAGGGCGCTGCCCGACACCAGCCGGTCGGCCCCGGCTGCCACCACGTCGGCCACCGTGGACGGCCCGATTCCGCCGTCGACCTCAAGTGCACAGTCGTAGCCGTCCATCATGGTGGCCACCTCGGCCACCTTGGGTTCCATGGCACCTATGTAGGACTGTCCGCCGAAGCCCGGGTTGACGGTCATCACCAGGACCACGCCCAGGAGGTCGCGCACATGGCGGATCACCTCGGCCGGTGTGTGTGGGTTCAGGGCGACCCCTGGGGTGGCCCCCAGGTCGGCGATGTGGGAGAGCGTCCGGTGCAGGTGGTCGCAGGCCTCGGCATGGACCAGCACGGTCGAACAGCCGGCGTCCACGTAGCGGTCGACCAGCCGGTCCGGGTCCACGACCATCAGATGGGCCTCGAACTCCAGGTCGACCAGGTGGCGGGTCGAGGCGATGACGTCCGGGCCGAACGTCAGGTTGGGTACGAACACGCCGTCCATGACGTCCCAGTGGATGAGGTCCACGCCGGCCTTCTCCAGGGCGATGCACTCGTCGCCCAGGCGGGAGAAGTCGACGGGCAGGACCGATGGGGCGACGGCTATCGGGCGAGACACGGTGCGACCCTAACCGAGGGCCTCTGTGGGCCTGCGGCGGAATCTGAGGTCCTCGACGTACGGGTAGAAGTCCGGGAGGTCGCGGCGGGCCAGGCTGGCCTGGACCTCCTGCCAGAAGGCCGGCGTGTACAGGTCGGAGTGGACCTCGTCGAAGCGTCGCCGGACCTCACCGGACACGTCGCGTGGAAAGGTCATGAATGTCGGGAACTGTTCGGGGAAGACGTCGCCGGGCTCGATGGAGAACCACGGCTGGGGCCTCATCTCATCGGCCGGGTCGTCGGACTGCGGAATGGACCGGAACCGGCACTCCTCCAGGAGGGTCAGCTCGTCGTAGTCGTAGAAGACGACGTTGCCGTGGCGGGTCACGCCGAAGTTTTTGGTGAACAGGTCACCGGGGAACACGTTGGCCGCCGCCAGGTCTTTGATGGCCCAACCCCAGTCGATGGCCGCGGCCGTCGCCTTGGCGGTGGACATCTCCCGTAGGTACAGGTTCAGGGGGTACACCTGCCGCTCGGTGTAGACGTGGCTGATCACCACCCGGTCGCCGATCAGCCGTACCGACTCGGAGGTCGTCTCGAGCAGTTCCTCCAGCAGCTCGGGGTCGAACCGGTCCTTCTCGAACGAGAGGTTCTCGAACTCCCAGGCCTCGACCATCCGACCCACCCGGTCGTGGTTGTAGACGAGCGCGTAGCGACGCTTCACGGCGTCACGCGTGGTGTTCTTGGGTGGGTCGAACCGGTCCCTGATGATCTTGAAGACCACGTTGAACGAGACCAGCGTGAACACCGACATCACCATGCCGGGCGTGCCCCGAGCCCGGACGAACTTGTCGTGCGAGTGGTCGAGGTGGCGGTAGAGCGACCGGTAGAGGCTGGTCTTGCCGTGCTGGGGGAACCCGACGGCGGTGTAGAGCTCGGCCAGCGACTTCATGGGGAGCAGCGACTTGAGGAAGCCGACCAGCTCTGACGGGTTGGGCCACTCGACGAAGAAGTACGACCGGGTGAAGCTGAACAGCCTGCTGGCCTGTGACTCGGTCAGCAGCACGGTGTCGACCCGGAGGCCGTCGGTACCGTGGAGGATGGGGAAGACGATTGGCGTTACCCGGTTGAGCTGCCGGAGCCGGCCCACCAGGTAGGCGGCCTTGTTCCGGTAGAAGATGGGCCGCAGCATGTCGACGCCGTCGGCCTCGAGGCTGTCCCACTCCTCGATGAGGAAGGTGTCCATGCGGGCGGCCACACGTCGCGCGTCGTCCTCCAGGTCGGCCCAGGGCGCCTCGAACTCGTAGGACTCCAGGATCTGGCGCACCATGGCCGACGTGTCCCTGACCCGGCTGGCCGTGGCGAACAGCTCGGCCCGACCCTCACCGCGTGGAACCGTGGTCGCCCCGAACCAGCGGAGCTCCACGTCGTTGTCCACACCGATCGTGGTGAAGGTCCGACGTGTCACCGAGTTGAAGAAGGTCTCGGCGAGGGTCAGGTCGGACCGGTCGGCGATCCGGCGCTTGTAATGGTTCCGTGCCGTCCGCCAGGTTCCCCGTCCGTCGGCCACCCCGTCCAGCAGCGGTCGCACGCGGTCCACCGCCTGGACGACGCAGGAGCGGTGGAGGGCCAGCCGCTGCCGGGAGTCGGCGTCGTGCTCGGTCCACTCGCGCTGCGTGAAGTGTCGCTGGGCGCGACGAGAGATCTTTCGGAAGCCGGCGATGTAGTCCACGAAGCCAGCCAGGATCGTGTCGCCGATCTGGCGTCCGACCTGCTTGGAGAGGTCGTCGCTGGTCACTGTGGGGGAGTGCCGGTCATGGGCCCGCCTCGTCCCCTCCGGCCTCCTGGAAGGCCTGCCAGGTCGGGTCCTCGTGGGGGAGGGTGCCGAGGCCGTCGTGGTGGCTGGGCCAGTCAGCGGGCGGGAGCCCCAACGGGTTGACGCCCACCTCGGCGCCGTAGAAGAGGCGGTGCAGCCGGCGCACGAACCGCCAGTCGCCCTTCACCCGCCGGTACGTGTCGTCGTACCGGATGGCCTGGTGGATCCAGCGGTCGCCGTCCTGGATCTCGGCCTTGCAGTAGACGTGGCCCGTGGCGTCGTCCGGCCCGCCCAGGTCGATCTGGTGGGTGCCGACGTTGAGCACCGTCGTGCCGACGGTCCTGAGCTGTCGGTCGAAGGTCTCCCTCAGGGCCTCGTGGCCCCTGGAGTCGCGTCCGGCCCGCACGTCGGGGACGAACAGAGACACCAGGGTCTCGAGGTCGCGACGGTCGGTCGCGACCGCGTAGCGGGCGACCAGCTGTCGGATCTCGGCCTCGGCTACCAGGCGCTCGACGTCGGACATGCCGGCGGGCGTGCTCACTTCGCCGGTCCGTTCAGGCGTGCGTCCGCCCAGCCGCTGGGCGTGTAGCCGTCTATGCGGACCCGACGGGAGGCGAACAGCCAGGCGTCGCCCACCGGTCGGTAGGCATCCTGGTAGCGACCCCAGTGGTCGAGGCCGCGGTCGGTCATCACCGTGAAGTAGGCGTGGCCGGTGGCCTCGTCGCGGCCGGCCAGGGTGACGTGTAGGCCGGTCGTGTGGTGCTGGAGGAAGCGTGGACCGTCGCCGTCGCCGCCGTCGAGAATCGAGTCGCGGGTCCCGGTGAAGATCGTGCGGATCTGGTCCACACCCTCGTAGGTGCGTCCGTCGCCGATGTCCATCACGGCGTAGTCGGCGAACAGGGCCATGACGCCGTCGAGGCGACCGCGGTCGCCGAGGGCGTTGTAGGCGGCCACGAGGCCACGGATCTGCTCTCTGGCATCCAGTTCCCAGGCCTCCACAGGGGTCCTCTCCGTTCGGTGTCGCCCACTAGCGTGCCCGACGGTGAAGGACCTCCACGACATTCGGGACCGATTTCCCGGGGTGACCGGGGAATGGGCCCGTTTCGACGGCCCGGCCGGCACCCAGGTTGTGGATGCTGCGATCGATGCCGGCGCCGCCTGGCAGCGCAGCGGGAACAACGCCAACTCGCACGGTTCCTTCGCCGCGGCGGTGGCCTGCGACGCCCTGGTGGAGACGGTGAGCACCACCATGGGCGAACTGCTGGGCGCCGGTCCCGGCGGAATGGTCTTCGGGCCGAGCACCACGTCCAACATGATGGCCCTCACCCGGGCCATCGGTCGGGGGCTCGGGCCGGGCGACGAGATCGTCTGCACCACTCTGGACCACGACTCCAACGTGTCGCCGTGGCTGCTGTTGGCTCGGGACACGGGGGCCACCGTGCGCATGGCCGAGTTGGATCCGACCACCGGCCGGTTGCCAGTCGACGCGGTGACCGACCTGATCGGCCCGGCCACCCGGTGGGTGGCGGTGACCGGATCCTCGAACGCGGTGGGGACCATTCCCGACACGGCGGCCATCACAGCGGCTGCCCACGCCGTGGCAGCCCGGGTGGTGGTGGACGGCGTCCACCTCACCCCGCACCACGTGGTCGATGTCGCCGCCATCGGGTGTGACGTCTTCACCACGTCGTCGTACAAGTGGTACGGCCCCCACGCCGGGGTCATGTGGGTGGAGCCTGGCCTGCTGGACTCGGTGGATGTCTACAAGGTGCGCCCTGCTCCGGACTCCGGTCCGGGGCGCCTGCAGTACGGCACGCCGTCGTGGGAGGCGCTGGCCGGGATCGACGCAGCGGCCCGCTTCCTGCTGGAGACCGGGATGGAGAGGATCGTCGCCCACGAGGCGCTGCGGTTCGCACGCCTGCTGGACGGCCTGCACGGGATTGACGGTGTCCGGGTGGTGGGGCCGCAGGACACCGTCGACCGGGCACCCACGCTGATGTTCGAGGTCGACGGCCTACCTCCGGTGGCGGTCGCCGAACGCCTGGCCACCGACCGGGTGGCGGTCTGGGACGGCCACAACTACGCCGTGGAGGCCATGCTCCCGCTGGGGCTGGACGCCGAGGCCGGCGCAGTCAGGGCCGGGATCAGCGTCTACACGACCGACGACGACGTCGACAGACTCCTCGACGCCCTGGGTGATGTGGCGGCGTCGGGGTGACACGCCCCTCCGGGGAGGCTCCCTCCCAGTCTGAACTGTCCGGGGGGCTGGCACAGGGGCCGGAGCGGGTTCCGGTGATCAACGACTGGAGCCGCCTGCTGGACGGTCGGGTGGCCGTGGTGACCGGTGGTGGATCGGGGATCGGCAGAGCGATCTCCCGACTGTTCGCGGAGCACGGCGCCCTGGTCGAGATCGTCGAGATTGACCCCCATCGGGCGGCGGCCGCCGTCGAGGACATCGAGGCGACCGGTGGGACGGCACGGGCCCACGTGGTCGACGTGGCATCCGATGCTGAGGTCGAGGACCTCCGTGTTGCGGTTGTGGGCGAGCACGGACGGGTCGACGTGCTGGTGAACAACGTCGGCGACTACCGGCCGCTGGTCCGGTTCCACGAGTCGACGCCCGAGTCGTGGCAGGCCATGTACTCAGCCAACCTGGAGCACGTCTTCAGGGTCACCAGGGCATTCCTGGAGCCGATGGTCGACGGTGGAGGCGGCTCGATCGTCAACGTGCACTCGGTGGAGGGGATGCGCGGCTTTCCCGGTGAACCGGTCTACGCGGCCATGAAGGCGGCAGCGGCCCACTTCACGACGTCGCTGGCCACCGGCTACGGCCGGAAGGGGATTCGAGTAAACGGCATAGGGCCCGACCTGACCCAGACCCCCCAGGTCGACTACCTGTCCGACGGCGATGGGCACGACCACCTCTGGGAGGCGTGGGCACCGGTGGGTCGGCTGGGTTGGCCCGAGGACCAGGCCCGGGTGGCCCTGTTCTTGGCCAGCGACATGTCGTCCTTCGTCACCGGCCACAACATGCCGGTGGACGGTGGAACGCTGGCCGGTGGTGGCTGGTTCTTCTCGCCGGAGGCCGGGCGATTCGTGAACCGGCCGACCGGCCTGTGACGGCGGGCT
>Ga0207962_1000426_pt1 | contig 14051 bp, 16 predicted proteins | sample Knorr_S15_td_AAI_FD_185603 | JGI IMG/M metagenome (GOLD analysis project Ga0207962, IMG submission 185603) | Marine microbial communities from Southern Atlantic Ocean transect - Knorr_S15_td_AAIW_ad_750m_LV_A (SPAdes) (version 2) | ecosystem: Environmental > Aquatic > Marine > Oceanic | place... | reverse complement strand
TCGTCTACGGGATGCTGGATCCCCGGATCCGGTACGAGTGAGCCGCATGACGATCACCGACCAGGCCAACGTGTCGGGTGACCCCGCCCACCCGAACGAACAGTTCCGGAAGCACCGCTCCCTGTGGGGGGACGTCTGGCGGCAGTTCCGCCGACACAAGGGTGCGCTCATCGGGCTCTTCGTGCTCGTATTCGTGACCCTGGCCAGCTTCTTCGGGCCGATGCTGCTGCCCTACGACCCGTTCCTTATCGACGTGAAGATCCGGAACCTCGGGCCGTCCTTGAGCCATCCTCTGGGCACCGACAACCTGGGTCGCGACATGGTGGTGCGGTCCATGGTCGGTGGCCGCATCTCGCTGCTGGTCGCCGTCACCGCGATGACGCTTTCCGTCCTGGTGGGAACCTCGGTGGGGATCCTGGCTGGCTACTTCCGGCGACTGGACGGACCGCTCATGCGGATCACCGACACCTTCCTGGCAATACCCCAGCTGCCGGTGCTGATGGTCATAATCATGTTGTTCCGCGATCGCCTCCGGGAGGTATTCGGACCGGAGCGGGGGATCTTCCTGCTGATCGTCTTCGTCATCGGCATCCTCAGTTGGATGCAGGCCGCCCGGGTGGTACGGGGCGAGGTGCTGGCCATCAAGCAGCAGGAGTTCGTGGTCGCAGCGCACAGCATCGGGACCCGTCAGCGCAACATCATCTTCCGCCACATCTTCCCGAACACGCTCAGCCCGGTCATGGTCGCAGCCGCGTTGGGTATGGCCGTCGCCATCATCACGGAGTCGGCGCTGTCCTTCCTGGGGCTCGGGTTCCCGTCGGACTTCCCGACCTGGGGTCGCCTGCTCTACGACGGCAAGGACTTCATCCAGATCACCCCGATGCGCGTCGTGGGACCGGGAGCCCTCATCTCGCTGACGGTGATCAGCGTCAACTACATCGGCGACGGCCTGCGTGACGCCATGGACCCGAAGCTCCGGAGCCGCTGAGCGATCGATCTGGCCGGTGGTGCCGACCGACGAGATCCCCCACCGGAACACCGGCCGGCAGCAGGTGAGCCACCCTGTCGCCGCCCTGATGGCTGCGGCAGACTGCGGGTGACCGGCCGCGGATGTCGGGAGGAGACGATGGCCGACACCGAGACCACCATTGCCGAACGGCGGGAGATCAACCGGGCGCTTCTGGAGCACGTCATCTCGTTGTACGGCACCGACAGGGCGGCCGAGTTGGCCGACTGCTACACCGCCGACTGGATCCTCGAGCTCCCGTTCTCCGATCCGCCCCGTCGGCTCGTGGGTAACGCCGAGGTCCGGGAATACCTCGCCTCCAGGTTGGGCACCTTCGTATTCACCCTCTCGTTGACGGCGATCCACGAGTGCCTCGAACCCGACCTCCTGGTCGCCGAGTACGAGAGCGACGGCCACGTGGCCCATACCGGCAAGCCCTACCGCAACACCTACATCGCCGTGTGGCGGTTCCGTGACGGGAAGGTCTGCGGCGTGAAGGAGTTCCCGAACCCCATGGTTGCCGCCGAAGCGCTCAATCCGGGCCCGGTCGGTGGGCGGGAGGGCGACGACCTTCCCGACGACGAGGAGGAGTGACGTTGGCTCCGGCCATGGCACACCGGCCTCCGTTCCCCGTGGGGTGGTTCGCCGTTGCCACGGTTGGTGAGGTGCCCGTCGGGGCGCTCGTGCCGCTGGCCGCGTTCGGCCGGGACCTGGCCGTGGGTCGCGCCCCGGGTGGTCGGGCGCTGGTAACCGACTCGGTGTGCCCGCACCTCGGTGCGGACCTGGCCGCCGGCGGCCGCATCGATGACGGGCAGGTCACCTGCCCACTGCACGAGTGGTGCTTCAGCCACGGCGGGGCCTGCGTGTCCAGCGCCGGCGAGCCGGTGCCCGAGCCGATCAGCCTCCGGGTCTGGCCCACCGAGGTGGTCGACGGCACGGTGCTGGCCTTCAACGGTCGGGACGGCGAGGTACCCGCCGCCGGGCCACCGGAGTTCGCGACCGGTGGAGACCGGAAGGATCGGGTCGAGCCGCGTGATGGTCACCCCGAGGACGTGGTCGTCGACCTGCTGCTCGCCGCCGGGGCCGTCGACGGCGTGGCCGACGGCGATCGGTGGTCGACGACGACATGTGACGGGGCCACGGTGGTCGTACACGGTCCGGGCACCGTCGAGCACCGTCCCGTCGACGGAACCGTCAGCGTGGTGTACGTGACGCCGGTGGACGGGTTCGTCGTGCTGGTGCGCTCCAGCGGCCTGTTGCCGCTGCCGTCGGATGGAGCCGGCGACCTGTCCGGGTTCCGGGACTGGTACAGGCGGTTCGACCGTTCGTCGGCGCCACGCCCCCGACCGGTCCGACCAGGACGACGCCGTCGGGCCGAGGGCCCCTGAGCCGCGGTCAACCGTTCCGAGCGACGAAACCTTCCATGCCGTAGGGCTCGTAGGGCCCCACGAAGAGCTGCTCCAGTACGCCTATGCCGACCCGGTCGCCCATGGTGGCCCGCATCAGGTGCTGGCAGTGCTGGTTCTCGAAGGCCTGGTCATCGACGTCGGCCATCACCCATGACTCGCTGGCCATGGCCAGGTCGCCCTTCCACGCCCCGTGGCCCCACTCCGGGTGGTGGTAGCCGATGCCCTTCATCCTGAAGGTGGAGATCTTCTCCAAGTGGAACTCGTGACGGGTCCCGTCGTCGACTGCGACGAAGGCCAGGTCCGCCGTGTGCACCATCCGGCTGTCATCCTCGAACTGGAGGCGGTGTTCGTGGGAACGCATGTGCCGGGCCGCCGGGTCCTCGATTCCAGGCAGGTCGTCGAGCGTGTCGTATGTCGGTAGCAGTGCCCCGACGCTCGACAGCGGCCGGCCCAGCGAGTCCTCGAACAGCTGGTAGTGGACGCACATGTCCTCGAAGTTGAGTGGCGCCCACAGGAAGAACAGGCTGTTGCGGGCCGGTGGAGCGGGCGCTCCACGGCGATCGCCACCGTCCAGGGGTCGAATGCCCCACGAGCGGTCCTTGGTTCCCCGGGTGGTTGCCGGGTCGAACTCGATCTGCCGGCCGTCGAACCGGATCCATCCGGTCCACCGGCCCAGCTGGGTGAACCGGGTGGTGTCCATGGTCTTGCGGATGTCGCCACCCCAGTGGTGGCGCGGCTCCTCGACGTTGCCGGTCCGGCCCTCGAAGGTGAGGTCGCAGGAGAAGTCGGTCTCGTTGGCCTCCAGGACCACCCGGCAGGAGCGCATGGGTTCCAGGACCTCAAGGCGGAACGGCCCGACCTGCTGGTCGGCCGGGTCCCCCTCGGCCCGGCAGGAGGCGTGGAAGGCGTGCTGGACCCCGTCCACGGCGATGCTGATCCCACAGTCCAGGATGCCCAAATGGGGGTAGTAGGCCGTGCCGATGCCCAGGTAGAGGTCGCCGGCCGTGGAGTAGCAGTTGAACCAGTACCGCTCGTAGACGTCCTTGTCGCTGGATGCCGGTGTGGCTATGGGGTCGGGGGTCTGGTGGATCGGGTAGTCGTCGAACCTGGAAAGCACGTCGGGGCCTCCTCGGCCGGATCAGGAGCGGGTCACGGTCACGGGGTAACCGGGCCGGCTGCTCACCCTGCCGGCTTCGGCCCGCCGCGTGCCCCCGGCCAGCGTGAGCCGCCGATGGTGTCGGCGAACGGCCAGAAGGCGTCGGGGTCCAGCGGTCCGGCATTTGTGATGTCGCGGGCCTTGTGTCGCGAGGTCACCAACTGGGCCTCAACCAACTCCTCGCATGGGAGCAGGTCGGTGTATGGGTCCCACGGGCTGTCCCGCAGGGTCAACTCGCCGTCGAGAGCCTCGATGTGGACCGGCTCGCTGACCTGGCGGACCCGGACCACGTGCGGCAGGAAGTCCCACTCCCGTTCGCCGCCGCCGATGGCCCGCGAGTACTTGGTCCACCACTCGTTGTGCTCGACGTCGGATCCGTCGGGCTCCACCTTGCCGGTCACCGTGCCCCGGAACTCCATGAAGGTGTAGCCCTGATGGGTGCAGGTGGCCTCGATGCGGTCCCCGAGGCGGAAGTAGCGGGTGGCGCACGGGAACTTGGGCTGCCCGTTGGTCTCGGCGCTGATGAAGATGGCCGACTCCTGGTCTATGCCGATGCCCAGCGAGTACTGGCCGACGATCCCGTTCCACTCGGCGTCGACCTTCGTGGAGACGCCGTACTCGGGTTCGTCGCGGATCGGGACGCAGTAGACACCGATGTACACGTACGGGCTGTCGACCGGGTTGATGCCGGGGGGGAGGAGGGCGGCGACCATGGCCGGGTCGGTGCGGTACCGGATGTTCAGCTTGGGGAAGCTCGAGATCTCGCCGGGACGTGAGGTGGGGGCATCGGACACGGGTCCTCCTAGGGGCGCTTACGGTGGAGAGGAATCCAGCCTGTCCGATGGTCGGGGGTAAGGCCCAATCGGTCGGTGCCCGGTGTGGGCATGAAATCGGTCCGTGCCCGATGGCAGCGGCGGACGGGCGCTCAGGCGCCGCGTCGGCGGGCCTCCTTTGCAGCCAATTTCTCGGACATCTTCGCGTCGTTGCGCTGCACGGCTGCCCTGGCTGCCAGCATGACTACCTGCACAACGGTGAAGATGATGGACAGCAGAACCAGCACCGGCCATCCGAGGACCAGCCCGGCGACGAGGGCCAGGATGCCCAGAACGGTGGCTACGAGCACGGACTGCACCCTAGGGCCGTGGCGCCCGGCCCAAGCGGTGCCGCGCCCGGGGGCCTCAGTGCGGCCCGGTGGTCCGGCCGGGTGGAGTTCGTGGGAAGTCGCCGGCCGCCTGCCGCAGGGTGGCCATGGCGGCGTCGGTTCGGGAGATCTCGAGGTCGGACATGCCGTCTAGGCCGAATCCGATGTCGGCCAGCGCAGCCGCTGCGTCGGCCACGACCCTGCGCCCGACGTCGGTTAGTTCGGCCAGGGTGGTGCGGCGGTCGGTGGGGTGGGGGACCCGGACCACCAGGCCGTCGGCCTCCAGTCGGTCGATGGTGTTGGTGACGCTGGTCGGGTGGACCTGGAGCCGGTCGCCGACCTTGCCGAGGGGGAGGGCTCCGGCCCGGCTGAAGAACAGGAGGGCCAGGGCCTCGAAGCGGCTGAAGACGAGGCCGTGGGGTTCGAGGGCGGCGTTGATCCGCTGAAGGAGGATCTGGTGGGCCCGGGTGATCGACGTGGCCGCCGACATCCGGTCCACGGCCCCCCAGCCGTGGGCCTCCCAGTTGCGACGGGCTTCGGCGATGGGGTCAAAGGGGAGCGGCACCCCGGCATTCTAACCATATGCTCGGGTGGCAAATAGTCGGATGTCATAGTAATATTGCGACATGGCGAACACCGACTCCCGGCCCGACAGCGACTCCCGGCCAGGGTTCCGCACGCTGTCGGGCATCCCGGTGGACGGTGTATACGGCGAGGGGCCGCTCCCCGGGGAGTTCCCCTACACCCGGGGCGTGCATGCGGACATGTACCGGTCACGCCTCTGGACCATGCGGATGTTCGCAGGCTTCGGGACCGCCGGGGACACCAACGCCCGCTTCCACGAGTTGCTCCGCTCCGGCGGCACGGGCCTGTCGACGGCCTTCGACATGCCGACCCTAATGGGCCGCGATTCCGACCACGAATGGGCGTTGGGCGAGGTCGGCAGGGCCGGCGTGGCCGTCGACACGGTCGAGGACATGGTCGACCTGTTCGCCGGCATCGACCTGGGGGCCGTCTCCACGTCGATGACCATCAACGGACCGGCGCCGATCCTGCTGGCCATGTACGTGGCCGTGGCCGAACAGGGTGGCATCCATCGGGGTCGCCTGGCCGGCACCCTCCAGAACGACATCCTCAAGGAGTACCAGGCCCAGAAGGAGTACGTCTTCCCGCCCCGCCCGTCGGTGCGCCTGGTCACCGACGTGATTCGGTTCACCACCGCCGAGATGCCCCGCTGGAACCCGGTGTCGATCTCCGGCTACCACATCAGGGAGGCCGGCTCGACGGCCGCCCACGAGCTGGCCTTCACCCTGGCCAACGGCTTCGCATACGTGGAGGCGGCCACGGCGGCCGGCCTTCACGTCGACGACTTCGCCCCCCGCCTGAGCTTCTTCTTCAACAGCCACAACGACTTCTTCGAGGAGGTCGGCAAGTTTCGGGCCGCCCGCCGCATCTGGGCCCGTTGGATGCGCGACCGCTACGGCGCCACCGACGAGCGGAGCCTGAAGCTGCGGTTCCACACCCAGACGGCCGGCGTCTCGCTGACCGCCCAGCAGCCCGAGGTGAACATCGCACGCGTGGCCATGCAGGCACTGGCCGGCGTGCTGGGCGGCACACAGAGCCTGCACACCGACAGCCACGACGAGGCCCTGGCCCTGCCCAGCGAGGAGGCGGCCCGCATCGCCCTGCGCACCCAGCAGGTGATCGCCCACGAGACAGGTGTCGCCATCGTCGCCGACCCACTGGGCGGTTCGGACTACGTGGAGTGGATGACCGACGAGATGGAGCGTCGGGCAACCGACGTGTTCGCCCATCTCGACGACCTCGGTGGAGGCTCCATCCTCGAGGGCGTGTATGCGGGAATTGAGAGTGGATGGTTCGCCGGGGAGATCGCCGATGCCGCCTACCGGTACGAGCGTGAGGTGAACGCCGGCGACCGGATCGTCGTCGGGGTGAACGCGTTCACCGAGGGTCACGACGCCGAGCGTGCCCGGCTGCTGCGCATAGGCCAGGACACCGAGGACCTCCAGCTCAAGCGCCTCGAAGGCGTGAAGCAGGCCCGGGACGACCGGGCGGTCGCCGACGCACTCCGACGCGTCGCCGTCGACGCGGCGGAGTCCGCCACCAACCTCATGCCGGCCCTGATGGAGGCGGTCGCCGTGCGGACGACGGTCGGGGAGATCGTCGAGGCCCTGGAAGGCGTGTTCGGGACCTACGTCGAGCAGGCGGTCGTCTGATGCCCGACGGGCTCCCGGTCCGGGTGGTGCTGGCCAAGCTGGGCCTGGACGGTCACGACCGTGGGCTGAAGGTGGTGGCCCGGATGCTGCGGGACGGTGGCATGGAGGTCGTCTACCTGGGGCTGCGACAGACCACGGGCAGCATCATCGACGCCGTCGAACAGGAGGACGCTGACGTCGTCGGGATTTCTATGCTCAATGCCGGCCATCTCACCCTCGGCCCCCGCATGGTCGACGCCTTGGCCGACGCCGGCCTGGACGTGCCCGTGGTGATCGGCGGCATCGTGCCCGACGAGGACCGTCCGGCCCTGGCGGCAGCCGGGGTGGCCGGGGTGCTCGGTCCCGGTGCACCGGCCGACGAGGTCGTGGCCTGCGTCCGGGCCGCTGCGGCCAGTCGTGGCCGCTGACCTGAGGTCTCCCGGACCGTTGGTGGTCAACCGCACCGTTCCCGAGCTGGTGGCGGCGGCACGTGGCGGGGAGCTGCGGGCGACCGCACGCCTGCTGACCCTGGTCGAACGGGGTGGCGAGATGGCCGACCGGGTGGCCGAGGCGACCCACCGTCACGTCGGCAACGCCCACGTGGTCGGGGTGACCGGTCCACCCGGGTCCGGGAAGTCCACCCTGACCGCCGTCTGGACCACCCGGCTGGCCGAAGCGGGGCGCCGACCGGCGGTGCTTGCCGTCGACCCGTCGTCTCCGCTGACCGGTGGAGCCATCCTCGGCGACCGGGTCCGCATGGCCGAGGCCACGGCTGTCGGGGTGTTCATCCGTTCCATGGCCACCCGGGGCCACGCCGGAGGCCTCGCCCTGGCAGTGCCCGGCATGGTCCGGGTGCTGGACGTCGCCGGGTTCGATCCAGTCATCGTCGAGACCGTCGGGGTGGGACAGGTTGAGGTCGACGTGACGGCGGCGACCGACACGGCACTGGTCGTGGTCACGCCCGGGATGGGAGACGCGGTGCAGGCCAACAAGGCCGGCCTCCTGGAGGTGGCTGACATGTTCGCCGTGAACAAGTACGACCGGCCCGGCGCCGCCGACGTCCGGCGCGACCTCGAGCTGATGCTCGACCTTTCGAAGTTGACCGGTCACGGTCGTCCCGGCGCCGTCGCCCGACCGCCGATCCTGTCCACGGTCGCAACCACCGGAGAGGGCGTGGCCGACCTGGCCGATGCCGTGGACGCCCATCTGGAGGCATTGAAGGCAGCCGGGATGCTGGCGACCCGACGTAACGAGCGGCGCCTGGCCGAGGTCAGGTCACGCCTCGACCACCTGCTGCTGGAGGCATCGGCAGTCGCCCTGGAGGACGAATCGGATCCCGATGCCGGTCCAGGGGGTGCGGGCGGTCACGTTGGTGCCGATGACGCCGTCCTGGCCGGTGAGCCTCCGGGTGTCACGGCGCGACGCCTGGCCGAGCGGCTCCTGAGGGGCTTCGAAGGCTGAGGGCCTCGGGAGCCGGACTGGCCCGGGTTCCGTGTGGCTCCGACCACACCGGGTAAACCGCGGTCTGACCTGTTCCCGCCTCAGGACGCCGTAGTTAGGCTGTGCGGTCTTGGTCGCCAACCCCCTCTCGCTCCCCGCGCGCCTGTGGCGGGACCACGGCAAGACGCTGCTCCGCTTCAGCAGGGTCTCGATGGTCAACGTCTTCATAGGCCAGAGCCTGCTGTTCACCTTCCACAGCGTGCTGGGCTGGCCCGGGGCGTTCGCGAACGCCGCGGCGGTGGCGATCAGCAGCTGGCCCGCCTACTGGTTGAGCCGCCACTACGTGTGGGAGCAGGACCAGGGTGGCCACACGGTGGGCGAGATCGCCCCCTTCTGGATGCTCTCGTTCGCCGGCCTCTTCCTGTCCACGGCGGTTGTCGGCGTGGTCGACTCCATCTTCGGTGGCGCCCTGTCGGTCCAGCTGGCCAACGCCGGAGCCTTCGCCACCCTCTGGATCGTCCGCTACCTGGTCTTCGACCACGTCATCTGGGGGGACCGGTCCGGCCAGTCAGACGCGACTCCCGGACCCTGACCGTGTCCGACACGACTCCTGTGTCCTGACTGTGACTGACCCGGGGGCCACCTCCGACCGCGTCGCCGAGGTGCTGGCCTATGCCGACGCCGCCCGCGGCTTCATGCCCTCCGACGAGGGTCGTGCCCTGTACCACCACGCGACGATGGTGTCCGCGGACGGCCCGTTCCTGGAGGTGGGCAGCTACTGCGGCAGGTCGACCTGCTACCTGGGGGCGGCCGCCGAGGCCGCCGGTCGGCTGCTCTTCGCCCTGGACCACCACCGGGGATCGGAGGAGAACCAGGTCGGCTGGGAGTGGCACGAGCCCGACCTGGTGGACCCCGCCACGGGACGGATGGACACCCTGCCGGTGTTTCGACGCACCATCCACGACGCTGGGCTGGAGGGCACGGTCGTCGCCCTCGTCGGCGACTCGCCGGCGGTGGCGGCCGCCTGGGATACGCCCCTCGCCCTGCTGTTCATAGACGGCGGCCACGGCACCGGTCCCGCTCACATGGACTACGAGGGCTGGATGCCCCGGGTGGTCATCGGCGGCACCGTGCTCATCCACGACGTGTTCGAGGACCCGGCCGACGGCGGACGACCGCCGTACGAGATCTGGTGTCGGGCCCTGGAATCCGGGGCCTTCACAGAGGTGGACGCTGTCGGCTCGCTACGGGTGCTGCGACGCACCGGCCCCGGGATCTGACGCCGGACTGACGGGTCCCGTACCGGCGTCGTACGGGCAGGCGCTCAGTCGGTCTCGTATACCAGTGGCTCGACGTCGATCACGTCCGGCAGCGTCGAATGGTCGACGAAGATCCCAGACGCCGGGCTGGACCCGCTCAGGGCGTCGGCGGCCAGGACCACGGCGGCGGCGGTGTACGTCGAGCACTCCTCGTGCGGGAAGGTCACCAGGTCCGGGTAGACGATCCCCGTCAGGTAGCGGCCGTCGTCGCGCCGCATGGGCTGGGTGGTGGCGAACAGGCCCAGGGCGGTCTCGCGATCGCCGGCCAGCAGGTGGGCGATGGCGCACTCGCTCGTCTCGGCAGCCGTGGCCCAGTCCTTGTCGCTTACGCAGCGCACGCCCTGACCATCCATGACGAACTCGTGGCGGCGCTCGGACAGGTGGCGTCGGGCGTCGTCGCCTGTGACAGCGCCCCCCAGCACCGGGTAGTACCAGTCCATTGCCCAGCGGTCCTTCGGGGCGAAGGCTCCGTCGGGCCGGGTGCGCACGACGTGGGCCAGGTGGCCCAGCGAGAGTTCCCAGTCGGGTCGCTCGTAACCCATCTCCTCGGCCACGGCCACCGCGCAACGCAGGCTGTGGCAGATGCTGGCCGAGCCGGTCAGCAGGGCGAACGACCATGGCGTGCCGTCGGGATGGCGTGCCCACAGGATCTCGCCCCTAGGGGTCTGCAGGTCCAAGACGAAGTCGATGGCCCGTTCCACGACCGGCCACATCGACTCCAGGAAGCCCCGGTCGGCGGTCAGCAGCCAGTGGTGCCACACCCCGGTCGCCACGTAGGCGATCACGTTGCCGTCGAACTTGGCGTCCTCGATCCCGTCGGCCAGGTAGAACTGGTGCCAGGCACCCGAGGTGTGCTGGTTGCCGACCAGCCACCGGTAGGCGGCCTCGGCCTCGTCGAGGTGGCCGGTGACGGCGAGCGCCATGGCCGCCTCGACGTGGTTCCAGGGATCGGCGTGGCCGCCCGGGAACCACGGGATCATCCCGTCGGGCAACTGCCACTCTGCGATGGTCCCGGCCGTCAGGACCAGGTCGTCGGTGGTGAGTAGGCCGGTCAGGTCAGGTAGCGACACCTGCCACCTCCCTCCGTTCCGGTGACGGGTCCGGGACCCGGGCGCCTGCGGGCTTCCGGGCGTACACCACGAGGCTCTTTCCGAGCACCGGGGTCAGGATCCGTTCGGCGATCCGTGTCGTACGCGGGGCCTTCACGATGTCCCAGGTGAGCAGCCGGTGGTACAGCGAGACCAGCCGGTTCTCCTCGATGGGGAGGTTCGGCCCCACCGCACACCGCAGCCACCAGTAGGGGCTGTGCAGGGCGTGGGCCCGGTGGTTCCCGATCGCCACCAGGCCGGCAGTCGACATCTTGGCCTGCAGCTCGTGGCGTCCGTATATGCGGACGTGTCCGCCCTCCTGGGCTGGTGCGTGGTAGTCGGCCGAGAGGGCCCAGCAGATGCGCTCCGGCAGTTGGGCTGGAATGGTCACGGCCAGCACCCCGGCCGGACGCAGCACCCGGGCCAGCTCGGCCAGGGCGCCCTCGTCGTCGTGAATGTGCTCCATGACCTCCGAGGCGATGATCCGGTCGAAGGACCCGTCGGCGAACGGCAGCCGTGTGGCGTCGCCGTTGACCGCCTCCAGCACCACGTCGTCCGCCACCTCGCCGCCGGCCCGCATGACCGTGCCGATGGACCGCACCTGGCGGAGTTCGTCGAGGCCCAGGTCGCAGGCCACCACGTGGGCGCCCCGCCGCAGCGCCTCGTAGGCATGTCGTCCGAAGCCGCAACCCAGGTCGAGGATCCGCTCGCCGGGCCGGAGGCCCAGCCGGTCGTAGTCGGCGGTCAGCACAGGGGCCTCAGCGTCGGACGGTCTCGTCCAGCAGCGCCCGGTACTGCTCGACGGTCCTGATGGCCGTGTGGTGCCAGCTCCACTGGTCGATGACCCGCTGGCGTCCCGCCGCGCCGACACGGGCCCGGAGCCCCGGGTCGGCAAGCACGGTCCGGAGCATGGCGGCCAGGGCGTCGCTGTCACCGGGCGGCACCTGGAAGCAGGTCTCGCCGTGGGTTCCGGTGACCTCGGGCAGGGCGCCGCCGGTGGTCGTCACCAGCGGCACGCCACAGGACATGGCTTCGATGGCCGGGAGCGAGAAGCCCTCGTAGAGCGACGGCACGCAGGCCACCTCGGCCTCGCTGTAGAGCTCCACGATCCGCTGGTCGGGTACTCCGTGTACGTAGCTGACGCAGTCGGTGAGGCCGAGGTCCTCGAAGGCCTTCGTCGAGGCGCTGTCCCCGTTCGGCTTCCCGATGATGACTAGCTCTACGTGGCGTTCGGTGCGGAGCTTGGCGATGGCCTCCAGAAGGTACTTGAGGCCCTTCATGACCACGTCGGCACTCGCCGTAGTCACTATGCGGCCGGGTACCCGTCGTACCTCCGGGACGGGCAGGAACAGTTCGGGATCCACCCCCACCGGCACCACGTGGATGCGGCCGGGGTCGACCCGGTGGTCCGAGGCGATGTCGCCGGCCGACGACTCCGACACGGTCATGATCCGGGGCATCCGCTTGGCCACCTGGGTCTGCATCCTGGTGAAGGCGTACCAGCGGCGCTTGCCGAACTCCTCCCAGCGGGTCCGGGCGTGCTCGATCTCTAGCTTCCGGTCGACCGTGATCGGATGGTGGATGGTCGACAGGATGGGGAACTTCTCCCGCATCTGCATGAGCAGCACGCCCCAGCCCAGGCACTGGTTGTCGTGGACCAGGTCGAACTCGTGGGTCCGCCTTCGGAGGTGGTCCCGGGCCCGCATGCTGAACGCCATCGGCTCGGAGAAGTTGCCGGTGTTGAACGACATCGCCTCGGCCACGTCCCACCGGGTCTTCATCTCCCAGATGCGGGCCTTCCGCATCGGGAAGTGGTCGTTGTAGAGCTCCAGGCTGGGCAGCCGGATCAGCGGTACCCGCTCGTCCAGGTCCGGGTACGGCGGTCCGGCTAGTACCTCGACGTGGTGGCCAAGGTCGACCAGCGCCTTCGTGAGGTGGCGCGTGTATACGCCCTGGCCACCGCAGTGGGGCTTGCCGCGGTAGGCGAGGTAGGCGATCCGGAGCGGGTCTCCGTCGGCCGGAATCAGCGTTGCCGGGCCGCCGGCATCCTTGGGGGAGGAATGCATCGGACAAGTCTGGCGGGCTCCCGCGCCGAACCCTCCACCGGGACGGGGTTACCCATGTCCCCGTATGCCCTCTGCCTACTGCCCGCTGCCTACTGCCCGTCGCCTGCAATACGCCGCCTAGGGTCGCCGCCGTGCGAGCACTGGTCCAGCGGGTGGCCCGGGCCTCGGTGTCCGTGGGTGCCGAGGTTGTGGGCGAGGTGGGTCACGGCCTCTGCGTGTTCGTCGGCGTTACACATGACGACGGCCCGGCCGAGGCAGACCGCCTGGCAGGAAGGCTGGCGGGCCTGCGGATCATGGACGACGCCGACGGCGTGATGAACCTCTCGGTCACGGAGGTGGACGGCGAGGTGCTGGTCGTCAGCCAGTTCACCCTCTACGGCGACACGTCCAAGGGCCGGCGTCCCACCTGGAGCGCCGCCGCGAAGCCCGACCACGCTGAGCCGCTGGTCGAACGGGTGGTAGCCGGCCTGAGGGAGCGGGGTCTGACCGTGGCCACCGGTCGCTTCCGGGCAGACATGGTCGTCGAGATCCTCAACGAAGGTCCTGCGACCGTGCTGGTAGAGGTCTGACGGCTGTGGGTTCGCCGGGCGTCCACGGCGACCGGTTCGGGTCGGCGGCCGACGACTACGCGCTGTATCGGGCCGACTTCCCGGCGGCCGGCATCGACCGGATGGTGGCCCTGGGCGTCGGTACGCCGGGTCAGCAACTACTCGACCTGGGCTGCGGGACCGGCACCCTCGCCCGCCAGTTCGCGGCCCGGGGGTGCACCGTCACCGGTGTCGACGTGGACCCCCGGATGCTCGCAGCAGCCCGCTCCCTGGCCGTCGTCGCTGGCCTACAGGTGGCGTGGTGGGAGTGCCCTGCCGAGGACACCGGCCTCCCGTCGGAGTCGTTCGACGTGGTCACCGCCGCACAGTGCTGGCACTGGTTCGATGGCGAGGCGGCGGCAGGAGAGGTCCGGCGCCTGCTCGTGGCCGGTGGCCTGGTGGCCGTGTGCGGGTTCGACTGGCTGCCGCTGCCCGACACGATGTCGGGGGTGACCGAAGCGCTCATCCAGGCCCACAACCCGTCCTGGAACCTGGGTGGCATACGGGACCCGGGCCCGGAGGCACGTCGCCACCTGTCCGGTGCCGGCTTCGTGGTGGTCGAGACGTTCACCTTCGACGTGGACGTTCCCTACTCCGTGGATTCCTGGCGACGGCGGATCCGG
>Ga0207962_1000423_pt1 | contig 14097 bp, 9 predicted proteins | sample Knorr_S15_td_AAI_FD_185603 | JGI IMG/M metagenome (GOLD analysis project Ga0207962, IMG submission 185603) | Marine microbial communities from Southern Atlantic Ocean transect - Knorr_S15_td_AAIW_ad_750m_LV_A (SPAdes) (version 2) | ecosystem: Environmental > Aquatic > Marine > Oceanic | place... | reverse complement strand
GCCGTGTACCAGGGCAAGCCCCTGGTCAACTCGGTGACCGGCGAGGACGAGGTGCTGGAACGGGTCCTGCCGCTGGTAGCAAAGGCCGGCGCTGCCGTGGTGGCCATCTCCAACGACGACTCCGGGATCTCCGAGGACCCCGACGTGCGCTTCGAGGTGGCCCGCAAGATCGTGCAGCGGGCCGCCGACTACGGAATCCCGGCCGCCGACGTGGTGGTGGACCCCCTGGTCATGCCGATAGGCGCCATGGGATCGGCCGGCCAACAGGTCTTCACGCTGGTCCGACGCCTCCGCGAGGAGCTCAGGGTCAACACGACCTGTGGTGCGTCCAACGTGAGCTTCGGGCTCCCCAACCGGCACGCCGTAACCGGCACGTTCCTGGCCATGTCGATCAGCCACGGCATGACGTCGGCCATCATGAACCCCCTGCACGGTGAGGTGCGGGTGCGGGTTCAGGCCGCCGATATTCTCACCGGCGCCGACACCAACTGCGCCTCCTGGATTCGCCACCACCGGGACCCCGAAGCCGTCGGCACCCGCGAGCGCCGGGGCGGTCGCCGCGCCCGGGCGCAAGCCTGAACTACCGATCGGCATGATCCCATGACCGGAGCCGACGACCACCTCGTCGTCTTCACGCCCTCGGGTCTAAGGGGATCGTTCGCCGCCGGTACCACCCTGCTGGACGCCGCCCGGCGGCTGGGGGTGGATCTCGACTCGGTCTGCGGAGGCCGCGGGATCTGCGGGCGCTGCCAGGTGACGCCCACCTTCGGTGAGTTTGCTAAGCACGGCATCACCGTCGTGGAGGACCACGTGTCGCCCCGCGGAGCTGTCGAGCAGGACTATCGGGGCCGTCGGCCCCTAACGGAATTCCGACGGTTGGGTTGTGCCGCCGCTGTATCCGGCGACTTGGTGGTCGACGTCCCTGCCGAGAGCCAGGTCCATCGGCAGGTCGTCCGCAAGGATGTGGACCTGGGCGACCTGGCACTGGACCCGGTTCTGGTCCTCCGCCTGATCGAGGTCTCCCCGCCGGCCGGAGCCATCGGGGACCGTCCTGATCGTCGACTGCTCGACGCCTTGGCTGACCAGTGGGGCCTCGGAGGCCTCACTCTCGACGACAGGGTGGCCGACAGCCTGGCCGACGGGTCGACCGATGGACCTGGCACGGTGACAGCGGCTATCCGGGATGGCCACCGCGTGGTAGCCGTCTGGCCGGGCCTGCGGGACCGTGCCCTGGGCGTGGCCGTGGACGTGGGCTCCACGACGATCGCCGGCCACCTCTGCGACCTGGCAACCGGCGCCGTACTGGCCACAGCAGGAATCATGAACCCGCAGATCCGGTTCGGCGAGGACCTCATGAGCCGGGTCTCCTACGTGATGATGAACCCGGGTGGCGAGGCCGAGCTGACTACCGCCGTCCGCGGCGCCCTGGACGACCTGCTGGCCGACCTCTGCCTCCAGGGGGAAGCCGAGCGAGATGAGGTGCTGGAGATGGTGCTGGTCGGCAACCCGATCATGCACCACCTGTTCTTGGGCCTGGACCCGACGCCGCTGGGCCAGGCCCCGTTCACTCTCGCTGTGGAGGACGCCCTTGACGTCCCGGCGGCCGACCTCAATCTGGAGGCGCACGCCTGTACCCGGGTCCACGTCCTGCCGTGTATCGCCGGACACGTGGGGGCTGATACGGCCGCTGTAGTCCTGGCCTCACGCCCCCACACGGCCGACGACGTCCGCCTGGTCGTCGACGTCGGAACCAACGCTGAGATTGTCCTGGCCGGCAACGGGCGGATACTGGCCGCCTCTAGCCCCACCGGCCCGGCCTTCGAGGGGGCCCAGGTCAGCGCTGGTCAACGGGCTACCCCGGGAGCCATCGAGCGGGTCCGTATCGACCCGGATACCGGCGAACCCCGGTTCCGGATAATCGGCGCCGAGCCGTGGTCCGACGAGGCGGGCTTCGACGAGGCGGTAGCCGACACCGGGGTGACTGGGATCTGCGGGTCCGGGATTATCGAGGTGGTGGCCGAGCTGTGGCTGGCCGGACTCATGAATGCCGACGGCGTGATCGGCGGCCCGGGTACCAGGCCGTCTCGACGCCTGGTTGCCGACGGGCGGACCCTCTCCTATGTCCTGCACGATCCGGACGGCGGCGGCGGCGACAGCGGGATCCTTGTGACCCAGAACGACGTCCGGGCCATCCAGCTGGCCAAAGCCGCCCTTTACGCCGGCATTCGGCTCCTGATGGACCACCTGGGGGTGGACGAGGTAGATCAGATCGGCCTGGCCGGGGCCTTCGGCAGCCACATCGACACTGTCCGCGCCACCGTCCTCGGCCTTGTCCCGGACTGCGAGCCCGACCGGGTTGTCAGCATCGGCAACGCGGCGGGCGCCGGGGCGGTCATTGCCCTGCTCTCGGCCGGAGCCCGGACCGAGATCCAGGAGGTGGTGGACCGTATCGAGAAGATCGAAACAGCCCTCGAGCCCTCCTTCCAGGCACACTTCGTGGATGCCATGGCTATCCCCCACCGCACCGCCGACTACCCCCGGCTGTCGACGTGCATCACGCTCCCGCAACGACCCGCCATATCCACAACCGGACCTGAACGGTCCGGACGACGCCGTCGCAGAGCCGCCACGGGAGAGGAATCCAGCGCATGAGCAATGCACCACGAGGCCGGCGTAGCGGCGGTAGCGCAGCCCGACAGGCACTCAGGGCGGAGGCCTCGACCGAGGTCCGTACGTTCCTGACCCGGACCATGGCCCCGTTCGAGGTGCTCTCCGTCGAGGGGCTCGAGACCATCGAGCACAATGCCGACACGATCCTCGCCGAGATGGGCATCGACTTCCGCGACTACCCGTCGGCCCTCACCCTGCTGGCCGACGCCGGGGCCGACGTGGACGGGGAACGGGTGCGGTTCCCCCGCGGCATGTGCCGACAGATCATCCAGTCTTCGGCACCAGCGACCTACACCCAGCACGCCCGCAACCCGGTCCGCAACGTCCAGGTGGGGGGCGACGCCACCGTCCTCGTACCCGCCTACGGTTCCCCGTTCGTCCACGACATCGACGAGGGTCGCCGGTACGCCACTCTGGAGGACTTCCGCAACTTCGTGAAACTGGCCTACCTAAGCCCCGGCCTCCACCACTCGGGCGGCACGATCGTCGAACCGGTGGACGTCCCGGTCTCCAATCGGCACCTAGACATGGTGTACTCCCACCTCCGTTACAGCGATAAGCCGTTCATGGGCTCGGTCACCGCGGCCGAGAGAGCCCAGGATTCCGTCGACCTGGCCGGGTTCGTGTTCGGCGAAGAGTTCGTCCGCCAGAACACCGTGATGACGAGCCTCATCAACGCCTCCTCGCCCATGTCCTGGGACGCCACCATGCTGGGAGCCGCCGAGACGTACGCCCGATCCAACCAGGCCACCATGATCAGCCCCTTCATCCTGGCCGGAGCCATGGCACCCGTGACGGTGGCCGGCGTTGCGGCACAGACCCTGGCCGAGGCCCTGGCGGGCATGACGTTCGTCCAGTTGGTGAACCCCGGGGCGCCGATGGTGTTCGGTTCGTTCGCAAGCTCGATGTCGATGCAGACCGGTGCCCCGACGTTCGGAACGCCGGAACCGGCCCTGGTCCTGTACACGGTCGCAGCCCTGGCCCGACGCCTCGGTGTGCCGTTCCGTTCGGGGGGCAACCTCTGCGCCTCCAAGATCCCCGACGCCCAAGCCGCCGCGGAGTCCATGGCCACCTTCCTCCCCTCCCTGCTTGCCGGGGTGAACTTCATGCTCCACTCAGCGGGCTGGCTGGAGGGCGGCTTGGCTATGGGCTACGAGAAGTTCATCATTGACGCCGACCAGTGCAACCTGGCCGCCACCTTCGTCAACGGTGTTGACCTCTCGGAGAACGGGCAGGCCATGAGTGCCATCGGCGAGGTGAGCCCCGGGGGGCACTTCCTGGGCACGGCCCACACGCTGGCCAACTTCGAGACGGCCTTCGCCCGATCCGAGGTGGCCAACAACGACTCCTTCGAACAGTGGGAGGAAGACGGGAGCCTCGACGCCGCCCAACGGGCCAATGGCATCTGGAAGAAGATGCTGGACGACTATGAGGCTCCGCCACTCGACGAGTCGGCCGACGAGGCGATGCTGGACTTCATCGCCCGCCGCAAGGAGGTCATCCCCGACGAGTTCGGGTGAGCCCGTAAGTCCCGATACCTCAGCGGATGGGGTTTCCTACCATTGGTGGTTCTTTCCACTCAGTAGAACCCTACGCCTCACCTGAGTACACTCACGCCGTCCCGGGCACGTCAGCCTGCCCGCGTCACGCTCTCCGGCCCGCACCCGCGGGTACCGGACCGGAACCCGGAAGATATAGAGACAGAGAAGAGAACAATGTCGTTCCCCTCCGACCTGGAAATTGCCCGAGGCGCCGAACTGCGCCCCCTCACCGACATTGCGTCGGAGGCCGGGATCCCGACCGACTGCCTAGAGCCCTACGGCGAGGGTGCGGCCAAGATCAAGTTGGACGCCATCGGACGGATGGCCGACCGCCCAAAGGCCCGGTACGTGGTCGTCTCAGCCATCACCCCCACACCCCTGGGCGAGGGCAAGACCACGACGACCGTCGGCCTCGGCCAGGGCTTCAGCCATATCGGGAAGAAGGCCACCATCGCCATCCGCCAGCCCTCGATGGGCCCGACCTTTGGGATCAAGGGCGGGGCGGCCGGCGGCGGCTACAGCCAGGTCGTGCCCATGGAGCTGTTCAACCTCCACCTAACCGGAGACATGCACGCCGTCACGGCGGCCCACAACATGTGCTCGGCCATGCTCGACGCCCACCTGTTCCACGGCAACGAGCTGGGACTGGACCTCCACAACATCACGTGGCGGCGGGTCATGGACATCAACGAGCGGGCGCTGCGCAACATCGTTGTCGGCCTGGGCGGCCGGCTAGACGGCGTGCCCCGCGAGACCGGCTTTGACATCACCGCCGCCTCCGAGGTCATGGCGGCCCTCGCCCTGTGTACCTCGCTGGCCGACCTGCGCCAACGAATGGGCCGAATCGTTGTTGGCTACGACAAGGCGGGCACTCCGGTCACCGCCGAGGACCTCGGCGTAGCCGGCTCGATGACGGTCATCCTCAAGGAAGCCATCAAGCCCAACCTGATGCAGACCCTGGAGGGCACTCCCGCCCTGGTCCACTGCGGCCCGTTCGGCAACATCGCCACCGGCAACTCGTCGATCGTGGCCGACCAGATCGGCATCCACACCGGTGACTTCCTGCTCACCGAGGCAGGCTTCGGCGCCGACATGGGCGCCGAGCGGTTCTTCAACATCAAGTGCCGCTATTCGGGCATCGCCCCCGACGCCGCTGTTCTGGTGGCCACCGTCCGCGGCCTGAAAGCCCACTCCGGCAACCACAAGATCGTGGCCGGCAAGCCGCTGCCCGAGGCCCTGCTGGCCGAAAACCCCGACGAGGTGCACCAGGGAGGCGACAACCTTCGCAAGCAGTTGGAGAACATGCAGGTCCATGGGGTATCTCCGGTAGTGGCCATCAACGTGTTCCCCGGCGACCACGACGTCGACATCAACGCCATCAAGGAGATCGCCAACGAGTTCAACGCCCGGTCGGCGATCACCACCCACTTCGCCGACGGCGGGTCGGGAGCCGCCGAGCTGGCTGAGGCGGTCGCCGAGGCGGCCGACGAGCCCAGCGACTTCCAGGTCCTGTATCCGGACGAGATGTCGCTCCGGGACAAGATCCGCACCGTGGCCAACAAGATCTACGGTGCCGACGGCGTGGATTTCTCGCCACAGGCCAACAAGCAGATCGACACGTACGAGGCCAACGGCTTCGGCAACCTGCCGGTGTGCATCGCCAAGACGCACCTGTCGATCAGTTCGAACGCCGCCCTTAAGGGCGCCCCAACTGGGTGGACGCTCCCCGTTCGCGAGGTCCGGGCCTCAGTGGGCGCCGGCTTCGTGTACCCGATCTGCGGCGACATGCGTACGATGCCCGGGCTGGGCGCCCGGCCGGGCGCCATGGGCATTGACATCGACGAGAACGGTGAGATCGTCGGCCTGAGTTGACCCTCCCCCGACCCCGTCAACCGGGTCGCCGGAGACCAACCCCACGGACCCACCGGTCGGCACACGCCGAGCCGGCTCACATGTGAAAGGGAGGCTGCGTGGTCACCCGGAACCAGGCCGACAAGGCCGTCCAGAAGCGGCTGCTCGAAGGCATGACCTACGAGCTGATCCCACTCAAGAACCTTGCCGACCAGTCACAGCACCTGCCGGCAGGCGCCACCATCTCGGTGACCTGCTCACCGGCTAAGACGGTCGACGACACCCTGGACCTATGCGCCGACTACGCCGAAAAGGGTTTCACGGTGATCCCCCACGTCGCGGCCCGCATGGTGGAGGACGAGGGACACGTAGATCGAATCGTCCAACGAGTGAACACCCTTGGTATCCGGACGGTGTTCTGCATCGGTGGCGACGCCGACCCCCTGGGCCCGTTCACCGACGCCGCTGGCTTCCTGCGTTCCTTCCTGGACCGCCGCCCCAACGTTGACGTAGTGGGTATCGGCTCCTACCCCGACGGCCACGCCACCATCCCCGACCGGGCTCTGGTGGACGCCCTGGTCGAAAAGCAGGAGCTGATCCGGGAGGCCGGTCTCGAGGGCTACATGGCCACCCAGATGTGCTTCGACGCCGACACCATCGGTGACTGGCTGGAAGGTCGTCGGGCCGCCGGTGTAGACCTGCCATGCCACCTCGGGGTGCCGGGGGCCGTCGACCGGGCGAGGTTGCTGGCCATCTCAATCCGGCTGGGCATAGGCCACTCGGCCCGCTACCTCAAAAAGAACAGGGCATCAGTGATCCGCCTACTGTCGCCCGGCGGCTATGACCCGAACAAGCTCATCGCCCCGCTCTCCTGTCGGGCTGACGAGTTGGGAATCTCCGGGATCCACTGCTTCACGTTCAACGCCGTGGACACTACCGAGAGTTGGCGCCAGAAGTCCCTGAGGAAACTCGGGTCCTGATCCGCACGGGGCCACGTAGCCCCGGTGGTCCGTCGTCAGGCAGAATTCCCGATATGTCATCTGGCTCCTCCCATCCGCTCCTGCTCTCCCCCATCCGGGTGGGCCCCCTGGAACTACGGAATCGGATCGTCCTACCGGCCATGGACCAGAACGTCTGCGAGGACGGGTTGGTCACTGATCGTCTGGTGGCCCACTACGAGGAACGGTCCCGGGGAGGAGCCGGCCTGCTTGTACTGGAGACCTCAGCTGTTTCCTACCCCCACGGAGCCACAGCCCGTCACCAGCCCGCCCTGTCTCACGACGGGGTGGTCCCCGGGCTGCGGCGCCTAGGCGAAGCCGTCCACGCCCACGGTTCGAAGTTGGTCGTCCAGGCCAACCACCATGGTCGCATCTCTGGGGTGGACACGGCCGAGGACCGCCCCTGCCTGGTGCCCAGCCTCCCGCTTCCTGACACCGACCCGATGTCGATCATGGTCGACACGACCATGGACGAGCTGGTAGCCATGTCAGCCCTCACCGGCGGCAAGATGCCCACCTACGCCGAGGCCACGGTTGAGGACCTGTCTGACGTGGTGGGAAAGTTCGCCGACGCCGCTGTTCGCGTCCAGGCCGCTGGCCTCGACGGCCTGGAGGTCCACGCCGGCCACGGCTACCTGCTGGACACCTTCCTCTCGCCGGCCTGGAATAAACGGACCGACCGGTACGGCGGCTCCGAGGAGAACCGGGCTCGCCTACTGGTCGAGGTCGTGGAGGCTGTCCGAGCGCGTTGTGGCCCCGGCTTCGCCATCCTGGTCCGCCTCAACGGTCGGGATGACGCCCTCGAGGGCGGGATCACGCCCGACCTCGCGGCCCGGTACGCCGCTAGGGCCGCCGCCGCCGGTGCCGACGCCATCCACGTCACCGCCTACTCGTCGATCACTGGCGGCCCGGGATTTACCGAAGGGCCACTGCCGTGGCGTCCGTGCCAGTACGAGGAGTTGGCCCGGACGGTGAAGGCCGCCGTGGACGTCCCGGTCATCGCCGTCGGGCGCATCCGGCCCGACGACGGCGAGCGGATCCTGGCCGACGGGGGCGCCGATCTGATCGCCATGGGCCGCCAGTTGCTGGCCGACCCGGACCTCCCGAACCGGCTGGCCGAGGGTCGCCCCGACCTGGTGCGCCCGTGCATCAACTGCTTTGTTTGCGTAGCCCAGAACTTCTGGTCGGCGGCTCCGGTGTGCGCGGTGAACGCTCAGCTGGGCCACCAGGGTTGGCCCGAGCCGACGCCCGCTGCCCCACCCCGCCACGTGGTGGTGGTCGGGGGCGGACCGGGGGGCATGGAGGCGGCCCGGGTGGCCGCCGAACGGGGCCACAGGGTGACCCTGCTGGAGAGGGCCAACCACCTCGGCGGCACGGCCCGCTTCTCGTCGTTGACCACGCCACTGAACGGCGACCTGGTCCGGTGGATGACGACCGCCCTGGCCGAGGCCGGCGTGGAGGTCCGCACCGCCACGACGGTCACCCCGACGATGGTCGCCGCGTTGCGCCCGGATGCCGTGGTGGTAGCCACCGGCGCCGTCCGGGGCCGCCCGAACGTGCCCGGAGTCGACCTGCCGCACGTACTTTCCGGCGACGACCTACGCAGCCTGCTGACCGGCGAGGGAGGGGCCGCCGACCACCGGTCGGGGCCACTCGTGCGCCTCGCTCTGACCGTCGCACGGACTCTGGGCATCACCACCGACATGGGCCGGGTCCGCACCCTGTCCCGCCGGTGGATGCCCATCGGGCGACGAGTCGTGGTGGTGGGCGGCGGGCTGGTGGGTACCGAGCTGGCCGAGTTCCTAGCCGACCGAGGCCGGTCAGTGACCGTCCTAGAGGAGGGAGGCGATCTGGCCACCGAGATGGCACACCCCCGACGCTGGCGGGCCCTCCACGAAGCCCGAGCCCACGGCGTGGACTTCCGCACTAGGACCCGCCTGGTGGAAGTCACCGCCGACGAGGTGGTCGCCCACACTGCGGCAACCGACGAAAATGACGGCGACGAGGTGCGATTCGACGCCGACAGCGTGCTGCTGGCCGGCAACGTTCAGCCGGACTCCTCGCTGGCTGAGGCCATCCGGACCGGTATCGGCGGCGACGTCGAGGTCCACGTGGTGGGTGACGCCGGAACGGTCGGCTACATCGAGGGGGCCATCCGCTCCGGATACGAGGTGGGTGTCGGCCTGTAGACCGGAGACAGGACCGACGCCCGCTTAGAGACGGCCGGACGGCCATCAGTAGCGTCCGTCATGTGACCAATTCCATCGACGCCCCGTCCTGGAACCCGTTCGATCCAGACTTCCTGCTGGACCCGTACCCGCACTACGCCCGCCTGCGGGACGAAGACCCCGTGCACCGGACCCCGCTCGGCGTCTTGGTCGTATCGCGCTACGACGACGCCCACCAGGTGCTTCGCGACCCCCAGACTTCGGTCCGGCGGTTCGAGACCAGTGAGACGACCCCGGAACACATGCTGCCCCTCCGGGACCGCCAGGACGAGCGGGTGCCGTCCATCCTCGGGCTGGACCCGCCGGACCACACCCGGCTTCGGAAACTGGTGCAGCGCACCTTCACCCCGCGGGCCATCGGCCGTATGCGCGACCAGACCACGGCCATTGTGGACGACCTGCTGGACGAGCTCACCGACCGGGACGAGATCGACCTCATTGCCGACTACGCCTTCGTGATCCCGTTCGCGGTGATCCACGCCATGCTTGGCCTCCCCGAGGCAGACGTGGCCCAGGTCCGCGCCTGGTCCCACGCTCTTACCCAGACCCTCGAGCCGTTCCTGACCCCCGAACAGGTCGACGCGGCCATGGACGCCGCCGTGCACATGGACCGGTACCTCACCGAGGCCATCGCCGCGAAGCGACAGAACCCAGCCGCCGACCTCCTGACCGACCTGGTCCAGGTCGAGGAGGAGGGCGACCGGATGACCGAGGCGGAGCTGCTCTCCATGACTTCGCTCCTGTTCGTGGCCGGGCACGAGACCACGGTCAACCTGATCGGCAACGGCACCCACGCTCTGCTGGGCCACCCTGACCAGATGGACCTGGTGCGGACCGACGAGTCGGTGGACGCGACGGTGGCCGACGAACTGCTGCGCTACGACAGCCCAGTCCAGACCTCGGGGCGCCGGGTCATGCACGACGTAGAGGTGTCAGGTGTCGAGGTGGCAGCGGGGGAAATGGTGCTGACCGCCCTGGGCAGCGCCAACCGGGATCCCCGCTTCTGGGGAGCGACGGCCGACGACCTGGACGTAACTCGGCCAGAGGCCAACCGCCACCTGTCCTTCGGCAGCGGGGTCCACCACTGCCTAGGCGCCGCGCTGGCCCGCATGGAGGGCGAGATCGCCATCACCCGGCTGGTCCGGCGGTTCCCCGACCTGGCCCTGGCCGGCCAACCCACCTACAACGCCCGGATCATCCTCCGGGGTCGAGACGTGCTCCCGGTCCGGTTGGGACAGGCTGCCTGACTCGTAGCGCCGGCGGCGCCCCGTCCGGCTTGCCTGGACAGACCACGGCGCAGAAAACAGCGCCAACCATGAAGGTGCACGCCAACATCGCCCAGACGCGGCCGAATGCCGCTAGGCGACCGAGGTGGAGCGAGGCGGTGAGCACTGCCACGGCAACCGCGACGCCGACAGCGAACCCCAACGTGCTGAAGGTCCGCAGCATGGCACTGGCCACCCCGAAGCGGGCCGGCGGCACATCCCGGAGGCCGAGGGAGGCGAAGGTGGCGAAGGAACACGACACCCCGATCCCGAGGCAGAGTTGGGCCGGCAGCAGCGTGGTGGCCCACGACGACTCCGCGGTGACGCTCCACCACAGCCACGCGGGACAACAAGCAGCGGCCACCGAACCGATGACCAAGAGGGTGCGGTGCCCAACCCGGTCAGCAACCGAACCCACCGGCCCACCCAGCAGGGCGGCGAAGGCCGGGCCGGGAACAACACCGAAGCCGGCGGCCAGCACCGACCATCCCCAAAGTTCCTGGAGCAACAAGGTGTTGAACAAGATGGTGGCGATGAATGCGCAAGTGAAGAACACCTGGCCCAGGCCGGCCGACCAAAACGACCGGATCCGGACTAGGGAGAGGTCGATCAGTGGGCTGGGATGGCGGGCCGAGCGGACGAACAGGATCACGACGAGCATCAGGCCGACACCCACCGTCGCCAGGGTGCGTCCCGAGCCGTAGCCCCACCGTTGACCCTCCACCACACCGAGCAGCAGCAGGGCCACGCCGAGGGTCCCCGCTGGCACACCCACCAGGTCGTAGCCGCCCCGGGCATCGGGATCCCAGGTCTCTCGCACGAACCGCGGGGTGATGGCCAGCAACACCAGCCCGATGGGCACGTTGACCAGAAATATCCACCGCCAGGACGCCAGGTCGATGAGGATCGCCCCGGCCGATGGACCTACCGCCGCCCCAAGGGCCGCCGAGGCTCCCCAGATGCCGATCACCATGGAGCGCCGCTCCGGGGGGAACTCGGGCAGCACCATTGACATGGACGAGGGCCCCAGGATGGAACCCCCCACCCCTTGGAGAACCCGGGCCGAGACCAGCCACGTCACGCTCTCGGCCATCCCCGACAGGAAGGATCCGACAACGAACACCCCCACACCGACCATGAACAGGAGGCGACGGCCCTTCTGATCGGCCAGGCGTCCAGCCAGCAGAAGGAAAGCCCCCACCGAGATGGAGTAGCCGGACAGCACCCAGGACAGGCCGGCTTCCGAAGCCCCAAGGTCCTGTCGGATCGATGGGAAGGCCACGTTGACGATCGAGACGTCGATGACGGTTAGCAGGGCGGCCAGGGTGGAGACCCCCAGGGCAATCCACGCCCGCCGCTCCACCGGCGGCAACTCCTTGCTGGACGGCACCCGGACCTCCCATCGAGACCCACCCCAGTGGCCGGTCCGGTGACCCCGCCGGACGCTAGGTCGTGTCGCTCTCCCTCGACGATGCGGGACCACACCCCTGCACCCGGTCCAGACGCGCCTCAAAGAGAGCGTTGGCCACCTCCCATAGCCGGTCGTCGACCGTCTTGAGGTGGCCTACGACGTCGGCCAGCGGAACCCGGGTGACTACCCCGGCCTGCAGGGCCACCATGTCGCCCAGCCCGTCATCGTGGACGGCGTCGATGGCGGCTACCCCGTAACGGCTGGACAGCACCCGGTCGAAGGCCGTGGGGCTTCCCCCGCGCTGGACGTGGCCGAGCACGGTGACCCGGGTCTCGAAGCCCGTCCGCCGTTCCAGCTCGGCGGCCACCACGGAGCCGATGCCGCCCAGCCGTTGGTGCCCGAACTGGTCGACCGCCGGAGCCTCGACCTCCAAAGTCCCCGGTACGGGGAGAGCGCCCTCGGCCACCACCACGATCGATGCGTACCGACCTCGTTCGTGGCGCCAGCGGACGATCTCGGCCACCCGGCTGATGTCGAACGGGTGCTCGGGCACCAGCGTGACAGTCGCCCCGCCAGCTATGCCGGCCCACGTGGCGATGTGGCCGACGTGGCGACCCATGACCTCCACCACCATGACCCGATCATGGGACTCAGCTGTCGTGTGGAGGCGATCGATGGCCTCCGTCGCGATAGACACCGCAGTGTCGAACCCGAAGGTCTGCTCGGTGCACGGGATGTCGTTGTCGATGGTCTTGGGCACGCCGACCACCGGGACCATGCCCTCGGTGTGGGCCCGGTGGGCGATAGCCAATGACCCCTCGCCTCCGATGACGACTAGGGCGTCGAGGGCCAGGCCCTGGAGGGTGGCCCGGGCCCGGTCGACGCCGTCGTCGACCATCCAGGGGTGGACACGCGACGTGCCGAGCATGGTGCCACCACGGGCCAGATAGCCGCGCATGGCCTCGACGTCGAGGGCTTGGTAGCGCCCCTCGATCACCCCGGCCCAGCCATCGTGGAAGCCGACCAGGTCGTCGCCCCAGTGCCGCTCGCCCCGTCGGACCACGGCCCGGATCACCGCGTTCAGGCCGGGGCAGTCACCGCCGCTGGTGAGGACGCCGACCCTGACCATGGCGTCACCGTAGCCCCGCAGCCGGAACCAGCCGCCCGGAGATCCATCATTTTCGACGGCGACGGTAGACCCAACCTGCCGGCTCGGGGTACCCGGCCCAGACACGGTGCCGGAACACCTGTAGCAGAGGACCGACCAGCAGGGCGAAGGCCAGGGTGCCGACCCCGTAGGACCCTCCGAGCGCTCCACCGCCCAACAGGACAGTGACCTCGAGGCAAGTACGGGCAACCCGAATGCTGAGACCGGTGTCAACAAGCGCCGTCATCAAGCCGTCGCGCACACCGGTTCCCAAGCCTGCCCCTAGGTAGAGCATGGAACCAAACGCGACGGCCAACGGGGCCAAGACGACCAAAGCCCCCCTGACCGGCCACGCGCCCGGCGGTTCGATGACAGCCAGCACGATGTTGACAGTGGCCCCGATGATCACCACATTGGCCACCGTTGCCGGCCCGATGGGTTGGCGGAGCATGGCCACAAGACCCAGCAGGACAATCCCAAGGATGATGATCACCGTCCCCGGCTGCCGGCCGGTCAGGCCAGCCAGGGCGTCGTGTAGGACGTCCCATGGGCCGACACCTAGATCGGCCAGGAACAGGGCGCCGATCCCAGCGCCGAACAGGACCAGGCCCACGAGGATTACCGCAGCCCGGATGGCCATCTCTCTCATCTGGTCATTCTGATGTCCGCTTCACGGGACGAGCCTGATGGGGCCGGGTATACGTCCGGAGCCGGGCGGCCCAACCGAATGATGTCGGTCGGGCCACCCGGAGCACCCGGAAGTTGGGGCAAGCGGGACAAAGACACCGCCGCCCCTCCGAACAGCTACTCGCCGCCCGGGTTGAGGGTCACATCCACTCGACGCCAGTTCTTGCCGGTGGTGTCCACGCCGCGGTTCTTCAACATCTCCACGGCCGCCTCGGCGTACTCCGTTGTGTACGCGCCGGAGTCGGGCGCTGAGGCGAGGATGCCTTGGCTAGTCGCCACGTTGACGGTCTGGGCCCACA
>Ga0207962_1000421_pt1 | contig 14103 bp, 14 predicted proteins | sample Knorr_S15_td_AAI_FD_185603 | JGI IMG/M metagenome (GOLD analysis project Ga0207962, IMG submission 185603) | Marine microbial communities from Southern Atlantic Ocean transect - Knorr_S15_td_AAIW_ad_750m_LV_A (SPAdes) (version 2) | ecosystem: Environmental > Aquatic > Marine > Oceanic | place... | reverse complement strand
CGTGGATTCAGGGCCTTGAGCGACTCGACGGCGATGTCCATTCGCGGTTGGCCAAGCCGGTCATGCCGCATGAGCAACTGCCGGTTGAGGTCGCTTGGTTTCAGGTCACCTTTGTGGGCGAGCACGAGCCGTCCAATACCGGCCGCCGCCAGTTCATAGGCGACCAAACCGCCCAGTCCACCGATGCGACTGATCATCACCGTCGCTGCCTTAAGCCGCCGCTGCCCCTCCTCGCCGAAGCCCGCGACGGTCATTTGCCACGAGTAAACCTCGCGCTCAACATCCGTCAGTTCCGGCAGTTGTCCATCGTCAGTCATCACGTCATTTCCAAAAAGTTAGACGCGGATTCCACGGATGTTCACGGATTGAAAGTTAATCCGTGGAATCCGTGTCCTTTCTCTCTCTGCGTTTAAGCACAACTTCTGTTTTCATCGCGTGTCACTTTGCCATCGGCCAAGCGGAAGTGGCAGCCGGCAAGGCGTCTGGCTTCGCTTGGGCTGTGGGTGATGTGCAGAATCGTCACGCCGGTTTCGCGGTGCACGCGCTCGAGCAGCCGGCACATCTCGCCGTGCAGTTCCTCGTCGAGCGCGGCCAACGGCTCGTCAAGGCACAGCACAGCCGGCGCGTGCGCCAACGCGCGGCCAAGCGCAACCCGCTGCGCCTCGCCGCCGCTGAGCTTGTCCGGCGTGCGGTCGAGCAGCCCGGTGATCCCCAGCAACTCCGCCAATTCATCGACGCGCCCGGCGATCTCCGCCTGGCCAAGCGCGCGCAGCACGAGTGCGAAGGCCAGTTGCTCGCGGACGAGCATCGTCGGGAACAGCGCGCGATCCTGCGGTACGTAGCCAACCCCACGCTCGGCCGGCGGCAGTTGGGTGACGTCGCGCCCGCCGAGGATGATCCTTCCGCCGGCGATGTTGCGCAGCCCGCAGACCGCCTCAAGCAGTGTTGTTTTGCCGCAGCCGCTGCGGCCCATCAGCACGCCGTACTCGCCGGAGGCCAGCTCCAAGCTGAGGTCGCTTAACTCAAAACTGCCCTGCCGCAGCTCGATGTTCTCAAGAGCAATCATGCGAAAATCCGTTTCATGCCCAGCGTCCGGGCGATGATGAACACCACGACGGCGGCACCGATCATGATGAGCGACACCGCCAGCATCCCCTCGGTGCGCCCGGCTTGCAGCTCGAGAAAGGCGCTCGTCGGCAGCACCTCGGTTTTCTGTCGAGTGGCACCTGCGAAGACGAGGATCGGCCCGAACTCGCCAAGCGCCCGCGCCCACGCCAACGTGCCGGCCGCCAGCAGACCTCCCCTGGCCTGCGGCATGATGACACGCCAAAACGCCTGCCGCCGGTTGCAGCCCAGCGTGAGGGCGACCTGCTCGAAGCGTTGCGGGATCTGGTCGAACGTCACGCGCATCGTCCGCACGGCGAAGGCGCACGCCACCATGAATTGCGCCAGCACAACCGCCGGCCACTTGTACACCACCGCGTCGCTGAGCCACTCCGGCATGTAGCGAAACAGGATGAGCAGACTCAGCCCAACGACCAGCGGCGGCAGCACAATCGGGATGTCCAGCAGTGTGTCGATGACCGGTTTGCCGCGAAACTTGAACCGGCTCATCATGTACCCGATCGGCACCGCGACCCACAGCGATAACAGCGTCGTGAGCGTGCAACTGATGAGGCTCAGCTTGATCGAAAAACGGATGTCGCGGCTCCGCAGCGCCTGCACGAGCGGGTTGGGCTTGGAGAGCTGAAGGGGGGCGGGCACGGTGTCGGTGGGGGCGGCGATGGTGATGACATTTTTGTCGGTATCGGTGATTTCGTGAACGCCGCTCCAGCCGGATTGACCGGTGCCACTCAGCCGGATGAATTCCTTCCACAAGAGGCGGTGCGGCACGTCCGTGGTGATGCGCGCAAGGCGATGAGTCACGCCATTGACGACCTTGTTGGTGATGGTGATGCCGGCGACGCGCGCCTCCGGCTGCAGCGAGGCGGTGATGGGCGCACCCGGTTCACGGGGCAACAGCACGACCTCACTGGCGTCCGCATTAAAAAGACCGTTGTGCGTGATGAGCCGTCCGGCCGACCTCAAGCCAATCTCGTTTTTGCCGGCGCGAAAGTGATAGGCGCGACCGGGCTCGACGGCGATCGGCACGCCCTTTTCGTATTCGCCGGCGTATTTGCCATGCGACACCAACTCGTTGCCGAGCACCGGCTTGTCGCCGTAGTCGAGGAACACCAGATCCGCCAGGACCATCGCGGCGATGATGAGCAGATAGCTGCCGCCCAACACCCCGAGGCCAACGAGAAACGGCTTGTCAGAGGCAACGTGATAACCGGATGGCGACGGGGCACTCATTGGCCGTTGGCCTCCCAGTTAAAGCCAAGCTGCTCGAACCGCCGCCGCGATGCCTGCGACGTGAGGTGCTCCATCAGCCGCTTGGCCAACTGCGGGTACGGCGTGGTTTTGCGCGCGGCGATATTCTGGATGGCGACGGCGCGCTTGGGCTGGAGCGGCACATTGTCAAACCGGTCCCTCAGGTGCCGGATGTTGGCCTCGTACACGAGCACCACGTCGAGCCTCTGCCCGGCCTCCATGGTCTGGATGAGCGTGTGGGCGGTGTCGGCCATCATCGCGATGTTGTTTGTGATGGCGTCGTACTGGCCGGTCTCGCGGAACAACTCGTGGCTGAGCGCCCCCAGCGTGCTGGCCTGGGGGTCGGTGGTGGCAATCTTCAGTCCGGCCCCAGCGAGGTCGGCGAGGCTCCACACGCCCTTGGGATTGCCCTTGGCCACGAGCATCACGATGCGCGTGCTCGACACCTTGAGGTCCGGGCCGAAGGGGTTGTCCATTTTTTCCTGCGCCATGTCGAGGTAGGTCGCGTCGCAGGTCAGGAACACGTCCGGCGGCCCCTGGTCACTGGTCTGCATTTTGCCGACCAGCGTCCCGCAGCCGGCGTACACGACGACAATCTCACAGCCTTCGCGCTGCTGAAACTCGTTGATGGTTTTCTCCACCGCCTCGCGGTTCACGCCGCCGCAGTCCACCCGCAGCCTGGGCACCTCGGCCCATTCGTCGCCGGGCAGTGGCTGGTATTCGTGCTTGGCAAACACCGCCCCGCCCCGCGTCGGCGCGGCGAGGTACCGGACAAACCGCAGCGCCAGTCCAGGCCGGTCGGTCGTGGCCGTGACCGCCGCGGAAATGTCCGCCTTGCTCGCCGCCAGTTCCGGCAGCTCGACCACCCGCAGCCCGAACTGCCGCGCGACCGAGTCCCACACAAACGCCGCCTGCGTCCCGGCGTTTTCCTTCACCGCCAGCGCGGCCTCGGTCACGGTCGGGAACGAGGCCGCCTTGGCCGCGTCCACCGCCGCCCAGTGGCCGGATCGCTCGAGCATCTTTTTCGTCTTCTTGCCAACGCCGGTAAGTGGATCGCATATCATGAACGAAAGTTTTTGCGCCAGCACATCGTCGCAGTTGACCGGGGCCAGGCCACTGCCCGGCTTGGTGCCCAGCACCACCTTCCACGTGGCGACCTTGAGCGACTCGGCGGTGAGTCCGTCCACGCGCGCGCGCTCGGCATAAACGTAGTCCGCCGGGACATAAACATCGGCCCGGGGCAACCCGCCCTCCTTGTCGAGCTTGAGCTTGTTCGCAAGCACGCCGCTGCTGCTGTACTCGAGGGACACCTTCGCGCCGGTCTCCTGCTCGAATTTCCCGGCCGCCTCCTCGACCGCCTTCTTGACGCCGGCCGCGCAGTAGACGACCAACGTCTGCTTGCCGCCGCCGGTATCGCGGTTGAGAAAAAACACCAGCGCGGCCACCAGCGCCAGGGTCAACACCAGCAACCCCGTGCCGCCTCGGCTGCCTTGCCCATATTTGTACCCTGAATCGCCCATCGTTCCTTGTTCGCGGCGGCAGACCATGCCGCCAGCCTCCCCCTGAAACAAGTTTACAAAAAGACTTGCCCGGCCACCGCGCCCGGCAATCATGTGCGCCCACATGCCGAGCCGGGTGGAAATTCCCATTCTACAGATCGACGCTTTCGCCGACGAACCGTTCACCGGCAACCCGGCCGCCGTCTGCCTCCCCGACGTCGAGCCGCCGGCCGGCTGGATGCAGCAGATCGCCGCCGAGATGAACCTCTCCGAGACGGCGTTCACCTGGCCAAGCGGCGATGGCTACGGGCTCCGTTGGTTCACGCCGGTCGCCGAGGTTGACCTGTGCGGGCACGCCACCCTGGCCACCGCGTTCGCGCTTTGGGAAACCGGCCGCGTGGACTGCGACGACGACATTTCATTCGCCACCCGCAGCGGCATGCTCGAGGTGCGCCGCGAGCAAGACATGATTAAAATGAATTTCCCCGCCGAACCGGCGACGAGCTGCGAGCCGCCCAACGGCTTGGCCAAGGCGCTTGGCGCAGAGATTCTGTGGTGCGGCCAAAATCGGATGGACCATCTCGTGGAGGTCGCCAACGAACAAACGTTACTCGACCTGCGGCCGGACTTCGCGAGCCTGGCCAGGCTCGACACGCGCGGCGTCATTGTCACCGCCGCCGCCGAGCGCGACAACGTTGACTTCGTTTCGCGCTTTTTCTGCCCCGTGCTTGGCATCGACGAGGATCCCGTCACCGGCTCGGCGCATTGTTGCCTCGCGCCGTTTTGGGCGGGGCGGCTTGGCCGCGACGAATTGACCGGCTTTCAGGCATCCAAGCGCGGCGGCGTTGTCTGTTGCGAAGTGGTCTGCAACCGCGTCGAGTTGAGCGGTCGCGCCGTCAAGATTTTCTCCGGCACAATGAGCGCGCCGCCAGCGGGGGCTTGACCCGCCACGGGGCGAGGCTTCACGTTGGTTCCCGCTGATGGGAACCGACACCCAACCTTCGCCCGAACAAATCGCGCAACACGTCCGCCAAAGCATGCCCGCCGGCGGGCTCTTCGCCGGACACCAGTGGCGCGTCGCCACGCAGCCGTTTCCGCTCGACAAGAAAACCGTCCAGCAACTCGAGCAACTGGGCCGCGTGCTGCTCAAGTTTTACCAGGCCGCCAACACGATTTACCGCTGGAGCGCCGAGGGCGGCTCCCCGCCTGGCCAAGCGCTTGGCTGGATCGCGGCAAGCCGCAGTCGATCATCGACCTGCAGCGCAGCAAAGAGTTCCGCGCCGAGTTGCCGCGCGTCATCCGGCCCGACATTTTGCTCACCGACGACGGCCCGCGCATCACCGAACTGGACAGCGTGCCCGGCGGCATCGGCCTCACCGCCTGGCTCAACCGCGCCTACACCGGGGCCGGGGCCGAAGTGCTCGGCGGCGCAACCGGCATGCTCGACGGCTTCGCCGGCATTTTCGGCGACGCGGCGAACGTGCGCTTGGTCGTCTCCGACGAGTCCGCCACGTACCGACCGGAGATGGAATGGCTCGCCGGGCAGATCGATCCCGGCCGCTTCAGCGTCCACGGGCAGGATTTTGCCGATTTCGGCGACGGCGATGCGGTGTACCGTTTTTTTGAATTGTTCGACCTGCCAAACGTGCCCGCCGCCGAGCCGCTGTTCGCCGCCGCCGCCGATAAACGCATCAGCGTGACGCCGCCACCGAAAGCGTTCCTCGAGGAGAAGATGCTCTTCGCGCTGTTCCACAACCGCAACCTCGCCGAGACGTGGCGGCAACAGCTTGGCGACAGTTTCCAGCGCACGCTCGAGGCGCTCCTGCCGCAAACGTGGGTGATCGATCCGGCGCCGCTTCCGCCGCACGCGGCCTTCCCCGGCCTTGGCCTCACCGACTGGCAACAGCTCAAGAACCTCTCGCAAAAGGAGCGCAACCTGATCCTGAAAATCTCCGGCTACTCCGAGCAGGCCTGGGGGGCGCGTGGCGTCTGGCTTGGCAGCGACCTGCCTCGCGACGAGTGGGCGGCGGTGGTGGATCAGGCGATCGAGGGCTTCGACGAGTCGCCGCGCATCCTGCAGCGTTACCACCGGCCGGCTCGCGTCGATGCCGAGTGGTTCGACTTCGAGCTTGGCCAAGCGCAGGCGATTCAGGGCCGCGTGAGGCTCTGCCCGTACTACTTCGTCCACGGCGAATTTGACACGGCCAAGGCCACCCTCGGCGGCGTGCTGGCCACTATCTGTCCCGCCGACAAAAAAATCATCCACGGCATGAGCGACGCCATCCTCGCCCCCTGCGCGCTTGGCCATGCGTAATCAAGGGAGATTCCTCCTTGACCGCTTGACAACTCGCCTGGCCAGGCGAACCCTACGGGCGGCATGAAAAAGGTTTTCAACTTTGCGGGACTCGTTTTTGCGGGACTGCTTCTCACCGGCTGCGCCTCCGACAAGGAATTGCGCAAACTTGAAGTGGGCTATCAGGCGCAACTCGGGGAATATGCTACCGCGCTAAAGAGCGGTGAAATCACCAAGGCCGAGCACGATAAAAAAGTCACCCAGCTCAATTCCCGCTACGGACGGCGGCGCGCCATGATGGAGCGGGACATTTACGGAAGCGGCATCAAGTCACCTGGACGCCGGCCCACGGTCGGCCGGGGCGGCCGTCGCTACTGAGCCCAACGTCGATCGTTAAAAGGTTTTTGCCAGTGACAAGTCTCCCGCCTATCGTCGTCGGCGTGAGCCGTTTTTTTTGTTCTCTACTCTTCGTTGTTGGGTTGGCTGGTGGCTTTGCCGCCGGGAAACCCAACATTGTTCTCATCATGTGCGATGACCTTGGCTGGGGGGATGTCGGGTTTAACGGGAACAAAATCATCCGCACACCGCACCTCGACGCGATGGCCAAGGCGGGGCTGAAGTTCAACCGGTTTTACGCGGCGGCGCCGGTTTGCAGCCCAACGCGCGGGAGCTGCATCACGGGGCGTCATCCATATCGCTACGGCATTCCGTTCGCCAACAGCGGCCACATGAAGCCGGAGGAATTGACGCTGGCGGAGTTGCTCAAGAACCAAGGCTACACGACGGGCCACTTCGGCAAGTGGCATCTCGGCACACTGACGAAAACCGTGAAAGACTCCAACCGTGGCGGCCTGCGGGGTGTAAAACATTTTTCGCCACCGCAAGCCAACGGCTTCGACGTCTGTTTCTCGACCGAGTCGAAGGTGCCGACATGGGATCCGCTGCTCCGGCCCAAGGGCAACAATTCCAAGTATTGGTGGGACGCCGTCTCTGACGCTGCCGAAGCCAAGCCGTACGGCACGGCTTACTGGAATGAGCGCGGCGAGAGTGTCACTGATAACACCCGTGGCGACAATTCGCGTGTCATCATGGACCGCGCCATTCCGTTCATCCGTGGCGCGGCCAGGCGCGGCCAGCCGTTCTTCGGAATCGTGTGGTTTCACGCGCCGCACCTGCCGGTCGTCGCCGGGCCAAGGCACACGGCGATGTACGCCGGACACGCGAAATTCGCGCAGCATTACTACGGCTGCATCACGGCGCTGGACGAACAGGTCGGGCGGCTGCGGGCGGAACTGCGCGCGCTTGGCGTCGCTGATGACACGGTGCTTTTTTTCTGCAGCGACAATGGGCCGGAGGGCCAAGCCGACAGCGCGCCGGGGACAGCGGCTCACTTCAGCGGCCGCAAACGCTCGCTGCTCGAAGGCGGCATTCGCGTGCCGGGCATTGTCGAGTGGCCGGGGCGCGTGAAGGCCGGTCGCACCACGGACATCCCGTGCGTCACCAGCGACTACTTGCCGACGATTCTCGGCTTGCTCGAAGCCAAGCCGGTCAGCGACCGGCCGATCGATGGCATGAGTTTGGTGCCGCTGCTCGACGGAAACCTGGCCAAGCGCGGCCGACCGATCGGCTTCGAGTCGAGGGGGCAGCTCGCCTGGGTCGGTGACCGGTACAAACTTTACCGCAAAGGCGGATCAGCTGAGTTCAAGCTGTTCGATCTCGTCGCCGATCCGTCCGAGAAGAACGACTTGGCCAAGGCCAAGCCGCGCTTGGCCAAGCGCCTGGCCGGCGAGCTGGCGGCGTGGCGCGCCTCCTGCCAGGCGAGTGCGGCCGGAAAGGATTACTGACGGTGCACCGCCGCCGCCCAAAACGCCGTTGGCTGCGTTGGCTGCTGCTGTTGGCGGTGCTCGATGCCGCGGTGTTTTACTGGTGGTGGAGCAACCAGGCGGAGCGGCGATACAACTCAATCATCCGCGATGCCGCGGCGGAGTTCGGTGTCGAGTACGCGCTGATCAAGGCGGTCATCTGGCAGGAGAGCCGTTTCCGGGAGGACGCGATGGGCGATGCCGGCGAGATCGGCCTGATGCAATTGATGGAACTGGCGGCGTTCGAGTGGGCCGACGACCACGGCGTGCGCGACTTCGAGCACTCGCACGTGTACGACCCGCGCACGAACATCCTCGCCGGGACGTACTACATTAAGACGCGGCTCGACCGCTATCCGCACACCGACGATCCCCTGCCCTTCGCCTTGGCCGACTACAACGCCGGGCGCGCCCACGTGAACCGCTGGGCCAAGGAGGCGGCCCGCACCAACGGCGCTGCGTTCCTGCAAAACATCGACTATCCCTCGACGCGCCGCTACATCGACCAAGTGACTCACCGGCGGGATCATTATCGGTAAAATCGGCCCGCTTGCCGGCTTGGCCAAGCTTGGGTAAACTTTGTGCGTGCTGGTTGACTTCACAAAAATGAACGGGGCCGGGAACGATTTCGTGCTGATCGACAACCGCGCGCTTGGCCTCGAGTTGACATCGGAACAGATCCAAAAAATCTGCCACCGCCAGCGCGGCGTCGGCGCGGACGGCGTGCTGCTGTTGCGCTTGGCCAAGGGTGACGCCGACTTGGGCTGGGATTTTTTTAACCGGGACGGCAGCGAGGGGGAGATGTGCGGCAACGGCGCACGCTGCTTCGCCCGGTTTGCCCAGCGCCATCTCGACGGGCGCGAGTCGCTTTCGTTCGAGACGTTGGCTGGCGTGATCGAGGCGCGGCTCGACGGCGAAAGCGTCACCGTCAACCTCACGCCGCCGCAGGATTTCCGCATCGGCGAGCGTATCAACACTTCCGCTGGTGAACTGGAGATTCACTCGGTAAACACCGGCGTGCCGCACGCGGTGTTGTTCGTCGACGACGCCGACAAGGCGATGGTCTCCGAGTTGGGCCACGAGATTCGCCATCACGAACATTACGCGCCGGCCGGCACGAATGTGAACTTCGTGCAGCTCACCGGCGACGGCTCGATCCGCGTGCGCACGTTTGAGCGCGGCGTCGGCGAGACGCTTGCGTGCGGCACCGGCGTGTCGGCGGCGGGACTGATCACCGCCAAGCTGCACGGCTGCGGCTCGCCGGTTCGCGTGCGCGTGCTCGGCGGCGACGACTTGGGCGTGGCGTTTGAGCCGGACGGCGACTCGTTCGCCAACGTGCAACTCACCGGCCCTGCGGAATTCGTTTACTCCGGCCAGATCGAAATCTGAACGGCCATCGCGCCGCCAAGCATCGAACAGCCTCAACCCATCTGCATGGTTCGGGACAGCAGTGAGGTTCGCCCGCTGAGGGAACGGGATCGGGTGACCGGGTTTCTGCTGTGCGGCGAAGGGCGTCTTCGACCTCGGGATCGGGCACGACCGGTTCCTGGACCTGACCGGCCGCACTAGCCTGCATGAGTTGTGCGATGTGATCGCCGCGAGCGATGTGGCGGTCATGTTCAACAGCGGCGTGCTGCACGTGGCCAACTGCACCGTGACGCCGCTTGGCCAACAAAAAAGGCCCCCGTCGCGGGAGCCGTTCTTGAAATATGTTGTGCCGGTTACTTCTCGGCTTTTTTGCGCTTCATCTCAAAGCTGAACGAGGATAAATCTTCCACGTTGCCCGAGTCATCAACGCCGAATATTTGAGCCTCGATGTTGTTTTCGTCGATCCTGCGAAACGCCACAGCCATGCTTCTAGTTTCTCCCGTGTCGGACGTGCTCGAGATGGTGACCATCGGCATGTCATCTTTCGGCCCCCACTTGCCGGTGCTCTTTTTGCCGTTGCTGTCGTATCCGGTTTGCTCGATCTCACCCGTCTTCGGGTTCAATGCGATGAGGCTGTACGACTCATTGTCATCGGTTTTCAAATGGGAGGCGATCACATGATCCTTCACGACCCACTTGTAAGTCAGGGTGAGAGTTCTTCCATCGATGTCCGCCTCCCAACTCCCCAGCAACCAATCGGTTTGGTTTTCGTTGATTTGGTCAGCGAGTGATGCCTGTGCCTGATGAGTGCAGGCCAAGCCCATTATTGCAAATATTGTCAGTAACTTTTTCATTGTAGTTTGTCGCCTAAAAAACCTTGTACACCGGACAACCGGTTTGGGTTACAGCGGAACGGCAACCTGACAACACATCCCGACCCATGCAAGCGATATCACGGGTGAGTCATGCCTTCGACAGCACGCGGGGGGTGACCGTGACTTTTGCGGGTCGAACACGATGCTTCGGCCTCGACGTGAGGATATTTACCGAAATTTTCAAGCGGCCCGGAGAGCGAATGGCTGAGAGGCTGGAATACGCCCCCGCCGCCGACACTGTCGACACCAACGAAAAAATCCTCAACCCGGCGGCGGAGATAACCGGCAAACCGGCTGACCTCAAAACCATCACCGGCGACAAAAAACCGGCCGGGCAAAAAGCCGACACATTCGATCCGGCGGCGTATCAGCGGGCCAAGCGCTTGGCCAAGCAGCCGATCCCCGGCGGAAAACCGGCACGGTTCGACCCCAAAATCCCGGTGAGTTAGCCGCTACCGACTGCGACCCCTGATTCGGATATCCTCGAGCTGCGCTGTCAACCTGCCGACCAGTTCCGGCTTGGCCTGGGCTAGGTCTTTTCGCTCGCCGAGGTCGCTCGACAGGTCGAACAACCGGTACGGTTTGGCGAACGGTTTGCCCTTGGGCGCCTCGCGTCCGCCGGAGCCGTTGCCGGCCACCAGCTTCCATTTGCCATTTCGCAACGCGAACATGCCGCCCGCGCTGTGGTTGATCACCGGCGGACGCGGCTTGGCCCAGTCGCCGCCCCGGAACAGCGGCAGCCAGCTGAAGCTGTCCTCCGCCGCGTTGTCCGGCAACGTGGCCCCGGCAATCTCGGCGCAGGTGGCAAACAGGTCGACGTGCGCGGTGGTGCGGGCGCATTTTGAGCCGGGCTTAATCACCCCCGGCCAGCTCGCAAAAAACGGCACCCGATGGCCCGCCTCCCACACGTCCGCCTTGGTGCCGCGCAGGTCGCCGTTGGCGGTGTGATGCATTTCGTTGTACGCCTGAATCGTCGGGTCGCTCAAGTGATCCTCCTTTTCATCAGCGCCACGGCGGTGCATGAACGAGCCGTTGTCGCTCGTGAAAATCAACAGCGTGTTTTTCTCGATGCCCGCCTCGCGGATCGCCTTCATCATCTGGCCCACCGTCCAGTCCACCTGCATCACGAAATCGCCGTAAAGGCCGAGCTTCGACTTGCCGATGAAACGCGGGTGCGGCTGCACCGGCTTGTGCGGCGCGGACAGCGGGAAGTAGAGAAAAAACGGCTGATCTGTTTTGGCGCGCTGCTCGATCACGCCGGTCGCCTTGCGCGTGAGGTCGTCGAGGCAGTCATCCATCACCAGTCCGGGCTGGCGCGGGCCGCGCCGCAGGAAGCCGGGGAACTTCACCGACGGCTGGTCGATCGTCGGCAACTCGATGATCCGGCCGTTCTCGATGTACACGTACGGCGGAAAGTCGAGCGACGCCGGGATGATGTGCGAGTGGTCGAAGCCATGCTCGTTCGGCCCGTCGGTGACCGGCTTGGCGTAGTCAATCTTTCCGTCGGCGCCCTTTTGAAAGCCAAGACCCAAGTGCCACTTGCCGACGATGCTGGTGTGGTAGCCGCTCGCCCGCAATATCCCGGCGACCGTCAACCGCCCCGGCTCGAGCAGCGGCGCGCTGTATCCGTTCAACACCCCGCGCTTCAGTCGCGAGCGCCAGCAGTAGCGGCCGGTCAGAGCGCCGTAACGCGTGGGAGTGCAGACCGCCGACGGCGAGTGGGCGTCGGTGAAGGTCATGCCCTGCCCGGCCAAGCGATTGAGATTCGGCGTCGGCACCTTTGAGCGGGCGTTGAGCGCCTGCACATCGCCGAAGCCCATGTCGTCGGCAAGCACGAACACGATGTTCGGCTTGGCGGCAACCACCCCCTGGCCAAGCGACGCTGCCAAAACCACCGCACCGATCCCGCTGGCCAAGCGAGCCGCAACAACTCGATGGTAATGATAAAGCTTCATGAAGACGGAGAGCCTACGGACAGCCGACGCGTTGGCCAAGCCAGCACATAATCGGGGAATACTCCCCAACGAACGCCGCCATGATTGGGGAATACTCCCCAACAAACGTTCACCCGACGCTTGGCCAAAACGGATAAAATCGCTTAAATAACTCATTGTAAGTAACTTACAAATAATAACACAGGTGGCACGCATTCTGCACTACGATTGAGCAAGTGGCGAGGGGGACTCGTCAATTTAACAAAAACTGAATAACAAAAACTGAAAGGAAACTGATTATGAAAATTAAAACACTACTGATTGTGAGTGCCATCGGCATCGCGTTGGCAACGCCGGAGTCATTGCAGGCACAGGCGAATCCAAAGCCGGTCAGGCCGGATGTTGGAGATGTCAAGGATGACGCCAAGGAGGGTGGCAAGGAACGCCCGAAGCTCGATGTTGCAAAAATCAAGGAGCGCCTCAAGGCCGCCTTTGAAAAGCGCAAAAAGAATCGCGGTGACGCCAAGAAGCAAGGCCACAAGGTCAAGGGCAAGGGTGGCAAGGGTGGCGGAGCGTTCGGGAAACTGGTTCGCGACGACGAGAAAATCAAGGAGCTGCGGGAATCCTTTAAAGCCGCAGCCAAGGAGCAACACCAAAAGACTCGGGATCTGCACAAGCAGTTGAAGGATGCCTCGGATGACGACAAAGACGGCCTGCGCGATTTGCTGAAGGGTCTGCGCGCTGATTGGGTCGAGGGCATGAAGGGCAACCGAGAGGAAGTCCGCGCCCGTCTCAAGGAGATCCGCGAGGAGTTCAAGAACAAGCGTGACGAAGTCATCGACGCCAACGACGACGGTGACGACGGTCCGGGCGAATAAGCCCAACAAGTTAACACTTCACGGCAGGCAGCGGAAACGCTGCCTGTTTTTTTTGCTCACTTGGCCAATCGCTTGGCCAGGCGTACACTTCCGGTTTGCAACGGCCATGCCGGACGACTTTTCAGACAGCGCACTTGTCCTGGTGGCGCACGGCTCGACGCTGAACGCCGATTCAGCCAAGCCGGCCCACCAGCACGCCGACGAACTGCGCTCGCGCCGGTTGTTCGCCGAGGTTCGGGTGGGCTTTCTCAAGCAGCAACCCGACGTGGGCGGCGTGTTGCGCGGCGTTACTGCCCGGCGCGTGTTCATCGTGCCGCTGTTCATCAGCGAGGGGTACTTCACCGGGAAGATTTTGCCGGCTGAACTTGGCTTCCGGGCAAACGATGACAAGTCGTTCGAACGCGTCCGCCAAGACGGCGGGCAGAGTCTGCACTACTGCGAACCGGTCGGCACGCACGCGAGCATGACCGCCGCGCTGCTGGCCCGCGCCGGGGGTGTCGTCGAGCAGCACCCCTTCCCCCATGCACCAAAACCGGGGGACACGACGCTCATCATCGCCGGGCATGGCACGGCCAAAAATGAAAACTCGCGAAAGGCCATCGAGCAACAGGTGGCGTTGATCGGGGCCAGGCGCGAGTACGCCGATGTGCGGGCGGTATTTCTCGAGGAGGAGCCGCGGGTTGAGTCGTGCTACGAGTTGGCGACGACGCGGAACATCGTCGTCGTGCCGTTTTTCATCAGCGACGGCCTGCACTCGTTCGAGGAAATCCCGGTGAAACTTGGCGAGCCAAAAAAACGCGTGCAGCAACGCCTGACCGACGGCAAGCCAACTTGGGTCAACCCCACCGAGCGCCACGGCAAACGCGTCTGGTACTCGGCCAGCATCGGCACCGAGCCGTTCTTGGCGGAAGTGATCCTTGAGCGGGTGAGCGAGGCGGCAGCAGGCTGATCAGCCGATCTGGTGGCAGAACATCCCGTCGCGCAGCTTGGGCTCAAACCAGGTGCTCTTGGGCGGCATGAC
>Ga0207962_1000420_pt1 | contig 14104 bp, 13 predicted proteins | sample Knorr_S15_td_AAI_FD_185603 | JGI IMG/M metagenome (GOLD analysis project Ga0207962, IMG submission 185603) | Marine microbial communities from Southern Atlantic Ocean transect - Knorr_S15_td_AAIW_ad_750m_LV_A (SPAdes) (version 2) | ecosystem: Environmental > Aquatic > Marine > Oceanic | place... | reverse complement strand
CCAAACATAGGCGCAGCAAGTTTTAAAAAACTTTTAGTTTCTTCTTTCACTTTAGGAGAGATAGAAAAAAATTTCTTTTCTCTAGAGAGAGGTTGTTCCATGGATGGTAGATATTTTATCATGGGGGTAAGAAAGTACTTGCAGGAAAAAACATCAGACAGGATAACCGACCTTATTGGCTAAAAAGATTCGTTTCTGGATTTGTTAATCTTTACGTTCAATATCATTTAGCTCCTCAGTTTGAAACTCTTGGAGAGAGACCAACTTTTATGGGGGCTAAATATGTAGACATCTTTGGCACAGGTATTAACGTTGGTAAGAGTGCAACCTTTGTTGCAACTTCAGATAGCAACATTAGGCTGACTACTTGGAACTTAGGTGAATTTAATGGAAAGATTTATGCTGATGATTATTGTCTTTTCACTCCCGGAGTAAGAATTGCAGCTGCAACGGAGATCAAAATAGGAAAAGGTTGTATGTTTGCTAACGGCTCTTATGTTTCTGATGCCGATTGGCACGGCATATACAAGAGAGCAGAACCCGTCGGCAGCACTAAGAAAGTTGAACTTAAGGACAATGTCTGGATAGGAGATCGGGCTGTTGTAGGCAAAGGGGTTACTGTAGGAGAAAATTCTATCGTCGCAGCAGGAGCAATAGTAGTAAAAGACGTACCTGACAATGTTATCGTTGGTGGAAATCCAGCCAAAATTATAAAAGAGTTAGATCCTCAACAAGAGAAAGTAACCAGAATGGATCTTTTTAAAGACCCAGTTGCTTTAGAGGAACTGTACGATTATTTAGATAAAATTGATTTGAAACAAAACCATCTTTTTAGTTGGATAAGAAGTCTAATTTTTCCTTCGAATAAACAATAAAGAAAAAAACAAAACCTGTTAAAGCTTAAAAAAATTCCTAGTATTTTTGTACTAACTTTTTTTCTTAAAAAAAATATTCTTCTATGATAAGGTTGAAGAATCAATAACTTAATAATAAAAGGAAAAATTATGAAGAAATTTATTAGATATTTAGTTTTCTTAAGCCTTATTTCATTTAGCTATGTCGCCTACTCGGATAACCATATGCCAAGAACATATGCTATGGAAGGATATCAGTGTAATTTAGCTGATGGAAAAGGTCTTGATGATGTATTAAGAGTTGCTTCTAAATGGGACAAGTGGGCAGACTCTAATTACTCTGTACCATATGCAGCTTGGGTTATGACTCCTTTTTATCAAACTAAGTCTGATTTTGGATTTGACCTAGGTTGGCTTGGTTTTTCTACTAATTGGCAAACCTTAGGACAAGCTCAAGATGAATGGATGGCAAAAGGCCAAAGACTCCAAGCAGAATTTAATTCGGTTAGTCCATGTGACAATCATGTTGCCTATTGGGTTTGGACGCAAAGAGCGGCTAAAGAAACTACTCCAAACGGGTATTTAACCGTACGTGGTTGTAATAATAATGAAGCAACAACTTTAGAACAAATCAACAGTGCAAGTGCAAAGAGAAATGAATATCTTGACTCCCTCGGAGAAGATTCAGCCATTTATGTCTGGTTTGCTGGTGCAGGCAGTCCACTTGAAAACACTTATGATTACCTAGAAGTATGGGCTAGTGCAACAATGAAAGAGTGGGGTAAAGCACCTGATGCCTGGCTTTCCGGAAATCCTGATCCTTCTGGATTATCTGACCTTAGAGAGTGTGATACGCCAAGAGTTTATTATTCACAATACGTTGGTGGAAAAACTATAGAGTAAAAAGGTATTGATAGTTAGATAAAATCTAAGATAAAAGAGCGGTCACAAAGTGGCCGTTTTTTTTATGTAAATAGGTCTTTGGTTGATCCTTATATATAATTATTATTAGGAGACGGCAGTAATGGCAAAAGATTACAAACCACTAGACCTTCTTTCAAAAGAACAACTCAAAGAAATCAGAGAGAAGAAAGATTGGATTAATGTAGTTTCCATTTCACTAAATTGGCTTCAAATTATAGCCGCTATGGCTTTGTTCTTTTACTTTCCAAACGTTTTAACCTTCTTACTTTCTGTAATTGTAATCGGCAGTCGGCAATTTGCTTTAGCAGTATTAGCGCATGATGGGGCGCATAATCTATTATTTTCTAATGAAAAAATTAATGATTTTATTTCCCAGTGGTTTTGTGCATTTCCACTATTTTCAGACAACCGCCCTTATAGGCCATATCATCTAGCTCATCACAGGTTTACAGAATCAGAGAATGATCCTGATTTAAGTCTAAGCGCACCTTTCCCTATAACAAAAGCAAGTTTTCGTAGAAAAGTTATTAGGGACTTAACTGGCCAAACTGGATTTAGACGATATTCAATAGCTCTCAAATCAATCTTTTCTTCAGAAGCTGACAACTTTGCAGGAAGGATAAAAAAAATATCAGATAAGATCAGCGGATTTTTTATTAGCAATCTGGTTATTTTTTCCCTTATTGCTATTTTTTCGCATTGGTCTATTTACTTCCTACTTTGGTGGATTCCTGCATTTACCTATTACAGCCTTATAGTTAGGATAAGAAATATTGCTGAACATTCAGTTACTCCAGGTGATACTAATCTCAATAACACTAGGACTACCAAGGCGTCTCTGTTAACAAGGTACTTACTGGTTCCTCACCATGTAAACTTTCACCTAGAACATCATCTCTTCACCAACTGTCCTTGGTACAACCTACCAAAAGTACATGAAATGCTGAAAGGAGAACCCCTAAGAGATATGATGTGCATTGAGGAATCTTATTTTTCAGTTTTAAGAAAAGCGACATCAGGATAATTTTTTATGACTAATGAAAAAGACTCAAGTGATTTAACAGCAGAACAACGTTACGTCACGCAAGAGCAAGGGACTGAACCGGCTTTTAGTGGAAAATACACCGACACTAAGGCTGAAGGTTCATACAATTGTGTTTGCTGTGGCGCAGAACTTTTTAATTCTTCCAGTAAATTTGATTCGGGAACAGGATGGCCAAGTTTTTGGGAGCCTGCTTCAGAAGAAAGTGTGGATATGGAAGAGGACCTCTCTTTGGGTATAAAAAGAATTGAAGTGCATTGTCAAAAATGTGAGGCGCATCTAGGTCATGTTTTTCCTGATGGCCCTCAACCTACTGGCCTAAGATACTGCATTAATTCTGTTTCCTTGGATTTAAAACCGAAGAATTTAGAAGAGGATTGAACCTGAATTCAGATAAACCAGAATCGCAAACAAATCGAAACTCTGTCAAATTACTAGCTAGCTCAAGCATAGTGAGCTTCTGGACTTTTGTTTCCAGACTTCTGGGGTTAGTTAGAGATATTGTTTTTACTTCTCTCTTAGGGGCCGGGGTCGCCCTGGATGCTTATGTAGTAATCACAAAGATTCCTAATGTATTTAGAAGGATATTTGCTGAAGGTGCTTTCAACCAAGCTTTTGTGCCAGTACTTTCAGAATACAAGGAAGGTAGTGATGAAAGTGAGGTAAGAGTTTTAATAAACAATATTTTTGGGGTTCTCAGTTCAAGCCTGTTGCTTATTACTCTTATTGTTCTTTTACTTACTCCTATTTTTGTCTTTATTTTTGCTCCGGGTTTTTACTCAGAACCAATTAAAAACGAATTGGCTACAGACATTCTAAGAATAACTTTTCCATACCTTTTCTTTGTATCACTGGTGGCTTTATCCGGATCCATAATGAATACCTATGGAAAGTTTTCAATTCCAGCTTTAACTCCTGTTTTCTATAACCTCATATTAGTTTGCACTGCAATTTGGATAGCACCACTTTATGAAGTTCCTATTTATGCTATAGCTTGGGGCATGTTTGTTGCTGGGTGTATTCAACTTTTAATACAAATCTATCCTTTAATAAAATTAAAATTACTTCCTAACTTTTCTCTAAATTTAAACCACCCCGGGGTTAAAAAAGTTCTTTATCTAATGATTCCAGGAATAATTGCAGGAGGCGTTAGTCAGCTTAATATGCTCGTAGACACCATATTGGCTTCTTTTTTACCTACGGGTAGCCCAACTTGGTTGTATGTTTCAGACAGGTTAATGCAGTTACCGCTTGGTATTTTTGCTATTGCCATAGGTACTGTGTTACTTCCCCGGCTTTCTTCTTTGCATCAAACTGAAGATAAGGAAGGATTCTCGAGAACAATGGACTGGTCTATAAGATTAGTTTTGTTAATTGGGGTTCCTTCATTTATAGGTTTAGTTCTCTTATCAGAACCAATCATTCTTACCTTATTTGAGCGAGGGGAGTTTATTGCATCAGACACGAGACAGGCGTCTTTTAGCCTCATAGCACTTGCATTAGGCTTGATTGCCTTCATGCTGATTAAAGTGTTGATCCCTGGCTTTTTTGCTCGTCAGAACCCTAAAACGCCCTTGAAAGTTGCTGCAGCCTCTATGGTAGTTAACGCTGTTTTAGCTTGGTTACTCGCTTTTTATTTAGGTTTCAATCATGTTGGTTTAGCAATAGCTAGTTCTATTGCCGCGTATTTTAGTATTACTATATTGCTCTTTATTCTCTTAAAAAATAAGATTTATCAAGTTCAAAAAGGATGGATCATTTTTTTAGGAAGAATATTTGTTGCTTGTTTAGTTATGACTGTAATAGTTAATCTAATGAATGTAGAGATGTTTGCATGGAGGGAGTTAGATCAAGTGGTCCGTTTTATGCAGCTTTTGCTTATAACCTTTAGTGGCATAGCTTCTTATCTTGCTGTGTTGTGGATTTCAGGACTTAGGTTAAGAGATTTAAAAGGTTAACTATGTATTTGATTCGAGGAACAAATAATATAGAACTTTTCAGATCCAATTTTCCTGAGATCTCAACTGTGGCAACCATCGGAAACTTTGATGGCCTTCATCTTGGTCATCAGCAGATATTAAAAACCATGCAGGAAGAAGCGGATATTCACGGGCTTAAAAGGCTAATAATCTTTACTGAGCCACACGCTCAAGAATTTTTTTCTGAAGCAGCTGGTTTGGAGACTTCAAAGCCTCCTCGAATTTTTCCATGGCAAGAAAAAGTGAGGAAGATGAGGGAGTTCGGTGTTGAATTTGCTTTTTTCTTGAAATTCAATAATCAATTGAGATCTATGACGCCTGAAGACTTCTTAAATAAAATTTTGTTAAGGCTTCACATTAAAAAATTAGTAATAGGAGATGATTTTAGATTTGGGGCCAACCGAGAAGGAGATTTCAGTCTGCTTAAAAACTGGGGAATTCAGAATTCGATAGAAGTTTCTAACACCGAAACTTATGAAATTGATGGGGAAAGAGTAAGCAGCACCAGAATAAGGGAGGCTCTAACAGAAAACGATTTTGAAAAGGCCAATAAATTTTTGGGTAGGCCTTTCACTTATTCTGGAAAAGTAGTTTATGGGAACCAGTTAGGCGGTCAACTTGGGATTCCTACAGCAAATTTATGGCTACCTAAGAATAAATTACCTATTTCTGGTGTTTACATTGTTAAAGCTTTGCTTGATAAAAAGAAATTAAGAGGCATAGCCAATATGGGAATAAGACCCACTGTGGGGGGAGAGTCGCCTGTTTTAGAAGTACATCTATTAAATTTTTCCGAAAAAATTTATGGCAAAAGGTTGACTGTAGAATTTTTGAAAAAAGTAAGAGATGAAAAAAAATTTGAAAATTTGAATGCTTTAAAAGACCAAATTTTTAAAGATATTTCTACAGCTGAGAGTTATTTCGTATAAAGTGCAAAAAATTAACATGAAAGACTATAAAGAAACTCTTAATCTACCTAAAACAGAGTTTGCAATGAAGGCAAATCTTCCTAATAAAGAACCTGAGTTATTGCAATATTGGGAAGAAATAGAGCTATATAAAAAGTTAAAAAAGAAAGGGAAAGGGAAGGATAAATTTGTACTTCATGATGGTCCTCCCTATGCAAATGGGGCTATTCATATTGGCCACGCTGTAAATAAAACATTAAAAGATATTGTTGTTAAATCTCAAACTCTAAGTGGTAAATACTCCCCTTACATTCCCGGTTGGGATTGTCATGGCCTCCCCATTGAATTAAATGTTGAAAAGAAGTTAGGCAAGGTAGGCGATAAAGTAACCGCAAAAGTGTTTAGAGAAGCTTGTCGAAATTATGCTAAAGACCAAATAGAAATACAAAAAGAGGAGTTTAAAAGACTGGGGGTTTTGGGAGATTGGAAAAATCCCTACCTGACAATGGATAGTCAATTTGAAGCAGGTATAGTTCGTTCTTTGGGTCAAATAATCTCAAAAGGGTATGTAAATAGAGGAGATAAGCCTGTCCACTGGTGTGTTGATTGTGGCTCTGCACTGGCGGAAGCAGAAGTTGAATATCAAGACAAGATTTCACCCTCCATAGATTTTGGATTCCCTATTGAGGTTGAAAAAATAAACTCTATTTTCAATCTAGACTTGGATATGTCTATTTATGTTTCAAGTTGGACTACCACTCCTTGGACCGTACCAGGGAATGTAGCACTTACAGTTAATGCCGAATTTGATTATTGTTTAGTTCAAATAAAAGAAAGCTCAAAGGATTATGGCCTTCTTATAGGTAAGAAGTTAATAGAACCTACACTTGAACGGATTGGTGTAAAAAACTTCGAAGTTTTAGCTTCTTGTAAAGGTATAAAATTAGAGGGATTAGAAGCCAAGCATCCTTACTTAAATAGGCCTTCAAAATTAGTATTAGGCGATCATGTAACAACTGAGGTTGGAACTGGAATCGTCCATACCTCGCCAGGGCATGGTCTTGAAGACTACTTAGTAGCCAAAGAGTATGATTTAGATGTACTAAGTCCGGTTAAGAACAACGGAACTTTTAATTCTGATGAAGAACATGTAGGGGGTCTATTCGCTTTTAAGGCTAATGAAAAGATCATTGAAGTACTAAAAGAAGAGGGTACTCTTTTTGCACTAGCTGACTATGAACATAGTTATCCGCATTGTTGGAGGCATAAAACACCACTAATGTTTAGAGCCACTCCTCAATGGTTTATAGGTATGGATAAAGGTTCTTTGCTTGCAAATGCTAATAAGGCCATCAAGGAAGTAAACTGGGAGCCTTCTTGGGGTGAAACCAGGATGTCCAGCATGTTGGATAGACCTGATTGGTGTATATCGCGTCAGAGAGCATGGGGTGTTCCTATCCCCCTTCTAATTCATAAGGAAACAAGAGAGTTACATCCGGACACCAATCAATTAATTGAGGAGATTGCTAAAAAGATAGAAAAGCAGGGAATAGAGTCCTGGCACGAAGTCAAGATAGAAGACCTTATTAAAGATTCATCAAATTATGAAAAAATAACTGATATCCTGGATGTGTGGTTTGATTCGGGCGTAACGCATGCTTGCGTCTTGACCGATGTAGAATTGCAGTTTCCGGCAGATCTTTATTTAGAGGGCTCAGATCAGCACCGAGGGTGGTTTCAGTCATCGTTACTTACGAGCATGGCCATAAATGACAAACCTCCTTATAAAGGAGTTTTGACACATGGTTTTGTTGTCGACGCTGAAGGAAAAAAGATGTCCAAGTCCCTTGGTAATACCATTTCACCTCAAGAAATATGGAATTCTCGAGGAGCAGATGTCTTAAGGGCATGGATAGCTTCAACCGATTATAGGAATGAAATGGTTATATCTGATACCAGATTACAGGGAGTTTCAGATACATACAGAAGAATCAGAAATACCATAAGATTTTTATTGGGAAATGTTCATGATTTCGATTCGGCGAGCCGTGTAAAAGAAAATGAATTAACAGAAATAGATAGATTCATGGAGATTAAAACTCAAAACCTCCAAAAAGAATTAATAGAAGATTATCAAAATTATCAATTTCACCTAGCCTTCAACAAAATACACAATTTTTGTTCCAATGATTTAGGCGGGTTTTATTTAGACATTCTCAAAGATCGTCTTTATACCTGTGGCAAAGAATCTTTAGCCAGAAGATCATCTCAAACTACTTTATTCCAGATTTTAGAGGCATTAATACGTTGGATTGCTCCCATACTTAGCTTTACAGCTGAAGAGGCTTGGCGTTTATACCATTCTGATCTTGAATCAGTGCATTTGTCCGAATGGTTTGAAGACTGGGTTTGTTCTTCGGAAGGATCAATATCTGAAAGTGAATGGCAACAAGTCCTTAAGGTTAGATCTGAAGTCAATAAGATTATCGAATCTTCAAGAAATTCTGGCCTTATTGGTTCCGCATTAGAAGCAGAAATTGAATTATTCTGCTCTAAAGATTTGGAAAGCATTCTACGAAAGTTTTCTGAAGAATTAAGGTTTGTATTCATTACTTCTGAAGCAAAAGTCTTAAAAGAAAATGGTGAAGGTGAAGAAACAGAAATAGAAGGATTAAAAATAAAAATTTCCAAGACTCAAGAAGGTAAATGTGAAAGGTGTTGGCATAGCAGACCTGAAGTTGGTTCAATCAAAGATCATCCCACTTTATGCAATAGATGCTTGGAGAACATTGAAGGAAAAGGCGAGGTCAGGCTCTTTGCTTAACTATGAAAAAAGGTGTAATAGTTTTTTTCATCATTTTCTTGGTGGGACTAGATCAGCTATCAAAGTTTTTTATTTCTTCTCATCTCAGCTTAGGTGAATCCTTAAACATATTCCCTTTTTTGAATTTTACTTTAATTCACAATACAGGAATTGCTTTCAGTATCTTTGATGAAGGGGGAGAAATTATTCGGTGGCTCTTGGCAGTTTCTGTTACAGGTATTTTGGCTTACTTGGTTTTCCTCCTTTATAAGAAAACACCAAAACATCAGTTGGAGTTGGTTTCTCTTTTACTCATAATTTCAGGTGGACTGGGGAATTTAATAGACAGACTGTTGTTAGGCTACGTTGTAGATTTTCTGCACGTTTTCTACCAACATTATTCTTTTTATGTCTTTAATATGGCAGACAGTTACATAACACTTGGAATCATCTTTTATCTGAGCTATTTCTTTTTCATTGAAAGGATTAAAGAAACATGAAAGTAATTTTGGCTAATCCTAGAGGGTTTTGTGCTGGAGTGGGTCGAGCCATAGAGATTGTGAACAAAGTAATCGAGCAAAATGGCGCCCCGGTTTATGTGAAGCATGAAGTAGTACACAATCAAACTGTAGTAGATGAGTTAAGAGAAAAGGGAGCAATATTTGTTGAAGAAATTTCTGAAATTCCTTCAGGCTCTACCGTGATATACAGTGCTCACGGTGTCTCAAAAGAAGTTCAAAACCATTCTGGAACAAAGGAGTTAGGTGTATTTGATGCAACTTGCCCTTTAGTAAGTAAAGTTCATTCTGAAGTTGAACAGCATTCCAGAGCCGGCAGAGAGTGCATACTGATAGGGCATAAAAATCATCCAGAAGTTGAGGGCACTATGGGTCAATATGATACTTCTAATGGTGGAAAGATTTATTTGGTTCAGTCCCAAGAAGAGGCCAAAGAAATATTAGTTAAAGACCCTCATAATCTATCTTTTGTAACCCAAACAACTCTTTCAGTAGATGATACTCAAGAAATCATTGAAATACTTAAGCAAAGATTTCCTTCAATTTTAGGTCCCCGCAAAGATGACATTTGTTATGCAACTCAAAACAGGCAAGATGCTGTAAAACAACTAGCCCTTGAATGTGATCTGATATTAGTTATCGGGTCTAAAAATAGCTCTAATTCCAATAGGCTAAGAGAAATAGCTGAAAGATCTGGAGTAGAGTCGTACCTCATTGATACCGCAGCAGATTTAAATCTTAAGTGGTTTAAAGAAAAGAAAGTCTTGGGTATAACATCTGGAGCTTCGGCTCCAGAACATTTAGTAAGAGATTTATTAGAGTCACTAACTCAAAACTTCGACATTGACCTAAAAAAGGGAGAAGATAGGCAAGATGAAGGAATTTTCTTTAAATTACCCAAAGAGTTAAGGAATTAATAATTTTGAACGCTAGAGGTTTTAATTTGTCTATACCAAAAATTAAGCGTTATTTTTAACGTAAGGAATGAAAATGAAAAAGATTAATTATATATTTGTATTAAGCGCACTTTTTTCTCTATCTCTATGTCTTCAAGCCGAGCCAGGTAAGAAAAACAAAAAAATGATGCACATGGATAAAGATCAAAACGGCGTTTTAAGTTTTGTGGAATTTAGCTCGCGTAGCGAAAGAATGTTTGCATTTTTAGATCGGAATTCAGATGGAAATGTCACAAGACAAGAAATGGATATTGAAGAAGGTTTGAGAGAAGAAAAAATGCTTTCTAAGATGGCAGATAAGCTAGATAGAAATGACGATCAAAAGATAGATCAAAAAGAATTTATTACCGGATCAAAAGGACGTCCTGAACCAGGACAAAGGCCTAAAAGAAGAGGGCCACCAAAAGGACCTCCTCCTGAAGGTAAGAAAGAAGTTAGCGAGGCAATCTTTAAGGCTTTAGATAAAAATAAAGACGGATATCTAAATTCTGAAGAGCTTTCTAAAGGCAGAGAAGTTGGACCAAAAGTAGCTAAAGACATCAAATTTCAAACCTTGGATTTAAATGGCAACAGTAAGGTTTCTAAAGAGGAATTTATGTCTCCGATCCAAAAAGAATTTGGAGAAATGGATAAAAACTCAGATGAAGTTCTAGATAGAAAAGAGTTGATGAACTCTTCGAAAAGGAAAAAAGATGCCCAACGAAAATATAAAGACAATATGTGGAAAGGAAAGCCTCCTACAATGCATAGAGAGAGGGTAAGGCGTTAGGAGTTTCATTGTTTACAATAACCAATCATTTTGTAGACCAAGCTGAATTTGTAGAATCTCCAAATTTCTCTGAGAGACCAGAAGGAGTAGAACCCACCCTCCTGGTTATTCACAATATAAGCCTCCCACCCGGTGAATTCGGAGGTTCTTATGTTGTGGATTTTTTTCAGAATAATTTAGATTCTTCTACACATCCCTTTTTCGAAGAAATAGTTAATCTCCAAGTCTCTAGCCATTTGTTTATAAACAGAAAGGGCAACTTGATCCAATTTGTAGAGTTGAGTAAGAAAGCTTGGCACGCTGGAGCCTCAGAATTTGAGGGACAAAAGGAGTGCAATGACTTTTCAATTGGCATAGAGCTTGAAGGGACAGACACGGAACCATACTCTGATGAACAATACTCTTCTTTAATAGATTTAACTCAGTGTCTAATAAAAACTTATTCAAAAATAACTAATGAAAGAATAGTAGGACACTGTGATATTGCTCCTACTAGGAAAACAGATCCTGGGGAGTCGTTCGATTGGAGCAGATATAGGAGTTCGTTAGCTTAATTACTCTTGGATCCAGAGCACTTCTTCTTTTCCAGAATCTAAATTCATTCTTCTAGCCAATACAAATAAGAAGTCTGAGAGTCTGTTTATATAGATCAAGCAACTCTTCTCTATTTTTTCAGACGCATTTGCATCTATTAATGATCTTTCGGCTCGCCTGCATACGGTTCTAGCAATGTGAATGACAGAAGACCTTTTGCTTCCTCCAGGAAGGATAAAGTTCTCTAGATCTGGAAGGCCGGTATTTAATTTATCGGCTTCAGCTTCCAGCTTGTTAAGGTGCTCTTGGTTTAAGGGAATTTTTGATTTTGTGGTCAAAATACCACCAATATCAAAAAGACGGTTCTGTATATTTTGTAAGTATTCCTTGTTTTCTTTAAGTCCTTTCAGGGAACAAAGCAGTCCTAGCCAAGAATTAAGTTCATCTAAATCTCCGACGGCCTTAATTAAGAGATTTGATTTTGTAACCCTTGTGCCATCTCCCATTCCGGTCGTGCCATCGTCCCCCTTTTTTGTGATAACTTTTGTAATTCTCTTAGCCATATCTACTGTTGAATTCCGTAAGTGGCATTTAACCACAAAGATCTCCCTTGGTTTTGGTAATATCCATTGAATCCTGAGGCAGTAAAATATTCTTTATCTAAAATATTCTCTACTTTTAATGAAATGCTCATTTGGTTTAGTCTTTCCTTTAGGAAAGTTAAGTGAAGTAGGTGATATTTAGGAAGAGGCATATCACCAAAATCTCTTCTTTTATCAAAGGCAGATAGGTTAAAGTTTAAAGTTCCAAAGCTAAGGTCTCTATAAATATTAAAGCTTAAAGACTTCTTTGATCTTCTCAGAAGTTGTAAGCCAGTTTCATCTTTAGGATCCTGGTATCTAAATAAGAGTCTTCCATTGATAGACTTATTTTCCCATAGGTATCTAATTTCAAAACCTTTAGTATTACTGTGTTCTATGTTCTTTAGGATATTTTCTTGAAAATCAAAATTAATAAGATTCTTAATATTGTTGTTGAAGGCCACTATGCTAAAAATAGAATCATCATTTGTTTTCTCCATTGCAAACTCTTGCCCTTTGGAAATTTCAGGATGCAGATTGATATTCGAACCATAACCGTATAGCTCTGAACTATTAGGTGATCTGAAGGCTGAACCGCTATTAAACCTTACTGACCAAAAGGGATTAAGATTTTTTTTATAACCTATATTCCAAGATTTATGAGAGCCATATAAATCATGATTTGAAAGTCGTAGTTTAACTCTAACCAAATTGGCTTTAATTTTTATTTTACTTTCAGTCAGGAAAGAATTCGTCTTTGTATTTTTTTGAAAGTGAGTTCCAAAACTAGAATAATTTACTTTTTGTTTTTCCTGAACATAAATCGCAGCATAGGAGAAATCTTTATCAGAAGGGCTGGAAAGCATTAACTCAAAATTGAGGCTATCGGTTTCTATTTTATCTTTTTGATCCAAATTATTGAGTTGATTCTGATCGATTAAATCTTTGGCTGCACTCAAATTGAAAGAAACTAAGAAGGGGTCTTTGTATTCAAAGAGGTAGCTAAAGGAGTGGGCTGAGTTTTCATAATTATGAGATAAAGGATTTGATTGGAAATCTAAGTATTCAGTTTGTCCTTTAGATAACCATGTAGAGATATTAATTTTTGCTCGATCTTTCTTGGAATTAAAGGATCCTCCTAAGCTTTTATTTTTGTAGCCGTTATTTATTGAAGAACTAAGCAAGCTGGGGAAACCTTCTGATTTAGATTTCAGAAGAAAAATATTTAAAGACTTATCTTTTTTAACCCAATTTTTTTGAAAGTTTTCTTTCTTAAAGTTATCTGTTCCTCTAGTTACTGACAGTTGTAATGATGAATCCTGTTGATCAGGAAAAGTTGAGATATTTATCACACCTCCTATAGCTTCCGATCCATGAGTAGATGAAAAAGGGCCTGATCCTATTTCGATACGAGATATTAAACTGGGATCTATATTATTTATCGCGGCTCCTCCAGCTGTGTAAGGATTGATTTTCACTCCATTTACTTTTACTAAAGTGTGGTTGCTATTAGAGCCTCTGAGAAATAACGAAGAATACTGACCTAAACCCCCGTTACTGCTGGTATCTATTCCCAAGTAATTACTTAGAATGCTTATAAAGTCTTTAGGGGCAAGCCTTTTAAGATCCTTTTTATCAACAATATCAATGGTGGCATTTACTTCTATCTTTTTTTGAAGAATTTTTGAACCAATGCTTACAATCTCTTCAACTTTTTCTTCTTGAGCACTTAAAGTTAAAGCTATCAAGCAGCTTAAGATAATTACACTCTTTGTTTTCATAAATGCTGTTAGATAACAGAAAGCTATCTTTTTAATATAATTTCTGGATCAATGGACACTTATTATCAGTTAAGGAGCAAAAAATGCCATCTTTTGATATTAAATCTGAATTAAATGCTCATGAAGTAGCCAATGGTGTAGATCAGGCCAATAGGGTAATTGAAAACCGATTTGACTTTAAGGGGACAGGAGCAAGATTTGATTTAGGTGAAGGCAAAGTAACCCTTTCTTCACAAGAAGAATTTCAACTGCATCAAATGCTTCCCATTCTAAATGAATCTCTGGCCAAGAGGAGGGTCGACCTTAAAAGCTTGAAGGTTGAAAGCATAGAGGTATCAACCGGGAGTGCTAAGCAGGAAATATTGTTAAAAGAAGGCATTGATCAAGAAATAGCTAAGAAGATTACGCAAATGATTAAATCATCAAAAATCAAAGTGCAGGCTTCAGTGCAAGGC
>Ga0207962_1000408_pt1 | contig 14232 bp, 9 predicted proteins | sample Knorr_S15_td_AAI_FD_185603 | JGI IMG/M metagenome (GOLD analysis project Ga0207962, IMG submission 185603) | Marine microbial communities from Southern Atlantic Ocean transect - Knorr_S15_td_AAIW_ad_750m_LV_A (SPAdes) (version 2) | ecosystem: Environmental > Aquatic > Marine > Oceanic | place... | reverse complement strand
CAGAGCGGCCACGGCCGCCTTGTAGAGACACACCGACGTGTTGTCGGCCAGCACCACCTCCCCGGGACCAGCCCCCACCAACCCGGCCAAGCGGTCGCCGAGGCGGATCGGCAAGTCGAACCAGCCCTCGTTCCAACTGCGGATCAGGCGATGGCCCCACTGCTGCTCCACCACCTCGGAGGCCAGAGCGACAGTCCGCCGCGGGAGGCGACCCAGCGAGTTGCCATCCAGGTAGACCAACCCCGGCTCGTCGTCGGCATGGACGAACTCGTCGCGGAAGCCGGCCAGAGGGTCGGCGGCATCCAGCTCGTCGGCAGGGCGGAGGTCCGGAGGAGGTCCGGGCGCGGAGGCAGCCACGGCGGCGACGGTACCCGGCCCGGTCCGGTACGACGGTGCCGGTCCACGGGGTACGTCGTTGCGCCACCACCGGCCCGTTCGTACGATCTGCCGGCCGGGCCATCGGATCCGCCGACGCTCGGTGGGCTCAACTGGAGATCCGGTGGGGGGGTACGACACGCCATGGCCGCCACCCGGCGACGCCGAAGAGACCGCAGCGCACGGTCCCGGTCACGGGCATCAGACGTCGTCCAGAAGCTCGAACGGCGGATCCCCTACTACGACCTGCTCGAGGAGGACGGTCTCGACCTGATCCAGGAGCACGCCGACCGGATCCTGGCCGAGGTCGGGATCGAGGTGTGGGGCGACGAGGTCACCATCGAGCTGTTCCGCGACGCCGGGGCCACCGTTGACGGGCCGCGGCTCCGCTTCGACCCCGGCCTCGTGACCGACATCGTTACCCGCAGCGCCCCTGGTGAGTTTGTCCAGCACTCCCGGGACCCCGAGCGGTCGGTAACCATCGGGGGTAAACACACCGTGTTCGCCCCTGGGTACGGCATGCCGTTTGTCCGGGACCTGGACCGGGGGCGCCGCTACGGCACCATGGCCGACCTTGAGGACCTAGTAAAGATCAACCACACCCTGGAGTGGACGCAGCACTCGAGCCTGGTGATCTGTGAACCAACTGACGTCGCGGTCAACAAGCGCCACCTGGACATGCTGGCGCTCCACTTCCAGCACTCCTCCAAGCCGCTTCTGGGGGCCATCACCGCACCCGAGCGGGCGTTGGACTCCATCGAGATGGCCCGCATCGTTTTCGGCGCCGATCGCCTCGACGACCACTGCGTGATCATGGCCAACATCAATGTGAACTCGCCGCTGGTGTACGACGGTGCGGTCACCGAGGTGATCCGGCACTACGCGGCGGCCGGCCAGGGCATGGTCATCTGCCCGTTCATCCTGGGCGGAGCTATGGGGCCAGTGACCCCAGCCGGCGCAGTAGCCCAGGCCCACGCCGAGGCCATGGTGGGGATGGCCCTCACCCAGCTGGTCCGTCCCGGCGCGCCGGCCATCTACGGAAACTTCCTGACCACCATGTCACTGCGGTCTGGCGCCCCAACGTTCGGCACCCCTGAGGCCGGGCTGGCCTACTTCGCTGTCGGCCAGTTGGCGCGACGCCTGGGCGTACCTGTGCGCTGTGGCGGCTCTTTCACCTCATCCAAGCTGCCCGACGCCCAGGCCGCCCAAGAGAGCGCCGCCTCGCTGTACACGGCGATGATGGCCGGAGCGAACTTCGTGCTCCACGCCGCAGGCTGGCTGGAGGGTGGCCTGGTAATGGACTACGAGAAGTTGGTGCTCGACAACGACAGGCTGGGAATGACCCACCACCTGCTCCGCGGCATGGCCCTGGATGACAACGCCTTCGCCATGGGCGGCTTCCACGAGGTGGGGCCGGGCAGCCACTTCCTCGGATCGGCCCACACCCTGGCTAACTACGAGACCGCCTACTACGAGGCCACCTTTGGCGACTCGGCCTCGTGGGAGCAGTGGAGCGAGGAGGGCGAGCTGGATGCTCGACAGCGGGCCAACGCCGACTGGAAGGCCCGCCTAGCCAACCACGAGTCGCCACCCCTGCCGGCCGATGTGGACGAGGCCCTAACCGAGTTCGTGGAACGTAGGAAGGCGTCAATGGACGACGCCTGGTACTAGGCCCACTTACCGGCAGGAACACGGACCAACCGGAACACCCGACTACCAAAAGGCGAACAAGGAATGAGGACGAGAGTCGATGCGGTGGTTATCGGCGGCGGCGTCACTGGTGTCAGCGTGCTGTACCACCTGGCCAAGATGGGCATGGACAACTGCATGCTGGTCGAACGGGCCGAACTCACTGCCGGATCCACCTGGCATGCCGCTGGGGTCGTCCACACCGTCAACTCCGACCCCAACATCGCCTCCCTTCAGTCCTACACCCTGGCCCTGTACGCCGAGATCGAGGCGCTGTCCGGCGTCTCCTGTGGCACGCGCTGGCCGGGAGGCCTCTACCTGGCCTCCACACCTGAGCGCCTCGACTACCTGCGCCTGGAGCGGGCCAAGGCCCGATACATGGGCATGGATGCCGATTTCATCTCCATGGACGAGGTGAAGCGCCTAAACCCGCTGATTAACACCGACGAGTATCTGGGCGCCCTGTTCGAACCGGCGGATGGGAGCGTCGACCCGTCGGGCGTGACCAACGCCTACGCCAGGTCAGCCATCCACCACGGTGCCGAGATCATCCGGAACAACCCGGTCCATGACCTGACGCAGCGACCCGACGGCTCATGGGACGTCCACACCGAGAAGGGGCTCATCAACGCCGAGGTGGTCGTGAACGCCGGTGGCCTGTGGGCTCGGGAACTGGGCCGATTGGTCGGCGTCGAACTGCCCCTACTGCCCATGGAGCACCAGTACGTGATCACCGAGGAGCTCCAGGAAATCGTCGACCACGACGGCGAGCTGGCGGTAACCATTGACTACGAGGGTGGCGTCTACACCCGACAGGAGGGCAACGGTCTGCTGGTGGGAACCTATGAAAACGCCGGAAAACCCTGGTCCGTCGACACCACACCCCTGGACTTCGGGATGCGCCTGCTGACTCCCGACCTGGAGCGGTTCGCCGACCGGATCGAGGTTGCCCAGCAGCGAATGCCCGCCCTTGCCTCCGCCGGCATCGCCCGGGTCGTTAATGGCCCATTCACCTTCGCCCCGGACGGCAACCCACTCATCGGCCCGGTCCCTGGTATCGACAACTACTGGGTGGCCTGCGCGGTGATGGCCGGGCTCTGCCAGGCCGGCGGTGTCGGCCTGTGCCTGGCCCAGTGGATCATTGACGGTGAGCCGGAGATGGACGTGTACGCCATGGACGTGGGCCGGTTCGGAGGCTTCGCCACCAGGGACTACACCTTCCTGAAGTCCCAGGAGAACTACCGGCGACGCTTCATGCTCACCTACCCCAACGAGGAGCTGCCGGCGGCCCGGGAATGGCGGACCACACCGTCGTACAACGCCCTGGACGCCCAGGGAGCGGTGTGGGGCGCATCCTTCGGCTTGGAGCACGCCCTCTGGTTCTCCCCGGAGGGACCCGGACAGATCGAAATCCCCACCTTCCGCCGGTCCAACGCATTCGGACCAGTCGCTGAGGAGTGCCGGGCCGTGCGCACCGGTGTCGGCCTCCTGGAGATCGCCAACTTCGCCAAGTACGAGGTCTCGGGTCCCGGAGCTGCTCGCTTCCTGGACGGCATCGTGGCCAACCACCTGCCGAAGGTCGGGCGCCTGACCCTCACCCCGGTCCTGACCCCGAAGGGTCGGCTGGCCGCCGACCTGACGGTGGGGCGCCTAGCCGAGGACCGGTTCGTGCTGTTCGGATCGGGTGCCATGCCGGCCATCACCATGCGGCTGTTCCTGCAGCGCCTCCCTGATGAGGGGGTGACGGTCGTCGACCGGAGCGAGGACCTGCTGGGCTGGTCCCTCTCCGGTCCGGATTCTCGAGACCTCCTGGGTCGGCTAACCGACGACGACGTCTCCAACCACGGCCTACGGTTCCGGGACCTGCGGGAGATGACGGTGGGTGGGGTGCCGGTGGTGCTGGCCCGTCTGTCGTTTACCGGGGAGCTGGGCTACGAGCTTTACTGCGCCGGGAAGCACCAGGAGACCCTGCGGCAGGCCATCGTGGTGGCCGGGGGGCCAGGAGGGGACGGCCGCCACCTGGACGTCACTCCGTTCGGAGGCCGGGCCTTCATGTCCCTGCGCCTAGAGAAAGGGTTTGGTGTGTGGAACCTGGAGTACCGACCTGACTTCACCCCGGCCGAGGCCGGCATGTCGCGGTTCGTGAAGGTGGATAAGCCGGCCGACTTCATCGGCCGGGAGGCAGCTAGAGATGAGTTGGAGCGGGGCCCGTCCCGCCGCCTGGTCACCCTGGTCATCGACGCCGACGACGCCGACGCCATCCACGACGAGCCGGTATTCCACTCCGGCGAGTGCGTGGGGTTCCTTACCTCTGGCGGCTTCGCCCACCACATCGGCTGCAGCGTCGGACTGGGCTACATCCCCGCTCATCTTGCCGACGGGTCCTCCGGCCTTGACGGCTTCGAAGTTGAGATCCTGGGGCAAATGCGTCCAGCCCGCCTCCAGTTGGAACCCTTGTACGATCCCGCCGGCGAGCGGATGCGCGGCTGAGCCGATCAGTCGCCCTCCTTCGGGCGTCCCTAGTGGACGCTGATAATCCGAGTGACGAGACGTTCAGCCTGTGCGCCCGCGGTGTACAGCCAGAGTGATCCGAGGAAGCATCATGAGTGACAACGAACGCTACGACGCCATCATTATCGGCGCCGGCGTGATCGGCGGCGCCACTGCCTTCGAGTTGGCCAAGAAGGGCTGGAAGACCCTCAACGTCGACAAACTTCCAGCGTCCGGCTACGGGTCGACAAGCAACTCGTGCGCCATCGTGCGCGCCCACTACTCAACATTTGACGGCGTAGCCATGGCCTACGAAGGCTTCTCCTATTGGAAGGACTGGTCGAACTACCTGGACAGCGAGGACGAGCGCGGCCACGCCCTGTACATGCAGTGCGGAACCGTCCTGTTCATGCTCGAGGGCGGACACCACGAAAAGGTCCTGCCGCTGTTCGACGAGGTGGGCGTGCCCTACGAGGTGCTGGACAACGACCAGCTCCGGGAGCGCTACCCGTTCTACGAGCACGGCACCCACGGCGAACCTTGCCGTCCTGAAGACGATCGCTTCTGGACCGAGCCGGAGGGAGAGTTGATCGGCGCTCTCTACACCCCGGACTCGGGCTATGTCAGCGACCCCCAGCTGGCCACCCATAACCTGCAGCGGGCTACCGAGGCCAAGGGTGGCGAGTTCCGCTTCAATACTGAGGTGGTCGAAGTTCGGCGGGCCGATAACCGGGTGACCGGGATCACGCTGGCCGACGGTACCGAGGTCGACGCACCGGTAGTGGTCAACGTGGCCGGACCGCACTCGTTCGTCATCAACAAGATGGCCGGCGTGTACGACTCCATGAACATCAAGACCAAGGCCCTGCGCCACGAGGTGCACCACGTCCCGGCGCCGACCAATCTGGACTTCGAAAAGGACGGCCTTCACTCGTCGGACTCTGACCTGGCCATCTACGTCCGGCCCGAGTCGGGCAACAACATCCTTATCGGCTCCGAAGATCCAGCATGCGACGCGCAGGTCTGGGTGGACGACCCCGACGTGTTCGACGACGTGGTGACCGACGAGCAGTGGAACGCCCAGGTGCTGCGCCTGGCCCGCCGTATGCCCGACCTCGGTGTTCCGTCCGAGAAGAAGGGCATCGTCGACCTCTACGACGTGTCCGACGACTGGATCCCTATCTACGACCGGACCGACCTGGCCGGTTTCTACGTAGCCATCGGGTCGAGCGGTAATCAGTTCAAGAACGCCCCAGTGGCCGGCTACTGCATGGCCGAACTGATCGAGGCCGTCGAGGGGGGCCACGACCACGACGCCGACCCTGTGGTGGTCGCCGGTGTCTACACGGGCCTTGAGATGGATATGGGCTTCTACCGGCGTAACCGGGAGATCAACCCCAACAGTTCGTTCTCGGTCAACGGCTGACCGAAGTCTTGAGTCTTACCTGAACCCGTTCGGGGGAGGATGCCGATCCGTTGGAAACACGGTGAGCGAACCCGAGAGATTACGTCGTTGGTCAGGATCCGTCCGTGGGATCCACCACTCGGAAGATGCGCCTCAACTCGTCGCGGGTGTAATCGGCACTGAGTGACTCTTCGTCTCCGGGTTCCTCAGCAAGGACCCGTGGTTCGGCGTCGTACTCGAGGCGTAAGGCTCGGCTGAGCGCCCCGTGCATTGCGTAGGTGCCGACTATGTAAGCCAACTCCAGGATCTCCTCGTCGGACAGGTGGTCCCGAAGGGCGTCGAACACGCCATCGGGGACCCGACCGTGTTGGATGGACAGGGCGTCGGTGAAGGCCAGGACGGCCCGCTCGGCGTCGTCGAAGCAATCGGCTGTCTCCCAAGACTCGATGGCAGCGATCTTCTCGTCAGGGATGCCGACGGTTCGACAGGACTTGCAGTGCTGGGAGTAGACGAACCGGCTACCCACACACCAGCCAACCCGGGTTTGGCCCAGTTCTCGGAGCTTCGGGTCGAGCAGGCGCCGGGAGCTCCGGTACAGGGCGAATCCCGCCACGGCATGGTCGAACACGTCGGGAACCAGGGCAAAGGTGGTCCACCAGTCACCCGGAGTACCCGTCGGGGTGCCAGGCTCGTCGACCGGGTCCCGGTCACCGAACAGCAACTGGAAGATCGGCTCGGCTCCCGGATGGAGATCAGCCCTTCGGACCTGCCGCAACCGTGCCATAGCCGGATGGTAGGGCTAGCCCGTAGACCGGTCCTCAGCCGGGCGACAGCCGACCCAGACCGGTTTCCTGCAGTCCGGGTGGGGTCAACTAATGATAGGGCTCTCTGGCAAAGGCGGCCCGGTGTCAACCCCCGCAGGTGAGCCGACCAGCACTCGGGTTTTGAAGACCTTGTCGATGAGACGTTGGTTCTTGGAGTCCCACAGCGGCCACAGAATGTCGATGAGTTGGAGGGCGTTGCCGATGCCTTGGATCCCACCGACGATGCCTGGGACCAGCCAGCGACCCACGCCCTTGGCACCACCCGGAACCAGACCGGAATCTCCGTCGACTAGGTGAATGCCAAGGCGCCGCTTACCGGGTGTCAGGCCGGTGACGCCCTGGCGGTAGCCGAATAGCCACCCGCCCCAAATGAGCCATCCGAGGCCCAGAATCCCGCCGATCACGATTAACAGGACCGCCGCGGCGTCAAACGAAAAGCCCTCCGGCACGCCTGGGCGGCCTTCGTCCCAGGCCACGACGAAGCCAGCGATGAAGATCGCTCCGGGCACCACGGCAACGCCGAAGAAGATGAGGAGGTCGATGATGGCCGCCTTGCCCCTGGTCCACCACGAGGCAGCAACCTGGTCACCGAACCTTGAATCGGTCGATCCAGGATCGCTCACGCGTCGGAGTCTCGCACGAGGGCTATAGCAGTAACGGCCAGCGCGGCGGCCACCAGGTACGGGGCTTCCACACCAACGCGGTCGAAGAGCAGGCCAGCCAGCAGCGGTCCCAGGATCCGTCCCGACGCCCCCGCTCCCTGCTGCAACCCGAGAGCCGCCCCTCGACCTTCGATGGGCACCGTCTCCACCGTGGCGTTGGACAACGTCGGCCCGAACACCCCTTGGCCCGCGACCAGCAGCACCAAGGCCACGGCCAGGCCGGGCCAGCCTCCCCCGGCCGCCAGCACGACCATGCCGGCCGCCACCAGGGCCAGGGAGGTGCGCAGAGTCGGCCGGGTCCCTAGGCGGGCGTTGGCCGGGCCCACGATCCGGGCCTGCACGAACACCATCATCAGGCCGATAGAGGCGAACAGCCCGTAGATCGTGGGATCCCCGACCTCCGGGAAGCGCCGCTCCACCAGCAGGGCGAACGTGGCCTCGAACCCGGCAAAACCCACCATGGCCACCATGGCCAGGCCGGCCAGGCGCCGTACGGCCGGTCCCGCCGAGCCCCACGAGGCCAGTCCCCCGGTCCGGGGCCCCGGAGCCCCGGTCGGAGCCGGACGCCCCGCCGGCAGGCGCACCAGAGCCACCAGGGCGTTGGCGGCGGCTAGGGCGGCGGCCACGAAAAACGGGAGCTCCCGACTACCCAGGGCAGCAATCGATCCGATCAGCGGGCCGGCTACGAAGCCCACCCCAAAGGCGGCGGCCAACAGGCCCAGCAGTCGGGGCCGGTCCTCTGGCTTGGCCAGGTCGGCCACCGCAGCCTGGCCCACGGCGTACGACGACCCGGACGCCCCGTCCAGGACCCGGCCCAGAAACAGCACCCACAGGGCGCCGGCCAGACCGGTGACCAGGCTGCCCAGCGAAGAGCCAACCAGCGCGGCGATCAGCACTGGCTTACGTCCCACCCGGTCCGAGAGGCGCCCCCATAGCGGGGCGGCCACCATCTGGGCGGCCGAGAAAACGGCCAGCACCGCGGCGGCCACGGCCGGAGAGGCTCCAAACTCCTCGGCGTACAAGGGAAGGACGGGCAGCATGATCCCGAACCCCACCATGTCTAGGGCCACCGTGACCCACACCACACCGAAGCCTGGTGGGCGGGCGCGCCGACGATCCTCGGAGCCTTGTGGGTGGCGGGTCACGGCGGCGCAGGCTATCGGGGTGCCGGAAGTCCGCCGGTAGTCTCTGACGGTCATGGACCACCCCGACGCAGCGGCCGCCGCGCCCGTTCCCACCATCCCCGAGCGGCCCGGCCTCGAGGACATCGAGGAGCGCTGGGACGCCGTCTGGGAAGAGCGGGGCACTTACCGCTTCGACCGGACCCGAGAACGCTCCGAGGTGTTCTCCATCGACACCCCGCCTCCCACAGTCTCCGGCTCTTTGCACGTCGGGCACGTGTTCTCGTACACCCACACCGACACCATCGCCCGCTACCAGCGCATGGCAGGACGCGAGGTTTTCTACCCCATGGGGTGGGACGACAACGGCCTGCCTACCGAGCGGCGGGTCCAGAACTACTTCGGGGTGCGCTGCGAACCGTCGCTGCCCTACGACCCAGACTTCGCCGCCCCTGATGACGCCGGCGACCCGACGGCCATCAAGAAGCGAGGCGAGATTGACATCAGCCGCCGCAACTTCATCGACCTCTGCCACGTGCTCACCGCCGAGGACGAACGAGCCTTTGAGACCCTTTTCCGCCGTCTCGGTCTGTCCGTGGACTGGACCCAGCATTACGCCACCATCGACGAGCGCTGCCAGCGGACCTCCCAGCGGGCCTTCCTCCGCAACCTGGCCCGCGGCGAGGCGTACCAGATCGAGGCCCCATCCCTGTGGGACGTAACCCACCGCACAGCCGTCGCCCAAGCCGAGCTAGAGGACCGGGAACGCCCCGGCGCCTACCACACGCTGGCCTTCCACCGTTCCGACGGCGACGACGTCCTCATCGCCACCACCCGGCCCGAGCTGGTAGCCGCCTGCGTAGCCCTGGTGGCCCATCCGGATGACGAGCGCTACCAGCCCCTGTTTGGCTCCACGGTGACCACCCCGGCCTTCGGCGTGGAGGTCCCCGTCCGGGCCCACGAGCTAGCCGACCCGGAGAAGGGCACCGGCATCGCCATGATCTGCACGTTCGGCGACACCACCGACGTGACCTGGTGGCGAGAGTTAGACCTGGACGTGCGAGCCATCATCAACCGGGCCGGCCGCATCAACCCGGAGCCACCACCCGGCCTCGACTCCGAGACCGGCCGGGCCGCCTACGCCCGCCTGGCTGGCAAGACGATCTTCTCTGCCCAAGCCGAGATGGTGGAAATCCTCCGAGAGACCCGCGAACTGGTCGGCGAGCCCGAGGCCATCACCCATCCGGTGAAGTTCTTCGAGAAGGGTGACAAACCGCTGGAAATCGTCACCAGCCGCCAGTGGTACATCCGTAACGGCGGCCGGGACACCGACCTCCGGACCGCCCTCATCGCCCGGGGCGACCAAATGGCCTGGCACCCGCCGTACATGCAAACCCGCTACACCAACTGGATCGACGGACTAAACGGCGACTGGCTGATCAGCCGCCAGCGGTTCTTCGGCGTTCCGCTACCCCTCTGGTATCCGTTGGACGAAGACGGCGAGCCGATCCACGACACGCCGATCGTCCCCGCCGAGGCCGACCTCCCGGTCGACCCGTCATCGGACCCGGCACCCGGCTACAACGAGTCGCAACGGGGACGGCCCGGCGGCTTCGCAGGCGACACCGACGTCATGGACACTTGGGCCACGTCGTCGCTCTCCCCGCAGATCGCCTGCGGCTGGGAAGAAGACAACGACCTCTTCGCCCGCACCTACCCCATGGACCTCCGTCCCCAGGCCCACGACATCATCCGAACCTGGCTGTTTTCCACCGCCGTGCGCTCCCACTTTGAAGCCGACACCGCCCCGTGGGGGCACTGCGCCCTCAGCGGATGGATTCTGGACCCCGACCGCAAGAAGATGTCCAAGTCCAAGGGCAACGTGGTCACCCCGCTCGACCTCCTGGACAAGCACGGCTCAGACGCCGTGCGGTACTGGGCGGCCAACGGGCGCCCCGGTACCGACACGGCATTTGACGACGGCCAGATGAAGAACGGCCGGCGCCTGGCCATCAAGATCATGAACGCCAGCCGGTTCGCCCTGGGTTTCGGAACTGACAGCGGAACCCCGCTGGCTGTCGATCCGGAGGCCATCACCGACCCACTGGACCGGGCCATGCTGCTGGGCCTGGCTGGCCTGGTCGACGAGGCCACCCAGGCCTTCGACGGCTTTGACTATGCCCGGGCACTGGAACGAACCGAGGCCTGGTTCTGGACGTTCACCGACGACCACGTGGAGTTGGTCAAGAGCCGGGCATACGAGGGCGACGAGGCGGGAGCCGAATCGGCCCGCCACGCCCTACGGCTGGCCCTGTCCACTCTGTTACGCCTTTTCGCCCCCTTCCTCCCGTTTGTGACCGAGGAAGTCTGGTCGTGGTGGCGGGGCGGGTCCGTACACCGCCAGGCCTGGCCCACCTCGGACAAACTGCGGGACGCGGCAACCGTCGACGGAGAGCATGTCGACCCGATCACCGCCGCGGTGGCCGCCGCCGCCCTAGCCGAGATCCGACGCCACAAGACAACTGAGAAGCGCTCGCTGGCCACCCCGGTTACCGCCTGCACGCTTACCGATACCGCCGAGCGCCTGGCCCTGCTACGACCTGTGCTGGGCGATGTGACAGCCGCCGCCCGGGCCACCGGAATCGACCTCGTGGAGGGCGACGCCCTGTCAGCCGAGGTCACCCTGGAACCAGCAGCCGGCTGACTCCGGGTAGAGCGGACCGCGGTCCGGTGACGCACCCGCCCGGCCATCGGACGAGAATCCGGGCATGGCGAGCGACGTCCCCGACTTCGAAACCATCCGGGTCGAATGCGGCGGTCGCCGGGCCACTCTGACCCTGAACCGACCGGACCGACTCAACGCTCTGTCCAACCAGCTCATGGCTGAGGTGGCCGACGCCGCGGCCTGGTTCGACCACCAGGCCGACCTGCGGGTGGTGGTGGTGCGAGGCGCCGGTCGGGCCTTCAGCAGCGGCTTCGACCTGACGGTGTTCGGCGATGAGGGCCCGTCGCCGGCCGGAGGTCGGGTTCCGGCCGATACCGGCCGCCTCATGGCCGATGCCCTGGAACGGACCTCGCCGGTGCTAGTAGCCGCTCTACACGGCCACGTGGTGGGTGGGGGCCTGGTACTCGCCGCGGCCTGCGACCTACGGATCGCCACCGACGAGGTCTCCTTCTCCATCCCCGAAGTGGACCTGGGCATCCCACTGGCTTGGGGAGGGATCCCCCGGCTGGTCCGCGAGATCGGACCGGCCCTCACCAAGGAACTGGTCATGACGTGTCGGCCATTCGGCGCCCAGGAGGCCCTGGCCGCTGGTTTCCTAAACCGGATCGTCCCGGCCGCCGACCTTGACTCGGCGGTCGACGGCCTCGCCGAGGAGGTGGCCTCGCGGCCCCGGGCAGCCGTGCTAGCCACCAAGCGCCACGTCAACGCGGTGACCGACCAGATGGTCGGCACCGGCCGGTCGTGGTCCGATGCCGACGGCCTGACCGCCGCCCTGCGCGACCCCGAGGGCCGGGCCTCACGCGAGGCCTACCTGGCCCGTCTGCTGGACAAGCGAAACCGGAGCTGACGGTGCCCATCGCCGACCGGCTATTCACCAACGCTTCCTTCCAGACCTTGGACCCGACAGCCTCGACCGCCGAGGCGCTGGCCTCCTGGCAGGGGCGAATCGTCGCCGTGGGTAACCGGGCCGACGTCGACGCCCTGGTCGGACCGGGCACCGAGATCGTCGACCTCGACGGGTCCACGGTGCTGCCCGGCTTTATCGAGACCCACATGCACCCCATCGCCGCCGGCGTGCAACTCGGATCCCCCCAGATCGGCTACCCAGACTGCCGGTCCATTGACGACGTGGTGGACGTTCTTCGAAAGGCTGCGACCGCCCTGCCGGCCGACGAACCCATCAGCGTGTGGGGCTTTGACGACTCGATCATGGCTGACGACAGGCACCTCACCCGCCACGACCTGAACCGGGTCAGCACCGAGCATCCCGTCTACATCCGGCATATCTCAGGCCACCTCGGTTACGCCAACGACCGGATGCTGGCCCTGGCCGGCGTCACCGATGACATCGACGACCCGAAAGGTGGCCACTTCCAGCGTGAGGAGTCGGGCCGACCCAACGGATGCATGGAGGAGACAGCAAACTTCGCCGTAGGGGCCGTCCTTCCGTTCGCCGACCCAGCGGCCATGCGGGCTGGGGCTAAGGCCATCAGCGACCACTGCCTGAAGGTCGGTACCACGACCATGACTGACGCCTTGGTGATGGATGAGGCCATGTACGCCATCTACCAGGAGGGAGTAGAGGACGGCTCGATCCGGGTCCGTACCCGTCTCTTCCCCGGTTGGCAATCCGCAGACGCGCTGCCCTTCCGTACCGGTATGGGCGACGAGCGGCTGTCTGTCGGTGCCCTCAAGTTCATCTCCGACGGGTCCATCCAGGGGTACACGGCCTGTCTCTGTAAGGGGTACCACGACCGCCCCGACGTCAACGGGTACGAGGTCATCCCCGCCGCCCAGCTGATCGATCTGGTTACCGAAGCTCACACCGACGGATGGCAGGTGGCGGTGCACGCCAACGGCGACGCGGCCATCGACAACACGCTGGACGCCTTCGAGGCCGCACTGGCCACCCATCCTCGCCACGACCACCGGCACCGCATCGAGCACTGCCAGACGGTCCGCGAGGACCAGCTGGAACGCATGGCCCGCCTCGGAGTGCTGGCGTCAGTGTTCGCCAACCACATCTGGTACTGGGGCGATCGCCACCGGGACCGCTTCCTGGGCCCAGAAAGAGGGTCGCGCATCGACCCGCTGGCCAGCTTCACGGCCCACGGCATCGTGCACGCCCTGCACTGCGACATGCCGGTCACCCCACTGGATCCGCTGTTCACCATCTGGGCGGCCGTCAACCGGATCACACGGGACGGTGAGCTCCTAGGACCCGAGCAGCGGGCCCGGGTCGCCGACGCGGTGGCCGGCTACACCTCAGCCGCCGCCTTCCTCAACCAGGAGGAACACCTCAAGGGCACGCTGGAGGTCGGGAAGTTGGCCGACCTGGTGGTGCTGGACAACGACCCGTTCGCCGTGGACCCGATGGCCATCCGGGACATCAGCGTGCGGGCCACCGTGGTAGACGGTGTAACCGAGTACGAGGCCTGATCCCGCCGGAGCCCGTGTCCCGGTCAGCAGCGCTCCAGGAGTTGTCGGTATAGCGACTCGTGGGTCACGTCGGTGAAAACGTTTCCGGTTACCGGGTGCGACCCGAACTTGGCTACTACCAGGTCTTTTCCCGGGTGGCAGAACAGGCGTTGGCCGTGCACACCCATGGGCATGAACGCCCCCATTACCCGCTGCAGGTTCCAGCACTGGCGGTGGAAGGTCCACCCCTCCCGGGTGGGGTAGCCCCCGCCACTCCCCGGGTAGGGCTCACCCCCGGCCACCAGGTCATCGGCCACGGGGGTCGGGATGACCTGGCGCTCATCGGCACCCTCGCCGACCCGGCCCGACCGGCCCAGCATCCGCCCGAACCGAGCCAGGTCGCGCACGGTGCACGACATCCCGCCCGACGACACGGCAATGCCGTGATTATCCAGGATCACCATGGCGTCCTCCTCGGCGCCCATCGGCCCCCAGATCCCCTCGGACACCCCGTCGATCCACC
>Ga0207962_1000406_pt1 | contig 14266 bp, 15 predicted proteins | sample Knorr_S15_td_AAI_FD_185603 | JGI IMG/M metagenome (GOLD analysis project Ga0207962, IMG submission 185603) | Marine microbial communities from Southern Atlantic Ocean transect - Knorr_S15_td_AAIW_ad_750m_LV_A (SPAdes) (version 2) | ecosystem: Environmental > Aquatic > Marine > Oceanic | place... | reverse complement strand
CATATAGCCTTTTTGAATTCAATCGCTGAGGTTGCTGCACATAATCAGGTGAGCGTTTATACTGTGGGTGGGTTTGTGAGGGACTTACTGCTCAATATTAAAAACTTAGATATTGACCTTGTTGTGGAAGGCGATGCCATTAGCTTTGCCGAAAAATTAGCAGAGAAATTCGACGGGCGAACTACGAGCTATAAAAAATTTGGTACTTCTACATTGACGTTGGAAGGTCGACCTGATATTGACGTGGCAACTGCAAGAACCGAATCTTATTCTTGCCCTGCTGCCTTGCCAGATGTTGAACCCAGTACTATAAAACTGGATCTTGCCCGCCGTGATTTTACAGTAAATAGTATGGCTATTAAATTGAGTGAGCGGGGAACCTTTTCCCTGATTGATTTGTTTGGTGGTGAAATCGATTTAAAGGATGGTTTGATCAGGGTTCTTCATGATCGAAGTTTTGTAGACGATCCGTGTCGTCTTTTTCGTGCCATTCGATTTGAGCAGAGGTTTGAGTTTTGTATGAAAGGCCAAACAAAACAATTAATGAGGAGCGCGATCGAGAACAATTTGATCGATAAATTGAGCGGAGATCGCCTCATGAACGAAATTAAGATTCTTTTGAGTGAAGTAGACCCGGTGAGATGCGTTGACCGCATGCGGGAACTTTCATTGCTTCAGACAATTGCTCCGGAAATTTTCAATGATGACTTCCATTGGACTATTATGAAAAAAATCGATAGCGCGTTAGCTTGTGCGGATCTGATTCCTATGACGAAAAAACCCGAAGCATGGTTTGTCTACTTCCATACGATATTTACGGTAGAGGACGATGAGGCTTTTGAGGGAATGATGATGCGTCTTAATTTTCCTAGTAATATTTATGGCAGGATGTGTTCAGAGAGGGAATGTTTTGTTGAAGCGATGCACGATTTAAGTGAAGAAAGAGAACTTAAGCCTAGTGAAATTTATGATATTTTTTCGAAGCAGTCCTCCGAGGCAGTGATTCTTTTACTTGCCGCTTGCTCGAACAAGCGAATGAAAGAATACGTGGAACTTTATTTCAAGAAGTATTGTGCGTCCGCAAAAATTGAACTCAATGGTGACGACCTGATAGGAATGGGAATGAAACCCGGGGCAAGTTTTAATGACGTTTTTAAAGCCTTACGTGATGCAAGAATCAATGGACAAGTAACATCCCGAGATGAAGAAATTGTTTTAGTCGAGTCACAGTTTCTGAAATAGGGGCACCTCACCAACCAGCTATTCTAATGTCAGCTTTCTCTGCTATTCTTGAGCAGTTTTTTCAACTGGAGGAACACAACTCAGATGTTGTGACCGAGTTACGGGCTGGGGTGGTGACTTTTTTACCTCGTCTTATATTGTTTTTGTTCAACCAGCAGTGTTGTCGAGTGCTGGAATGGATTTTGGCGCCAATGGGACGAGGCTTTGCCGTCTTACCTGATAGTCGTTGGAATGCCACTTACTTTCAGTATTGCGGATGGTATGGCACTGGGGTTTATATCCTATCCACTGATCAAACTGTTTTGCGGTAAAGCCAGAGAAGTGCACTGGTGTATCTATCTTATAGCTATTTTATTTGTTTTTCGGTATTCGGTTAGCTGAAGCAGTTTACGGGAACTTTTGCTGATTACAAATGTGATATAATGCAACTTCTTTACAAAAAGGTGACATTCGTCGCTTAATACTGAGGGGAAGGATTTTTGTGGCTAGCGTAGAGTATTTAATTAAACAATTTTTGTCCGAAGATAAAAAAATTTTAGACCTCAGTAATCAGGTCTTAGGTGATAAGGGAGCTGTAGCCCTGGCAAAATCTAAACACTTAAAACGGGTTACGAGATTGACCTTGGCAAATAACAATATAAGTGATGAAGGTGCAATTGCTATCGCTAACTCAGAAAAATTTAAGAAGCTGATAGAACTCGATTTTTATGGAAATGTAATTAGCGACGACGGGGTAAAAGCCATTGCAGAGTCTCCTAGCATGTCTAATTTAAAAAAACTTAATCTTTATGGAAATCTTGTGGAAGATGAGGGAGCGATTGCCATTGCAGAGTCTAAAACCCTGTTAAAGCTAAGGTATCTATTTCTTACATCTAACCGAGTCCGGAAACAGGGTATAGAGGCGCTAGAAGAAGCAAAATGCGGTACTCGTTTGTGTCATTTACACTTAGATAATTTAGAGGATTTCATCTATCAAGATGATGACGAGGAAGATGATGGCCAGATAAATAGTTGGGATGAACTCGAGGCGCGAGCTATAGAAAACCTTGACGACGATGACGATTAATTATTTCTTCAATAAGAATATATCTATAACTCTTGTTAGCTTCCTGCTTGTGTTAACACCTGTTAACTCATTTAGTTTTCAGCCAGACAAGGGTTCGATTGATTATGATGTGTTGTTCAAGGGAAGTCTAAAGCGGGGCGGAAAAATATTAAATCTTTCCGGGAAAAAAATCGGAGACGAAGGTGTTGAGCGTCTGGTCTCCAGTAACTATCTGGGAAAAGTTGAAAAGATAGATTTGCGATATAACGAGATCACTGCTGTAGGCGCAGAGTTACTCGCGAAGATATCGCCATTACCCAAACTAAAGAGTTTGATACTGCGTCATAATATTTTAGGTGATGCTGGGACAACGGCTCTGGCTAAGTCTGGTAGTTTCCCCAACTTAGAAGAAATGCAATTGGGTTGGACAGAAACTCGTGATGCAGGTGCACTAGCTTTTGGAAGTAGCGATAAATTTAAAAATCTAAAAAAACTCGATTTGCGAGGCAATTTTCTTGCTAACAAAACCAAGGAAGAACTTAAAAAATCTTTAGCCTATTTGAAAACTTTAAAGCTTTTTTAAACTTGGTTCAAGAACATCCTGCATGTAACTTGAGAGCCTCGTTTTGGTGGTTTATATTTTGTCTATACCCGTTTCCTCATCAAAAAAATAGGTATCCCCTTCGGGACCGCGGAATGATATCTCCTTAACTTCCCAGAGGTGTTTTTTCTTTACATCAGCTTCCGCTGCATGATAGCGACCCTTTTCCTCTCGCTGAAGAAGAAGAAACTTATTTTTATCGTTGGCAATAATTTGCCATGAGAAGAAGTCACTTTGCAGTGTCTGTTTTTCGTAATCAATGTTTATGATGTTCATTGAAATGTTCCATTGCCTCCTGTTTAAAATTAGTAGTGAATATTAGCTGCTAGGTCACGAGCCTTTTCGAGCGTTTTCTTCTTGTTAGCGACCGACACGTTTTCTATGAGCATTTTAGCGAACGCAAAGGTAGGGTCGGGGGTTTCCAGAGCTGCGCTGTGATTTTTGGCGATAAACTTGCTGATTTGGGTTTCCTTTAATTTTATTTCTGATACAGAGGTGTTTTGAAGAAATTTAGTATGGGATTGTTCAGATATTCCAAGGCTATTTCTCGGAATATGATCTTCCGTTATGCGAATTTCAGGAACGATTCCTTGTGACGTAATATCCGTTCCCGAGGGAGTGTAGTATTTTGATGTTGTCAAGCGAATGCCCGATCCATCGCTAGTACGAAAAATGGTTTGTACCGTACCCTTCCCATAGGAATTCTCTCCGATAATCAATGCCTTACCAGAATCCCTCAAGGCACCTGCAACAATCTCGGCTGCACTTGCACTGTGTTGGTTTATGAGGATGACCACTGGCATCGAATGCAAACTGTTCTGGTACTTTGCTTTATATTCGTGGCGATCAGTTTGCTCCCGTCCTTGTGTATAAACAATAAGGCGATTAGGATGAAGGAAATGACTGGCTATTTTTACCGATTGGTCGAGCAAACCGCCAGGATTATCTCTCAAATCAAGAATAAAACCTTTTACCTTATCCCGTTTTGCTTTTGTGAGCGCCTCTTTTAGATGATTATTTGTTTGCCTGGAAAAACTAGTAATTTTGATGGACCCGACACTATTTTTTAATGTTTTATATTCGACGGTTTCGAGCAAAATTACTTCCCTATTTAGAGTGTAGGAGTACTCCTTTTTTTCAGACGGTCTATATAAGGTTATAGTGACCCTAGTGCCTGGTTGACCTCGGAGTTTATCGGCAAGCTCAGATATCTGAGTTTTTTCAATAATTGTTCCGTTTACTTTTTCAAAAATATCGTCGGGTTGTACTCCTGCGCGTCGAGCTGGAGAATTCTTGATGGTTTTCACCACATATAGACGGCTGTCTTTCATAGTAATAACCATGCCTAGTCCACCATACCTTCCTTCTGTATCGCGCATAGACCTGTTGAAACTATCGATGTCCATATACTTGGAATATGGATCCAAAGAGCCCATGAGACCAGTTACGGCAGCTATTTCAAGTTTTTCCTTGCTAAGCTTTCCTTCCGATTCCTCTAGCAGAAAATAATACGCTTTCTTAAAAGTTTCTAGAGCGTTTTCTCGATTGTAACCAAGTGTGTACCGAATATTTTTGTCGAACTTAGAAATGGATTGCCCGATTGGTTCATTTTTTAGAGAGATGTTTTCATCGTTAAGAGCTTTGACCATCTCATCAATAGAAGCCACAAACATTTTTTTATAATCAGGGGCGTAAACATATTTATCTCCCACCAGGTCCACAACTTCCTCAAAAAGCTCCAAGTCGTTGCTAAAAAAACCAGCCTCCGCATTGGGAAAAAAAACGGGACCCAAATTCGTCCACCCTGCAGGGAATAACAGAAATAACCCAAGCAAAGCCGCTGTTAATACAGAGAATATTTTTTTGGATACGAATCTAGGTGGCATTATCTCCCTTTGATTAGCGTGGTTGCCTTGCAAATTAATTGAATTAATTATAACCAAGAATATCCCCAATAATCAGTTCCAAGTTTTCAGTCATCATCTCGGTGGTACCACCTGAAATGCTTGGGGTTACCTTCAGTACTTTATTGAGGATAATTGTTGGAGTTTCATTAGCATTGTATTTATTGGCCAGGGCGAGGGATTCGTTGACTTTAGCTTCGATCGAAGGGGATTTCATCCCGTCTCTGATTTCTTGTTCAATCTTGTATTGCCGTGAAAGTCCTTGAATAATTCTCGGCTGAAAAATATTTATATTAAGTTTGAAGTTGGCATTGAATAATTCTTGGGTGAATTTTCCCTCAAGTCCCAGTTTATCGGTAATATAAAAAGCTTTGGCTGGCAATGCGGTTTGTTGTCCCCAGTAAATGGGATATTTCTTATGATAAAGCTTGTCCTTGAATTTAGCATGTAGTTTTTTAGAGGTTTCTAAGAATTTATAACAGTGACCACAGGAATAGTTGAAAAACTCAGTCATCTCGACCTGTTTTACTCCCTTGAGTTTTTCTATTGAACCGATGACTTCATATTTTCCTTGGATTTTATCTGCTGCGAAGGTGAAACTAGGAAGAGTTAAGCAACCAGCTAGTAAAAAAAACAAGATTTTTAGAAAATTTCTTTTCAAGGGGTTCCCGCAGGGTTTCATGCCCAATCTCCTTATGGTTAAATTACTAGCGAAGGTCAATGTTTTATTTTTGGCCAATATTTTGAAAAATTAAAATTGGGACTGTGGTTTTTAATATGACAGTTCTTGCAGGCCTTTTTGGCATCGAGTTTAAGGTTTTGTTGTAAAGTTTTTATGTGATCTAACCTTGGTCCGTGACACGCTTCGCACTGCACATTCTTCAATTCAGGAGTATCTACTTCACTAATGAACCCCCCATCATAGCCCCATCCTGTGACGTGACACCTTAGGCACTCTGGATCGAACGCTTTGTTGACGCGATTTAGAGTTTCATAGGCATGACTGTGGCGCGACAGATTCCACAGTTTATGCTTGCTCGGATGGCAGGTCACGCATGTCTGCTCTGATGCAAAAACTTTTTGTTTTCCATGTTTGTTTTTTCGAGACTCTAACGAGGCGAAAAATAGATCCTCCACTTCTCTATTATATTCTTCATACCATTTTATCATTTCAGGATCAGGTTTAACATTCGAATCTAAACGAATAATACGTTGCTTAAATAATTTTTCTCCTTTGTTATCAATGCGGATAGTTAACTCGCCCATCTTTTGCCCTCTGGGACCGGGTTGAACAAATACTTTCCCATTACGTTTTATATGGGTCATGTCTATGATATCAGTATCTTTTTCGATATGTCCATTGATCACCACATCGACTCCACTTAAATTCAACATAGAAATTGCTTTTTCCCGCTTCATGTGTGTTAACAAAACAATTACATCTGGGTGTTCCGATATTTTGAGTTTTTTAATTAATTTCTTGGCAGACTCTATTGGATCTTTGATACTCCCGCCACTATGTTTTGCGTCATAGTATAGGTCTGGATCGATTAGGGCTAACATAGCGACAGTTAGACCATTCTCTAATTTTTTGATTCTTATTTTAGGTGGTTTGATTTCTCTTAGTTCGGCGTTGCTAAGAAGCCAAGGGACAGACGCGTCGTCGTTAAGAAAAGGTTCTCCGTAAACCAAGTCTTTATCTCCTGGGATCACCGCGTCGTACTTTGACTTAGACATTGCCTGCATGATGTAACGCGCTTTGATTTTGCCTTGCGTAGAGGGTTCTTTAAAGTTGTCACCAGTGTCGACCAATAGTATATTTTTTGAATTTGCGAAGACTTCTTTGAGATAGGTCAATCGGCGTTCGAACCCACCTTGATCTTCTTCCTTAGCACACCCACATGGTTTGAGTTCGCCTAATGTATTTCCGGAATACACGATAACGAGTTCACGAGAGGAGGGGGCAGAAAACGAGAGTGCGTCACCCATTGATCCTAGAAAAACAAAAGTCAAACTCCATATTTTGAGTGTTTGATGTCTGTGCATCATCCAAGAATATCGAAAAAATATTAACAAGGCAATTAAGCTTTGGATTTTAGTGTTTGGATTAGTGTATGTGTTATTTTATGAATCACAAATACTTTGTTAAAAAATGTAAATAGGGCTAGAATAGTCTCTATGAAAAAATTTGAAATTCATATGCATTCAACTTTTTCTGATGGAGAGTTTTCTCCGACTCGATTGGTTGATATTGCTAGGGGAAATGGGGTTTCAGTGCTGTGTTTAACAGACCATGATACTTTTGAGGGTATCCCGGAATTCATGGCAGCGGCTAAGGCAGTGGAAATTTCGGCTTTTCCTGGAATTGAAATAACGGTTCGCTACAGAGGATTTAATCTTCACCTCCTCGCTTATTTTGAGTCTATAGAATCCCTGTCGGATGAGTTGTCGCATGAGGTTATGAAAATGGCATCTAAGAGAGAGCGGCGCATGCGTGAGTTGATCTACCGCGTCAACGAAGTGATTCCTGAAAAATTTCGCGGAACTATAGAATATGAAAATGTTCGCCGCGCCGCTGAGGGCGTCCTTGCAAGACCTCATTTGGCTAAAGAGATGGTTCGCCTTGGGGTCGTTCCCAGCACTCGAGATGCCTTTGATCGGTACCTTGTAAAATACAACGTAGAGCGAGAAAACTTGGAAATGGAAAATGCTTGCAAACTAATTCGTGAATGTAATGGTATTCCGGTGTTGGCGCACCCTGGAGAGAGGTCTTACTCTTTATGCAATCCTGCGAAAGGAAGACCTTACGAAGATGCTCCTGAGATGGTTGAAGAGTTGAAGTCCTTCGGGCTTTTGGGAATGGAGTGCGTTTATCCCTATCACGAGCGTACGGGGAAAGTGGAATACTATAAAGGTCTCTCGCGAAAATTTGGGCTAATTATCACAGGGAGTAGAGATTTTCACGGGTCTGCTACCTATCAATCAGAACACCTTCTTGGTGCGACCAAAATGGACACTCGATTTTTGGAACAATTTAAAGAAGTCTGGGCGGCTTAATTTTAGTTTTTCTCTTTTTAGAAGTTGCCAACAATCTTTTTTATCTGGTTCCCTTCATCACTACTATGTAAAACGTTTATTTGTTTTCGGGTACCTTGTATTGCTATTGTTTAATGGATCGGCTTGGTTTAAAACTTTCTTGTCGGTGATCTTTCCTGTAGGACACATTGTTTAAAATAACTTTTCCTGCTGGTTTTGTTTTGGTGGTGTGATGCCAAAGTGTTGGTAGGCGATTTCGGTTGCGATTCTTCCTCGTGGAGTTCGCTGAATAAATCCGGATTGCATAAGGTAAGGCTCTAACACGTCTTCGATTGTATCTTTTTCTTCGCTGATAGAAGCGGCAAGGCTTTCGACTCCGACTGGCCCACCCTTAAATTTTTCAATGATGGTCAATATTAGTTTGTGGTCCATTTTGTCGAGTCCAAGGTGATCCACTTCCATCATCCCCAAAGATTTTTTGGCCACATCTTTTGTGATAATGCCTTCAGCTTTAACCTGCGCGTAATCACGAACACGTCTGAGTAGTCGATTGGCAATACGGGGAGTGCCCCGAGAACGACGTGCAATTTCTCTTGCGCCATCAGAATGAGTTTCAATTTTCAGGATTAAAGCTGAGCGCGCGATGATTGTTTCGAGTTCTTCTGGGCTGTAATAGTCCAAACGGTGTACGACGCCGAACCGATCTCTTAGTGGAGAAGTAAGTAGCCCCGCTCTGGTTGTCGCCCCCACTAGAGTAAAAGGAGGGAGTTCTAATTTTATTGACCGTGCGCTTGGACCTTGCCCGATCATGATATCTAGATTGTAGTCTTCCATTGCTGAGTATAATATTTCCTCAATGACATTAGATAAGCGATGGATTTCATCTATGAAAAGGATGTCTCCTTTTTTTAGGTTGGTTAAGATCGCGGCCAAGTCACCAGATTTTTCTATAACTGGGCCTGAAGTACTTTTTATATTTGCTCCCATTTCTGAGGCAATTATATTTGCTAGGGTAGTTTTTCCGAGGCCAGGTGGTCCATAAAGCAAAACGTGGTCTAATGCGTCACCACGCATACGTGCGGCCTCAATAAAAATTTCTAAGTTTCGCTTTATTTTGTCTTGTCCGATATAGTCTTCGAATTTATTTGGTCTAAGCGTTGCTTCGAACAGGACCTCGTCGTCAACCTCGGTATTTGTAATAGAATCATCCATTGGGATATCTTTAAAGTGGGTGCTAAATACTTTTGATTAAAAAATCAAGATAGCATGTTTAAACTTCTCTTGATTAAGCCTTCTATCGAGTTCTCTATTTCTTCTTCTGCGCACACTTTTTTTAATGTCTGTTCCGCTTGGCTTTTTTTGTACCCAAGGTTAACTAGAGCTGAAAGAGCATCATCAAATAGCCCGTTCTGTGGAATAGAATCTTTTGTTGATGCGAACTCTAGAGAGAGTCCTTCTATTTTGTTGCGCATTTCAAGTATGAGGCGTTCCGCTGTTTTGCGCCCAATTCCAGGGATCGTGCTAAGTTTTCCAATGTCGTTAGAGTCGATGGTGCTAAACAACTCAGCGGGAGACATGCCTGATAAAATTGTTAACGCGAGTTTAGGGCCTACCTTGTTAATGGTGATGAGTTTTTCGAATATTTTTTTTTCATCTGCGGTGTAAAACCCGAATAATTTAAGCGATTCTTCACGCATATGAGTGTGTATGTTCAGAAAAACTTCGTTCCCCAATTCCGGCAAAACATAAAATGTGGATAGTGGAACAAAAACCTGGTAGCCGACACCGTTAACATCAATGGCGATTCCAACGGGAGATTTATTGGTGAGTTTGCCTTTCAGGTGCGCAATCATCTTTTGTTTTCGGTTCTTAACTTTGAGTTTGCCATGGTTGAGTGAATGTGGCAGATGGCTACAGCAAGTGCATCCGACGCATCAAACGGTTCTGGTTTTTCCTTGAGCTTTAAAATAGCCGTTACCATCTCTTGTACTTGTTGTTTCTCAGCTCGTCCATAGCCAACTACAGATTGCTTGACTTCTAGCGGGCTATATTCAGCAACTGGTTTACCTTCATTAACTGCAGATAATATGGCGATGCCTCGGGTTTGCCCAAGCTTTAAAGCTGACTTGACATTAGTCGCAAAGAACATATCTTCTACTGCAACTTCATCAGGGTTGAAGTTTTGGATGATCGTGACTAGTTCATCATATATAAACTTTAGTCTCTGGGGAAAGGATTGGCGTGCTTTGCTTTTAATGCTTCCCCAATAGATTACCTTGAGTTCGTTATTAATTTCCTCAATGACCCCGTAGCCGGTACAGTTACTACCAGGATCGATGCCCATTACGCGCATAGTTTAAAAAAGTTGGATGTTTTAGGGAATTACACATACTCTCTTTAGGAAAGATGATAAGGAGATGTCATGTAAAGTGCTGCGATATTTTTCGCTCGAGTTTTTCCGTAGTGAGTAAGAAAGCCCTGAATGTTAAAGCACAATCGTTATTTGTAACCAAGAAGGACCCTTGCTAAATACAGACAAAGACAACCTTTTTTTGAGTTAGGGGTTTTACTCGACCGTGGCCATTATCTCATCTGTAATTTCAAAATTTGAGTAGACCTTTTGGATATCATCGTGGTCTTCCAGTGTGTCCATCAACCGGAGTAGTGACTTGCAGTGTTTTTCTTCTACATTAACCGTATTTTGTGGGATACGGGTTAGCTCGGATGATTGAGTTTTAATTTCAGCATCTTCGATGGCCTTGCGTACTGGTTCGAAACTTTCGACTGATGTAGTTATTTCGTAATAGTCGTCAACAGTTTGCATATCATCTGCACCTGCATCGATAGCTAGCTCTAACAGTTCTTCCTCGCCTTTTTCGGACATTTTTACGGTGATTAGTCCTTTTTGCTCAAATATCCAAGCAACACACCCATTTTCTCCCATATTCCCGCCATTTTTACCTAGAGTGGCTCGTAGCTCACCGACTGTTCTATTTTTATTGTCAGTCATCACTTCCATGAAAATGGCCACACCTCCTGGGCCATAACCTTCATAAGAAGTTTCTTCATACTGAACACCTTCCAGTTCTCCAGTCCCTTTTTTAATAGCTCGGGTTACATTCTCTTGAGGCATATTAACTTCTTTGGCTTTTTGTACAGCTAGCCTCAATCTTGGATTCCCGTCTATATCGCCTCGTCCAATACGCGCCGCCACAGTTATTTCCTTAATCACTTTAGTGAAAATTTTCCCACGTTTAGCGTCGGCGGCACCTTTTTTATGTTTTATTGTTGACCACTTTGAATGCCCAGACATATATCTCGAACCTAAAGTATTAAATCATTAAAAAAACAATTTTACTTAAAGATCAATCTAGCATGGACAAGTAAAAGAGGCAATCGGGATTGAAAATTTTTCATGGTTGATTGATAATTGTTTTCATGGAGACAGTAGAAATAAAAGTAGCGGGCAAAGCTATTCAGGCTAGAGCTGGCGAGACAGTGATTCATGCGCTTTGGAATGCCGGAATGGCAGAGTTGATTGAAACGGGTTGTGTCGGGGGCGTCTGCGGTGCTTGCACTGTAACCGTCCGGTCTCCTGGGGGGCAGATGAGAGGAACTGATCTGGCCTGTATGTGTCCGGTGGAGGAAGGGATGGAAATTTTCCCATGCCCAGTAGATTCGGCTTTGACCGTGGCACCCGAACCAAACCCAACTGGAGAAAAGTTACGCGCAGCTTATCCAAAACTTGACCGGTGTACTAAATGCGGGAGCTGTACGACAGCTTGCCCGATGTCCATACCGGTGATGGATTCGGTTCTCAGGATGAGGTCTGGCGAACTCGACAAAGTAGCAGAGGATTTTACTACTTGTATTCATTGTGGTCTATGTAGATTTGTTTGTGAGGATGGAGTTCAGCCGCACATGATGGGGATGTGGGTGCGCCGTTCGATTGGGTCTTCCATGGAACAAGATAACGATAAAATTTTAGAACAAGAGTCGCAACAGGCTGAGTTGGAATGGGAGTATCTTTTGGGTGGAAACTCGACTGATAAGATGAATCATGCCCGCCAGTTTAGAAAAAGCGGAAAGATTGAATCGTGATGGAATGGGCTAAAGATTCGCTCAGCAAATTAGAGGCCACTCGTGAGGTGAGACTGTGTTCAGAACCTCCTGAATTTGATACATACGAGGCCGAAAAACTTCTCGATGAATATCATCCTGATTATTTTGGGTCGCAACGTAATGTTCGGGTAGGACCTAATGCGGATAATGGAAAATTCCCTAACGAACTAGCGGACCTTTTAGAATCGGACAGTCAACTTCCGTTTGACTTTGACCCAACGGTAGATATTGAAACCGATGTGCTCATTCTTGGAGGGGGTGGGGCGGGTGCCTCGGCTGCACTTGCTTTAGAGGGGTCTGGGCTTACCGTTCACCTTGCAACAAAGTTGCGGTTGGGTGATTCTAATACCATTATGGCTGAAGGTGGAATTCAGGCGTCACTGGGAGTTGATGATTCACCGCGCAAGCATTTTGCTGATGCTTATGTTGGCGGACATGGGAATAATGACCCGGACCTTCTACGAGTATTATGCGAAAATAGTGCAGATACGATTCGTTGGCTGGGGCAGTTAGGTTGCATATTGGATACTAACGAAGATGGGACTTTCCAGTTACGTCCTGGCGGCGGGACTTCTTTGCCTCGTGTGCTTGCTTGTAAAGATTATACCGGGCTTGAAATTATGCGCGTTTTGAAGGACGCCGTTTTGTTAAGTAGTACGAAAACTTTAGAGAACCATGCAGCCCTAGAACTTCTCGATGATGGAAGTGGACAAGTTTCCGGGGCGGTGCTATGGGATCGTAGTCGAGGGAACCTTGTTACCGTGTCAGCAAGGGCTGTGATCATTGCTACTGGGGGAAGTGGTCAATTGCGCTTTCAGGAATTTCCTACGAGTAACCACCTCGGAGCAGTAGGTGACGGTTTGATTCTCGCTTATCGGCAAGGTTGTAAATTGGTTGATTCAGATAGCTATCAGTATCATCCTTCAGGAACCGCCTATCCAGAAGCTCTAGTTGGTCAGCTTGTAACCGAGTCAATTCGTTCCATGGGGGCACAGGTGGTAAATGCTGAAGGGAGACGGTTTGTTAATGAGATGGCTTTTCGCGATGTTCTTGCAGCAGCCATTATTCGTGAGGTTGCCGAAAAAAGGGGGGTACAAACCCCAACAGATAGAGCAGGGATTTGGTTGGATACCCCGCTCATAGATTTGCAAAACGGTGAAGGAGTTTTGCGGCGCAAGTTCCCAGGAATCATTCACAGGTTTGAGCGTTATAATATAAATCCAGCCAAACAACCTATTCTTATTTATCCTACTTTGCATTATCAAAACGGAGGAATTCAGATAGATCGGGATGGTCGCACCGAAGTTAGGGGGTTGTGGGCTGCTGGTGAAGTAACTGGTGGGATTCATGGAACTAATCGGCTTATGGGGAATTCACTGCTAGATATAACTGTATTTGGACGTCGGGCAGCAATGTCAATTCAAAGTGATTTGCCTGAAAGGCGACCGGTTACCCTTACTAGTTTGAAGGGGTATAGAGAGAGTTTGCAAAGTATTTCTAGCCAATCACGGTTATTGTCTCCACAGTTGTTTCCCACTAAAGCCGGAATGAAAATTGCGTTTGAAAGAAAAACGGCCATGAAGCAGCCCAATGAAGGATTAGGGGTAACCGACCAACCTTCCTTCGAACCTCCAGACCCATTTGCAAAGTAATTAACCTGTCATCATGATTGAGATTATTTCCATTTACTGGATCAAGATACTTGCTATCTTGGTAGTTCTCCTCGCTTTAATTATCCTATTGCTACGCGGTGGCTATGAAAATTCGAATATTCCTGGAGCGGAATTAGTTAAAAGAGAACTGGATCGACTGGACGACAATTACGTAGTGTTTTGTAATGTGATCATTCACTTAGAAAGAGGAATGTCACACATTCCTTATGTGGTGGTTTCTCCCTATGGTATTTTTGTTGTGGCCTGTTGTTACCATGTTGGAAAAATTTCTGGGCAAAAAAATGACCAGGAATGGAAGGTAAGAGGGGGGGGAGTTGACGATATGATACTTAATCCCCTTTGGGAAAACCGTAAACATATTAACGCCCTAGAGAGAAAACTTAACCAGTCGCTACCTCTTATTCCGGTTGTTGTCTTTACCCATGCCAATCTCGTTGATGATTTTGGGCCGACAGCGGTAGGTGTAGGTCGATTGCAGAAATTTTTTGCAGAACACTCCAAGGTGTTGATGGGGCAGGTTGACCAAAAGTCAGTTATCGCTATTTTAAAAGAGTGAATCTATACTGGGGAAGGCGTTCCACCCCCTAATTGTATTACAAGTGATAGTGGTGTTAAGGTCTGAGGCAACAAAAAGAAGAGAATT
>Ga0207962_1000401_pt1 | contig 14301 bp, 14 predicted proteins | sample Knorr_S15_td_AAI_FD_185603 | JGI IMG/M metagenome (GOLD analysis project Ga0207962, IMG submission 185603) | Marine microbial communities from Southern Atlantic Ocean transect - Knorr_S15_td_AAIW_ad_750m_LV_A (SPAdes) (version 2) | ecosystem: Environmental > Aquatic > Marine > Oceanic | place... | reverse complement strand
CGATGCGGTACTGGTGCGTCGCCGCAGCGGTCGCGGCATCCATCAGGTTGGGCAGGCGCGCCGTGTCGGCGATGCCGTGATTCGGGTTCCACGACAGCGTCGCCTCGCCAAAGTCGCCCGGCGCGAAGGTGAACGTCCATGACCTGTTGCCGCCGCGAAGCTGCACCGCCGGGTCGCCGTTGAGCCAGAGATCGCCGGCATCGACCCCGGTGACCTCCTCGCCAAAACGCACCGTGATCTCGCGCAGCAGACTGACGTTGCCCGGCGGCGGATTGAGCGACACGACTTTCGGCGGCGACTTGTCCGGCTGAAAACTCCGAAGCTCAGCATTCATCATGAAATCGCTGCTGGTCAGGTTTGTGTTGAATCCCATGATGGCGATCTGGTTTTTGCCATCGACGAGAAACTGCGCGGGGTTGGCCAGGGCGAATGTCTCGAAATTGCCGGACTCATGACTGATGCTCGCAAAAGAATCGTGCGACAGATCAGCCGACCCACCGACGTCGAGCACCTGCTCGCCGTTGATCCAGACTACGAAGCCGTCGTCGTAATCCACCAGCAAGTCGAGTGCGGAAATCTGCGCTGGATTGGCCACAGTGAAGGTGCGGCGAAAAAACATCGTGGAGTAAGTGTTGCGCATGTCGCCGAGCACCGTGCCGCCGTTGCCGTCGCCGTAACGGATCGGCGAGGCGCCGCTTGGCCAATCGCTATCGTCGAAGTCGGGCTCAGTCCACTCCAGATCACCGCCGGAGGGATGGTCGTTGCCCTTATAGTAGCTCCACTTGGCCCCACGCGAGAAAAGAGTCGCCGCGTTGACCTCACTGGCCAGCCACGCGCCGGCCACGAGTACCAGCGTGGCCGTCGAAAACGGTTTCAGTTTCATGACTGGGTGTTACCCGCCCTTCTTTCGGTTCATCGCCATCACGCTCAACCCGCCAAAAATGGTGCCGGAGCCGCCGGTGATGATGCGCTTCACCGGCAGGCCGGTCTTGGGATCCTTTTTCAGCGGATCATCACTCATCCGCTGCTCGATCTCGAAGCGGCGGGCTTTCTGTCCCTTCTTCGTCGGGATGGTCTGGTACGTGTAAATGGGCATGATTGGTTACACTTAAACTCGCCCGGCAGCTTATCGGATCAGGCGTGCTGATCAATCACTTTCCCATCCGCCTCGTAGGCGACGTAGGACGGTTTTCCGTTTTGAACCGTGACACAGATGAGGTGCCGCCTGCTCGCCGCCTTGGCCAGGTACCACAACTTGCCCGGCTTGGGCACCGCGCGGGTATCGACGCCCCAGCAGCCGTCGCCGAGGTAGAGGATGCCGTTTTTCTTGTCCACCCTGTTGGCTCGGAGCCGGTGAGTGCGCTTGTAAGTGTGATGGTCATTCTCGAAAACAGCCGTGACGCGGAATCGCTCAAACAGCGGGCACCAGTTTTTGATGATCTTCTGCGCCAACGGATCCTTGGACGAATCGTTGGTGCCCTTGGGCGGCTTGGCCGTGCCGTAGGCGGCCTTGTGGTAGCACGGGAAGATTAAGGGAACCTTCCCTGCGCGCTTGGCCAAGGCCTGTCCGAGCCAAGCCGTCTGCTCCCCCTCCACCCGCTCCGTCAAGTCGGAGTCGAGCACGATCAGGCTCAAGTAGTCACCTATGTCCATCGCATAAAAACTGCGCTTGGCCGGCAATGGAAACAGGCTGTAAAAATACTTGGCGTCCTTCGGCTTTTTGCCGGTGCCACCGGCGACCTCGTGATTGCCGATCGCCACGACCATCGGGATCAGGCAACCGTCGGATCGGCGCACGCTGTTGAGCATCCACGACTCCAGCCAGTCGTCCCACTTGGCCACCTCCTTGGAACTGGCGTTGGCGTAAGCCAGGTCGCCGCCCAACAACGCAAACCACGGGTTGAGCTGCGCCGCACGCTGGTTCATCGCGTCGAGGTATTTGCGTTTGTGCATCATGTCGCCGCCGGTCACGAATCGGAAATTGGCCGGGAGCGTGCGCGGCAGGGTGCGAAACTTGAAGTACCGCCCGCCGCGAGCCGGCCCCTGCGAGCGGACGGTGAAAACGTACTCCGTGTCGGGCTGCAACCCCCGCAGCTCAACGTGGTGTAGAATCCGTTTCTTCTGGTCGGCGAACAGGTGCTTGAAGCCCCGGGCCAGCGTCCACCGGCTCCCAGTCGGAGCGGCCAAGCGGCGGTACGTCACGTAGTCATTGCTGCGAGCATCGCCATCCATCCAGTTAACAACGACGGTGGTGGTGGGATCGACCCGCCAAGTGAGGTACACCAGCGGCCCCTTGGCCAGGCGCTTGGCCAAGGCCCGGTAAGGCGCCACCACCAAGGCGGATAGCACCAACAGAAAAAATCGCCGGCCGGTTTTTAACGGTTCAAAGCTCACAAAATCAGAAACAGCACGAAAAAAAGTCCGAGTACTCAAAAAGCAACGGGCGCGTTGTTCTCTGTTTGATGGCGTTGCTTGTCAATAACAAGAACCGACCCCGTCCCCGTCACGACCCGTCCCCGATTATCTCCTGAATCGCGTTTACTTTGGATTCCCACGACTTGCCTTTGATCCCAGAGAGGGTTTCTGAGGCGACTTTAGATTTGCCGTTTTTCCATTCGGCAAGTGCTCGATAAATCATCATCAATGGGTTTTTGGACTGCCACCCTTAGACTTGTTTCAAATGTTCAGCGATAATGTTGTATTCGAAAAATCGGTCCAGAAAAAGGATACCCCCACCAGCGCGGATTGTATTTCGCTCCCAAGTGAATTGTTGCATTGGGGTGTACCGTTGATAGTCCACCATTTATCATTGGCATCGCCAAACGGCTTACCTTGCATCAACGCTCCCAGCCTTACACTAACATCACAATCAGCCTCGGTCGCGAAGCCATTCAATGGTCTTCCCCAAACTGCTTCGTAAAATGATTTCACGAAAACACCAAGATTGATTGTAAACACTTGCTCTGTTTGGGTGCATCCGTGACAGGCGAACGATGGCATAACCCCAATCGCCGGGCAAGGTGTGCTGTCTTGATGAAGACTCCACTGCCGATCTGTTGACTCATTGGTCGTTGTCACAGAATAACAACATCCCAATTCCACTGTTTCTGCGGAAGAACCCCTGAAATTTCGCCCCGCAGCTGTATCGAACCACTGGGGCGGATCAGCCAGTTGGGGGTTTTTTTGAGGAAAAACAGTAAAAAAGCCGGTTTTTTTCTTCAAACAACGTGTTGACTCGCTTTTGGTTTTTGGTACTGTTCCCGCCCCTTTGCTTCCGGGGGATTCTGAATGAAGACCTATTTACCAAAGATCGACAAGCTAAACCGCACCATCGACGAGCAGCCGCGAAAGTGGCATATCATCGATGCCGACGGCGCTGTGCTGGGCAAGGTGGCCACCAAGGCGGCTGATGTTTTGCGCGGCAAAAACAAGCCGACTTTCACGCCGCACCTCGACACGGGCGACTTTGTCGTGGTGATCAACGCAGAGAAAGTGGTGCTGACCGGCAAGAAGGAAACCGAGAAAGTGATGACCACTTACTCCGGCTACCGCGGTGGCTTGAAGAAGTTTTCACCGGCGGACGTCCGGGCGAAGCATCCGGAACGGCTCGTCGAGAAAGCCGTGAAGGGGATGATCCCCCGCAACCGGCTGGGCCGGCAGATTTTCAAGAAACTCAAGGTGTACGCCGGGCCGGATCATCCGCACAAGGCGCAGGCACCGGCTGCCCTCGAACTGGCGTAACACAGATTTTTTATATGGCTCAAACTGAGGAATTTTTGGGAACAGGCCGCCGCAAGACCGCGGTGGCACGCGTGCGGCTGACGACTGGCGGCTCCGGCAAGGTCACCGTCAACGGTCGCGCCGTGGAGAACTATTTCACCGTCGAGAACCAGCGCACGATCGCGGTCAAGCCGCTCGAGACCGTCGAGTTGAACGAGAAGGCTGACGTCCGCGTGAGAGTCGCCGGCGGCGGCATCGCCGGCCAGGCCGGCGCGGTGCGGCTCGGCATTGCCCGCGCGCTCGAGAAATACAACGGCGAGCTGCGGCAGGCGCTCAAGGATGCCGGCCATCTCTCCCGTGACCCGCGCAAGAAGGAGCGAAAGAAGCCCGGCCAACCCGGCGCACGGAAACGTTTCCAATACAGCAAACGCTAAATTGTAACTCTTTTCGAGCCCCGCTGGTTGAAACGCTGGCGGGGCTTTCTGTTTTTCGGTACCGTCATTTCAAGCAACATTGGCCAAGCGTTGGCCGCAACATTTTATCATCATGTCAGGGAAAAAAATCAACGCCGCGATCGTGGGCGCCTCCGGTTACTCCGGCGAGGAACTGGTGCGCCTCCTTCTCGGGCATCCGCACGTCAACCTGTCGGTGCTGACTTCGCGCCAGTATGCCGGCCAAGCGGTGACCTCTGTCTTCCCGCGCTTCGCCGGCCATGCCGGAGCCAGTGACCTGACGTTTTCCGAGCCGTCGATCGACCTGCTCGCCGACAAGGCGCAGGCCGTTTTCCTCGCCCTGCCCCACGGCGTGGCCGCCGAGTTTGCCGTGCCGTTGGCCAAGCGCGGGGTGACGGTGATCGACCTGAGCGCCGACTTCCGGCTCAACGACGCCGACACGTACAACGAGTTTTACGGCACCGAACACCCCGCGCCGGAGTGGCTGCCCAAGGCCGTTTACGGCCTGCCGGAAATCCGGCACGACGCCATTGCCGACGCGACGCTCATCGCCTCGCCCGGCTGTTACCCGACGAGCATCCTGCTGCCGACCATTCCGCTGCTCGAGGCCGGGTTGATCGATCCCGAGCAAATCATCGCCGACTCGCTGAGCGGCGTCAGCGGCGCCGGGCGCAAGGCCGACGTGCCGTTTTTGTACGTCGAGTGCAACGAGAGCCTCCGGCCTTACGGCGTGCCCAAGCACCGGCACCTGTCCGAGATCGAGCAGGAACTCAGCTTGGCCAACGGCTCGCCGGTCACCATTCAATTCACGCCGCACTTGGTTCCGGTGAACCGCGGCATTCTCACCACGCTTTACCTCGCCCCCGCGCCTGGCCAAGCGGACGACTTTGCCCAATGGACGGACGCCATCGCCGACTGCCTGGCCAAGCGCTACGCCGACAAGCCGTTCGTGCGGCTCACCGGCAGCGGCCGATTGCCCGACACCAAAAACGTCAACGGCACAAACACAATCGAAATCGGCTGGACCGCCGACCCGCGCACCCGGCGGCTGCGCGTCTTCAGCGCCGAGGACAACCTCGTCAAGGGTGCCAGCGGGCAGGCGGTGCAATCGTTCAACATCCGGTTTGGCTTCGACGAAACCGCCGGGTTGCCCATCTAAACCGTGGCCAAGTTCAAAAAAATAAGGGGATCAATCACCACGCCGCTTGGCTTCCGGGCGGCCGCACGGTTTTGCGATGTCAAAACACTCGGCACCGGCAAAGGCAGCGACAAGGGCCAAAAACGCGACCTCGCGCTTATCGTCTCCGACGTCCCGGCGAAGGCCGCCGGGATGTTCACGACAAACCAGATTTGCGCCGCGCCGGTGAAGCTCTGCGTCGCGCATTTGCGCAACAACACCGCGCGCGCCGTCGTCATCAACTCCGGCAACGCCAACGCCTGCACCGGCCCGCAGGGCCTGGCCGACGCGCTCGAAATGGCCGCGCTCACCGGCCAAGCGCTTGGCCTGAAAACCACCGACGTGCTCGTCGGCTCGACCGGCCGGATCGGCGTCCCGTTGCCGATGCCGAACATTAGAAAGGGCATCACCGCCGTCGCCGGGCAACTCCAGCCCACCCAGGCCGGCGCCGCGCAGGCTGCCGAGGCCATCCTGACGAGCGACACGCAGTCCAAGCAGATCGCCGTCGAGTTTCGGCTTGGCGGCAAAACGGTGCGGCTCGGCGGCATCGCCAAGGGCGCGGGAATGATCCAGCCCGGCATGAGCCCGACCGGCGCGCGGCCCGCCTCCACGCCGCAAGGGCTGCACGCCACCATGCTCGCCTACCTCACCACCGACGCAAACGTCAATGCGGCCAACTTGAAAAAGTGTCTCCGCGAAGCCGTTGCACAAAGTTTCAACTGCATCACCGTCGATGGCGACATGAGCACCAACGACACCGTGCTGCTGTTGGCCAACGGCTTAGCCGGCAACGGCAAGTTGGGCGCAGCCGACCTGAAAACGTTTCAAGCCACGCTGAATCACGTCTGCCTCGCGTTGGCCAGGATGATCGTGCGCGACGGCGAAGGCATCAGCCGAGTCATCACCGTGCGCGTCACCGGGGCCAAGTCGTTCGCCGACGCCGACGCGGCGGCGAGAGCCGTCGGCAACAGTGCGCTCGTCAAGACAAGCTGGAGCGGCGGCGACCCGAACTGGGGCAGGATCATCGACGCGCTGGGCTACTCCCCCGCCAGGGTCGTCGAGGAAAAAGTGGACATCGCCTACAGCGCGAGCGGCTCACGTAAAAAAATTTACTCGCTCAAAAAAGGACGGCCCACGCGCACCGCGTTCGGGACGCTTTGCAAGGCAGTCGAACCGATCGAGTTCGACCTGCACATCAACCTAAACCTCGGCAAGGCCACCGCCGTGCTTCACGCCGCCGACCTCACCGAGGCATACGTCGAGTTCAACAAAGGCGACATCAGCGACCCTGCATCGCTTGGGGGATAAACATGAACAATCTAATCGCCAAGGCGGACACATTGCTTGAGGCGTTGCCGTATGTGCAGCGGTTTCGGGGGGAGACGTTTGTCATCAAGTACGGCGGGAGTTTCATGGACTCGACCGATCCGGCGGTGCGCGGCGGCGTGGCGCGGGACATCGTTTTTCTCGAGGCAGTCGGCATCAACCCGGTCGTCGTGCACGGCGGCGGCAGGGCGATCACCCGCGCGCTCAATCAGGCCGGCATCGAGACCCGCTTCGAGCAGGGATATCGCGTGACGACGCCGGAGTCGGTCGAGGTCGTCGAGCAGGTTTTGTCGCGGGAGATCAACCCCGGCATCGTCGGGATGATCAACGAACTTGGCGGGAAGGCGCGTGGTTTTTCCGGCACGGAGATTTTTCGTTGCAAACCGTTTCGCCCGCTTGGCCAAGCGGGCGAGCCGCTCGACATCGGCTTGGTTGGTGAAGTCACCGGGGTGAACACCGCGCCACTGCTCGAGTGCATCGCGCAGGACATCACGCCGGTGATCAGCCCGACGGCCACGGGCGAGGACGGTCAGGTTTACAACTGCAACGCCGACGTCGCCGCCGGGCAGGCGGCGGTCGCGCTCAGGCCCAAGCGCCTGGTTTACATGAGCGACGTGCCGGGCCTGTTGCAAAACCCGGACGACCCGGCGAGTGTGATTTCGCATTTGCCGGTGGCCGAGGTCGAGGCGCTCAAGGCGGGCGGCGTGATCTCGAAAGGCATGATCCCGAAAGTGGACAGCGCCGTAACGGCGGTGGCGGCGGGAGTCGAAAAGGTTTTTTTCATCGACGGCAGGTTAAGCCACTCGCTGCTGTTGGAGATTTTTACCGACGCCGGAGTCGGCACGGAGATTGTGGGACGATGAGCCAGCAAATTATGGAACGCTTCAAGCAATTCGTCGCCCCGACTTATGGGCGGTTCCCGATAACGCTCGATCGCGGCGAGGGCGCCTACGTGTGGGACACCGACGGCAAACGCTACCTCGACCTCGGCGGCGGGATCGCGGTGAACTGCCTTGGCCACGCCAACGCAGAGATCGCCCAAGCGCTCGCGGAGCAGTCGGCCAAGCTGATGCACTGCACTAATTTTTACCACTTCGAGGGCCAGGCGCAGCTCGCTGAAGGCTTGGCCAAGCGGCTTGGCCAGGGGCGTGTTTTTTTCGGCAATAGCGGCGCGGAGGCGTCGGAGGTGATGCTCAAACTGGCGCGGCGGCTTGGCCAGGCGGAGGGCCGGTTTGAAATCATCACCGCCGAAAACTCATTTCACGGCCGGACGATGGCCGGCATCTCGGCGAGCGGGCAAAAAAAGCTGAAGGACGGGTTCGCTCCCCTGCTCGAGGGATTCGCGCACGTGCCGTACAACGACATTGACGCCGTGCACTCGGCGATCACGCCGGCCACGGTAGCGGTGATGATCGAGGGCATACAGGGCGAGGGTGGCATTCGTCCTGCGTCGGCGGAATACCTGCTTGGCCTGCGCGCACTTTGCGACGAGCGCAACCTGCTGCTGCTATGGGACGGCGTGCAGTGCGGGCATTTTCGGACCGGCTCGTTCCAGAGTTTTCAGGCGATACTCGGCGATCAGACCGGTGATTTTTTGCCGGATGCCGTCGGCATGGCCAAGGCGCTCGGCGGCGGTTTCCCAATGGGTGCGGTGTGGATCTCGGAGAAGCACGCCGACGTGCTCGGCCCGGGAACGCACGGCTCGACATTCGGCGGCAACCCGCTGGCCTGCGCGGTGGCGAACAAGATTCTCGAGGTGATCGACCGCGACGGCTTGGCCGCCAACGCCCGAGCGCTCGGCCAATTTTTTCTCGATGAACTGGCCAAGCTACGGGAGAAATATCCGACGGCCATCCGAGAAGTTCGCGGGCTTGGCTTGATGATCGGCATCGAGATGGGCGGCGGCTTCGGCTCGTTCGATAACAGCAAACCGGCGGCGGTCCAGTGGGTGTTTGCCCTGCACGAGGCAGGGTTGCTGACCATCCCGGCCGGCTCGTCGGTCATCCGTTTTTTGCCGCCACTCAACTTGACGCAAGAAGAGGCCCAAGCCGGTCTCGATTTGTTTGAACAAACCATCCAGAAGGTAATTGAATGAAACACCTGTTGAAACTCGAAGGCATGCCAAGTGCGGCGATGGAGGAAATCCTCGCCTCGGCGGAAGTCATCAAGGCCAAGCGAGGTGGTGGCGAAGCCAAGCCGCTTGACGGCCAGACGTGGGCGATGATTTTCACCAAGTCCTCCACGCGCACGCGGGTGTCGTTCGAGGTTGGCATTCGCGAACTCGGCGGCTCGGTGATGTTTCTCAACGCGAACGACATGCAGCTTGGCCGCGGCGAACCGATCAAGGACACCGCACGCGTGCTAGGCCGTATGGTGCACGGTGCTGTCATCCGCACCTTCGCGCAGGCGGACGTCGAGGAGTTTGCGGAGTACTCGGGCATCCCGACCATCAACGCGCTGACCGACGACGAGCATCCGTGCCAAATCCTGACCGACATCTTCACGTTTCAGGAACGGCGCGGCCCGATCCGGGGCAAGGTGGTCACGTACGTCGGTGACGGCGGGTGCAACGTGCCGGTCTCATGGGTGCATGCGGCGGCGGCGTTGGACTTCGAGCTACGCATCGCTGCGCCGGCGGAGTTCCAGCCAAGCGCGGAGACCCTGGCCAAGGCCGGCGGAAACATTTCCTGCACGGAAGACATTCGCGCTGCCGTCAAGGGAGCGGACATGGTTTATACCGACGTCTGGGTGTCGATGGGCATGGAAGCCGAGGCAGAGGAGCGCTTGGCCAAGCTGGCCGGTTACCAGATCAACGGCGGGTTGATGTGCCTGGCCAAGCCGGATGCGCTGGTGATGCACTGCCTCCCCGCCTATCGCGGGAAGGAGATCGACGCGGAAACATTTGAGGCGCATGCCGACACGATTTTCACCCAGGCCGAAAACCGGCTGCACACCCAGAAGGCCATCCTCGCTTGGTTGGCCGGTTAATTCCGTTGCCAAGAGCGCCCTGTTGGTGGGACACTCCGCGTGATGCCGAGCGCAGAAAAACCAAAGCGAATCAACGTCCGCCGGCCGGACATCATGGAGAAGGTCAAGGCCGAGGTCGTGATGCATTACCGCAGCGAACTGGTCGAGCACCTCCGTGCCAATGGCTGCACCTTCGCGTATGGTAACACCGGCATCCACTTGGCCAAGGAGTTCGGTTTTTGCTACGGCGTCGAGCGGGCGATCGACCTGGCCTACGCCGCGCGGCGGCATTTCCCCAAGGAACAGCCGGTCTACATTCTCGGAGAGATTATTCACAACCCGCATGTCAACGAGCAGATTCGCAACATGGGGCTGACTTTTCTTTCCGGTGGCCACCAGGCCGCCAGCATCGATGACCTCGGCAAGGGCGACCCGGTAGTGATCCCGGCGTTCGGCACGGAGGTCGGAGTAATCGATCTCCTCAATGAACGAGGCTGCACGATCATCGACGCCACCTGCGGCGACGTGATGAGTGTTTGGAAACGCGTCCGCCAAAATGCCCGCGACCAGGTCACCAGCATCATCCACGGGAAGGCGTGGCACGAGGAAACCAAGGCCACCAGTTCCCAGGCGAAGGCGTACGAAAACGGCCACTACCTCGTTGTGTTTGACCTCGACGATACGGACTACGTTTGCCGCTACATCACCAAGGGCGGCGACCGCGAGGCGTTCCTGAAGAAGTTCGATGGCGCCTACTCCGATGGCTTCGACCCGGACAAGCACCTCAACACCATTGGCTTGGCCAACCAGACTACCATGCTACGTAGCGAAACCGAGGAGGTGCAGCGGCGACTGCGTGTCGCCATGGCCGAGAAGCACGGCGAAGATACACTCGACGAACATTTCCGCTACTTTGACACTATTTGCGGTGCGACACAGGAGCGGCAGGATGCCCTTCGTGACCTGCTCAATCGTCCGATGGATTTACTGTTGGTCGTCGGCGGCTACAACTCGTCCAACACATCGCACCTCGCCGAGATGGGCGAGGAAAAGCTGCCAACCTATTTCATCAAGGACGTCAGCGAAATGGAGTCGGCGGAACGGCTCCACCATTTCCTGCACCACAAACATGAGATGGCGGTCGCCGAAAACTGGCTGCCGCTCAATGGCGAACTGACCTTCGGCGTCACCGCCGGCGCCTCCTGTCCGAACAATATCGTCGAGGAAATAATCCTGCGGGCTTACGAATTGCGCGGTGCTTCGGCCGACGAGGTGCTCGGCTCCATCAATGCGGAGAGCGCTTCCGGTGTGGCCCGATAAAGGATGCCCTGCAACTGCGAAGAACTCGAGTCCCGCGAGCGCGATGCCCTCGCACCTTATGCGCAGTTTAGCGTGTATTCACGGGGCCGAAACGTCCACGAGCCGCCTCCGGAGTGGCGCACACAATACCAGCGCGACCGCGATCGGATCATCCACTCCCGGGCCTTTCGGCGACTCGACTGCAAGACACAGGTTTTCTTGAGCGGCAGCGGCGACCACCTGCGCACACGGCTGACACACACGATGGAGGTCGCCGCCATCGCCCGGAACATCGCCCGCGCGTTGCGACTCAACGAGGATCTCACCGAGGCGATCGCGCTTGGCCACGACCTTGGCCACTCCCCGTTCGGCCACTCCGGCGAACAGGCGCTCGACGACCTGATGCGCGACCACGGCGGCTTCGAGCACAACAAACAGAGCCGCCGGGTGGTGGAGTTGCTCGAGCACAAGTATCCCGCCTTCCCCGGCTTGAACCTCACATGGGAAACGCTCGAGGGCCTGGCCAAGCACGACACCGCGCCCGAGCCGCCGCTTGGCCAAGCGGCCACCAAGTTTCACCACTCCTCGCTCGAGGCCCAGGTGGCCGACCTCGCCGACGAGATCACCTACTACAGCCACGACCTCGACGACGGACTCGACTCCGGCCTGCTCACCGAGGAACAACTGGAGCGAGACATCGACTTTTGGCGGGACGCCTCCGAGCGCATACGCTCTCAGCATGGCGACCTGGCAGACGAGTGCCGGCACTACTTCATCATCCGCTGCCTGATCGACGACCAGGTGCACGACGTCGTCCACACGACCGAAGGTAACATCGCCGAAGCCGGCGTGGCATCGGCCGACGAAGTCCGCGCCCAAGCCAAGCCGCTCGTCGCCTACAGCGCGAACCGGCACGAAGCCAACCTGAAACTGCGCGCCTACCTTTACGAGAACCTCTACTATAACAGCATCGTCCATGAGCCGCACAAGCGGGCGACCACGTTGCTCGGGGAATTGTTCCACTATTACGAGCAACACCCGGAGGCGATGGGCGAATTTGTGCAGTCGCTGATTCCCGGGCACGGGCTGCAGCGTGCCATCTGCGATCACCTCGCCTGCATGACGGATCGCTTCGTCATCCTCGAGCATGAGCGTTTGCTCGGGAAGTAGCGCAGTTTGGGCAATATCGGGTATTTTGAACAATTGCCGGTTTTTGGCGTCGAACGGGGCGAAACCCCTTGACAGGTGGGGTACACTTTCCGGCCCTTTTTTGGGAAACAGGGAATTAATCGGGCCAATTAGGATGCCCGGCCGGCCAAGCGATTGGCCAAGCGTTCCCACACCAACAAATAGAAATGATAAAAGTCGAGAATCTGAGCAAGGCTTTCGGGCCAAAGAAAGCCGTGAACGATGTCTCGTTCTCCGTGGAACGGGGGGAGATTCTGGGCTTTCTCGGGCCGAACGGTGCCGGCAAATCCACTACCATGCGAATGATCACCGGCTACATTCCTCCCACGGCGGGCGTGGTGAAAGTCGGCGGCAACGACGTGACGGAAAAACCGATCGAGGCCAAGCGCCTGATGGGCTACCTGCCGGAGAGTGCGCCGCTTTACACGGACATGACCGTCGAGGGATTCCTTGGTTTTTGCGCCGAGGTGCGCGGCATCAAAGGCGCGGACAAGGCCAAGGCGATCGATCGCGCCATCGACATGTGCTTCCTCAAATCGGTTCGCCATCAAAGCGTCGACACGCTCTCGAAGGGATTCCGGCATCGCACCGGTTTCGCGCAGGCGATCATTCATGACCCGGACATCCTCGTAATGGACGAGCCGACCGACGGCCTCGACCCCAACCAAAAGCACGAGGTGCGCTCGCTCATCCGCCGCATGGGACAGTCCAAGGCGATCATTTTCTCCACACATATTCTTGAGGAGGTCGAGGCTGCCTGCACACGGGCGATCATCATCGACCAGGGCAAAATCGTCGCCAACGGCACGCCGGAGGAACTCAAGGCCAAGTCCGAGTTGGCTAACTCGTACGTCGTCTCCATCAACGGGACCGAAGCCAGTGCGGTGCGCGACATGCTTGGCTCCGTCATTCAGTCAGCCAAGGTCACAATCGTGACCGACAAGGCACCGACCGTCGTCGCCCGCGTCTTCCCGAAGAAAGCCGGCGCTGACGGAGAGCTTGGCCAAGCGATCTTCGCCGTCGCCGCGCAGAACAACTGGAAGGTCAACGAAATCAAGAAGGAGGAGGGGCGCCTGGACGACGTCTTCCGCAACATCACCCTGTCCGACAACCAAGTACAATAATTCAAAGAGCTATGAATCCTATTCTGACTATCACAAAACGCGAATTAGGGGGGTTTTTCAATTCGCCAGTTGCCTATGTGTTTTTGGTGATTTTCCTTTTAATGACTGGAGCTTTCACCTTCTTCATTGGCCAGTTCTTCGATCGAGGTCAGGCAAACTTGCAGCCATTTTTCATGTGGCATCCATGGTTATACCTGTTTTTGGTGCCGGCTGTTGGCATGCGCCTTTGGTCGGAAGAACGCCGCTTGGGCACCTTGGAATTACTTTTGACTATGCCGATAAGCCCATGGCAGTCGATCACCGGCAAATTTATTGCCTCATGGGGATTCCTAATCTTGGCGTTGTCATTAACCTTCCCCATTTGGTGGACGGTGAACGACCTTGGATCACCGGATAACGGAGCTATTTTCACGGGGTATATAGGTAGCGCATTGATGGCAGGTGGTTACTTGGCTATCACAAGCATGACATCGGCTCTCACCCGCAACCAAGTGATTAGTTTTATTTTGTCGGTGGTTATTTGCCTCTCCCTCGTGCTCTGCGGTTGGCCTCCGGTAACCGATCCACTGGCCGCTTATTTTCCGAACTGGATAGTTGAAGGCGTGGCAGCTTTCAGCGTTATGCCCCACTTCGATCGACTCCAACAAGGCGTGATTGATTCTCGGGATTTAATCTATTTTATTTCTCTCATCGGATTCCCGCTATTTGCCACCAGTGTCATTATCCGAAGCCTTCGTTCGTAAACTAATAATTTAAAAGAACAACCAATGAAAAAGGAAAATAAGTTAGACATACTTCTACACGGAGTCGGTGGTGTGGCCGTAGTATTTACCTGTGTCGTATTGTTCAACATTGTGTCCGCCCAAGTAAAATTCCGTGCAGATTTTACCGAAGGCAAAGTTTTCACTTTGTCTGAAGGCACTCGCAATATCCTCAAGGACCTTGACAAGGATCGCGGTGATGATTCGGAATCGGCTAAATTGAAGATTCGTTTCTTCCGAACCAAGGGCAACAATGATGTCCCGATAATGCTCAGCAGCTTCGCCCA
>Ga0207962_1000400_pt1 | contig 14316 bp, 10 predicted proteins | sample Knorr_S15_td_AAI_FD_185603 | JGI IMG/M metagenome (GOLD analysis project Ga0207962, IMG submission 185603) | Marine microbial communities from Southern Atlantic Ocean transect - Knorr_S15_td_AAIW_ad_750m_LV_A (SPAdes) (version 2) | ecosystem: Environmental > Aquatic > Marine > Oceanic | place... | reverse complement strand
AATAATAGGTAAGTTTCTGTCCCCCTGGGAGCGTGATCTTGACGTAGAAATGGTTGTCGGTGGCGAAGGCGAGCAGCAACTCGAATCGTTATCAGAGTTATATGGCACCTTTCCAATTGCCTTGCTAGTAATGTTTGCTTTGCTTGCGATCCCGCTGAAATCTTATCTGCAACCACTAGTCATTATGAGTGTCATTCCATTCGGAGCCATTGGCGCGATATGTGGTCATTTTATAATGGGAGCAGACTTGGTGTTTTTCTCCCTTTTGGGAATCATTGCGTTGAGTGGGGTTGTAGTAAATGCAAGTCTGGTGCTAGTTGTTTCTATCAATCGTCTCCGAGACGAGGGTATGGGGATGGTAAACGCAGTTTCCAAAGCTTCAGAAATACGCTTTCGCCCGATTATACTGACTTCAGTTACGACATTTATCGGTCTCGTACCATTAATTTTCACAGCCAATCCAGCTACCTTCTTCATTGTTCCGATGGCTATTTCATTAGCTTTCGGCGTTCTGTTTGCGACATTGATAACGCTGTTTTTGGTTCCCAGCTTGTACCTCATACTTCATGATTTTTTCGATCATGCTTACAACGCCGAGGAGCGGGCACTGGCTTATCAGCACTAGTTGCCGTAATCTAGACTTCGCTTGATAAATCGGAAGTTGCCTGGCCAGGAGCCTGCTGAAGATATTTTGGCAGGGAACCAAAGTGAACGTAATTCAGTCCCTCGGATACTTCGGGGCCATGCTACAGAGCTCTATCGGTTTAACCCAAAAGAACCGTATCGATGTTGTCGGGACCGATGCGCCTGAATTGCCGGCCTTCGGTGAGTATCAAATTGGTGTTCGTACTGTAGAAGTGGTTACCAAGAATAGGATCGACGTCCTGAATACTCCGATAAAGTAGCTACCGCGAAAAAAACCATACACGCATGAGAGACCCTTCTATAGAAACCCATTTTCTCCGTGTGCTCGGTCGCAAGGAAGTACTGGCTCTGGCTTTCGGAGCAATGATCGGCTGGAGTTGGGTGGTTCTGTCTGGTACCTGGATCTATTCTGCTGGCACTGTTGGCGCCATTCTGGCTTTCCTGTTTGGAGGCCTAGTAATGCTCGTGATCGGTCTCACTTATGCTGAGCTTGCTTCAGCCCTGCCCTTCGCGGGTGGCGAACATGTATATAGTCATCGCGCATTGGGGACTGGCGCTTCTTTTATCTGTACTTGGGCAATCATTCTCGGATATGTCTCTGTAGCTACGTTTGAAGCAGTGGCACTGCCAACCGTGTTGGACTCCTTAATTCCGGGGCTGGATAAGGTATTTCTTTGGCAGGTAGCCGGCTGGAATGTATACCTCACATGGGTATTAACTGGCGTTACTGGCACCGTAGTAATTACAATTCTCAATATCCGGGGTGTTCGTATGGCCGCTATTGTTCAGTCGGCCGTGGTGCTGGTAATCCTGATCGCTGGGATACTGTTTGTCAGCGGGGCACTGTTAGCAGGCGATGCAATCAATATGCAACCTTTAATTAAAGAGGGTGTGTCTGGTATTACACTAGTACTTGTGATGGTGCCGTTCCTGTTTGTCGGTTTCGACACAATTCCGCAGGCGGCCGAAGAAATCGACTTGCCCTTTAAAGACATTGGCAGCGTGCTCATGGTATCCGTATTGATGGCTATTGCCTGGTATAGCCTGATCGTGTTGGGCGTTGGCTTGGTTTTAGACCAAGCAGCCCTCGGATCAGCTGGTGATGTTGTTACGGCAGAAGCAGGCGCGCGTATTTACGGGGAATTCGGTAGTACTATTCTTCTCTTGGCTGGCCTTGCCGGCATAATCACTAGTTGGAATGCTTTTATAATCGGTGGCAGTCGCGCCATCTACGCACTCGCTCAGAGTGGATTGCTTCCTTCCTTTCTGGGCACCTTACATCCACAGTACCGCACACCACGTAATGCGATCCTGCTAATCGGAGCACTCTCGGCAATTGGTCCTTTCTTCGGCAGACCGGTTCTGGAGTGGCTGGTCAACGCTGGTGGACTTGGGATCGTTGTTGCCTACGCAATGGTGGCTCTGTCTTTTTTAGTTCTCCGCAGGAAAGAACCGAACTTGGACAGACCTTACAAGGTTCCATTCGGCTATATAGTAGGTTCCACAGCTCTAATTCTTTCCATAGGGCTTGGGATTCTTTATCTGCCAGGCAGTCCCTCGGCTTTACAGTGGCCTGAGGAATGGCTGATTGTGATAGCCTGGTCTGTGTTGGGAATACTTCTGTTTGCCTTGTCGTTTCGAAGTAGACGCAGAGGGGAAATTCTCTGAACAAGAAACTTTATTGAATAACTGTTCCGACATTTTCGGTGATTCGAAAGACCAAGTTTTGGACAAAACAAAACAGGGGTTAAATAGGACTATTAGAGGACCTGTTACTCTTTGTTTCTATTTGATATTGCAGTAAAAACGCGTGTGAGGTACTGTCTTCAAGTTATATAGGAAGAGCTTGAATTGAGTGTAAGCCATGACCACTAAGTCTCTGAAAATAAAAGTTTTTTGGACTAACGTTGAGAGGTCTCCGTAATGTCAGCCTCCCGGAAGTTGATTGGCGTAAGTGGTATAGCCGTGCTGGCCCTGCTTGCGGTCAGTCTCATGCTCTCGTTCCCGTCACTAAATCGCGGATCTTCGGCACAAGAGCTTTTTGGTGCTGATGACATGCGGCAGATGGTAAATACCTATTGTCTGGCTTGTCACAATGATGCTTTGGCTACGTCCGGACTTTCCCTGCAACAGGTTGATTTTGCAAATCCCGGCCCTCATGCCGAAGTTCTCGAAGCAGTCGTTAAGAAACTGAGCGCGCGTATGATGCCTCCTTCGGGTATGCCTCACCCTAACTTTGAAACCTACGAGATTGTGACCGAATGGTTGCAAAACGAACTAGACAAAGCTTGGGCTGCAAATCCGGACCCAGGTCGTATCGCGCCGATTCACCGTATGAATCGCTATGAGTACAACAATACAATTAACAACCTATTGGGACTCGATGTAAATGTGATGGACCTGCTGCCAGGTGACCCGACCGCGGATGGTAGCTTTGATAATATTGCTACTTCTTTACCATTTACCACGGCACACATGGAACGATATATGTCGGTGGCGCGCCAGGTTACTCGTTTGGCTACTGGATTGGCGCCATTGAATCCAAGCGTCTCGACCCACGAGATCCCAGTTTATATGAGTCAGGACTGGCGCCAGACGGAGGACATGCCTTTTGGTTCTCGTGGCGGCATCTCGGTGAGTCACAATTTTCCGGTGGATGGCGAATACCAATTCAAGGTGGATCTCGAGACTAATTACCAGGACTATGTTAAAGGGTTAGGATGGGCGCAACTCCTGGAAGTTCGTTTGGATGGCCGTCTGCTGGAACGTTTCACTGTCGGTGGTGAAGCGCCGGGTATACCAACCCCATTAAGTTTTAGCGGTACTGGTGAGCCAGGCAGTATTGACTGGGAACAATACATGCTTTACAGAGCGACCGAAGGGCTGGAAGTCCGTGCGCCGGTCCAAGCAGGACCACATCAGGTTACCGTATCCTATGTTAGACAGCAGATTGAAAAAGAAGGTATCCCGCAACCGCGGCAGGGAGGTAGGCTCCCGGCTAATTCGGAGGCCTATCTTGATTACCAGAAGGTGCATGCAGTTGAAATCGGTGGGCCTTATGCAACAGCCGAAGGTATAAGAGAATCTCCCAGCTATAACTTGATCTTCTCCTGTTACCCAGAAAGACTGGCTGAAGAGACAACGTGTGCCGCTCAAATCCTCTCGCGGGTAGCCCGTCAAGCTTATCGACGCCCGGTCACCGAAGAAGATGTGACGCTGCTCTTGGAGTTCTTCGATCGTGGACGGGAGCAAGGAGGCAGCTTCGATCATGGTATACAGTTTGCTCTCGAGTTTATGCTCAGCGATCCAGACTTTCTTATTCGCAGCTACAGCGATACTGAACAATTTTCTGATGGAGCAATTTACGAGCTAAACGACTTAGAACTGGCTTCGCGTCTGGCTTTTTTCATCTGGAGCAGCGCTCCTGATGAAACACTACTGGAATTGGCGGAACGGGGGCGACTTTCTGATCCGGTGGTCTATGACCAGCAAGTGCGGCGAATGCTTGCTGACGAACGTGGTGTTAACACGCTAGTGGAGGATTTTGCGGCCCAGTGGTTGAACCTAAGGCGCCTCGATGAAGTTACTATTAATACAGTACTCTTTCCCCATTATGATGTAAGCCTGCTCGAAGCGTTCGGTCGGGAAACGGAACTATTTATCCGTGAGACGTTACTCACTGATTCCAGCATCCTCGATCTGCTGAGCGCAGATTATACTTTCGTAAATGAAAGATTGGCTCGGCACTATGGTGTAGAAGGCATTTATGGTAGTCGCTTCCGCAAGGTAGAGTTACGGGATAACACGCAACGCGGCGGTTTACTGGCTCATGGGGCTTTGCTCACGGTAACTTCGTATCCTGGCCGCACTTCCCCGGTACTTCGTGGTAAGTGGCTTTTAGATAATCTGTTAGGTACACCTCCGCCATCTCCACCAGGCAACGTGCCAGCTCTGACAGAGGTAAACACCGGACAAATTCCGAAAGGAATTCGTGAAAGACTAGCACAGCATCGAAGCGACCCCGTTTGTTCTTCATGTCACACCGTGATTGATCCGATAGGCTTTGCGTTAGAAAATTTTGACGTAATAGGTGCCTGGCGTGAATTTGATGAAGTCGGAAACCCAGTCGATCCAAGTGGCAACTATCCAGGTGGAGTTGAGTTTGCCGGTTTTGCTGATCTTCGGGACTGGATGCTGGAACGGGGCGATCGATTCGCGCATAACGTTACAGAGAAACTAATGACCTATGCTCTAGGGAGACGGGTTGAGTACTACGATCAACCGGTTATCCGCCAGATTGTGCGAGAGGCGGCATCAGAAAATTACAGCTGGTCGTCAATTTTGCTGGGTGTCGTTAAGAGCGCGCCCTTTAAAATGAGTAGGGCGCCTGTGCAATTGGCCGAGAATATTAGTAACTAATGAAAAGGATCCGATTGTGCGGGCGATTGGACTGATACAAGAGACATCTACCCATTGATTCTGTTACATTTGACCAATAAAGGTTTTCCCTATCCCTATAGAGAGGAAACAAGATGATTAATAACGGGCAGCAGGACAAAATCAGCACGGTCCATATTGGCACTAAAAAGGCCATCTCTCGCCGTACTGTGCTGAAGGGTGCAGGTGCCGCACTGGCGTTGCCAATGCTGGACGCTATGACGCCAGCTTTCGCCCAAGCTCCTGCTCCGATTCATCGTTTTCAGACTGTCTATATTCCTAACGGCATGGCTATGGAGTATTGGTCACCGGCTACTTTTGGTCGCGATTTTGAAATAACCCCGGTGCTAAAGCCCCTGAGCCGCTATAAGGATCGTATGCTTTTGTTGTCCGGCCTCAATGCCAACTGGAACATTGCCCACGCGGGAGCAGGCGGTTCATTCCTAACTGGTATAACCCAAGGTGGTCGAAACGAGACAGAGATTCTTGCTGATGTCTCTATTGACCAGTTGTTGGCCGATAAGCTGGGTCAAGAGACACAACTGGCCTCTCTCGAACTTTCTATGGATGCACCTGCACTGGCGGGTGCCTGCACGGCTAACTTGAGTTGTGTGTATACTCATACCCTATCTTGGCGCGGGCCTACTGAACCGTTACCAACAGAACACAATCCACGAGCAGTCTTTGAGCGCCTGTTTGGAGATGGTGGCAGTACTGCCAAGGATGCCAGGGAACTTAGACTCAGTCAGCAATCTAGTATTCTCGATGCCGTGTTGGACAAGCTATCTGGGCTGGAATCGAAAATCGGTGCTGAAGACCGTCACTTGGTACATAGCTATACAGAGTCAGTGCGTGACATCGAACGACGCATACAGAAAGCCGAGGAGCAGATCGACCTGGATCTTCCGGAGCTCGCTCAACCCGCCGGCGTGCCTCCTGTTTTCGAAGATCACATGGAGATCATGCAAGACTTGCAGGTGCTAGCTCTGCAGACTGATCTCACGCGCGTAATAACTTTCATGATGAGTAAAGAACAAAGTCCGCGCCCCTATCCTCAGATCGATGTGCCCCAAGCGCACCATCCGCTGTCTCACCACAACAATGTACCGGAGCTGGTGGAGCGTATGTCGAAGATAAATACTTACCACGTGCAACTTTTCACCAACTACGTAGATAAGCTAGCTGCCATACCCGAAGGGGATGGCTCGCTGCTGGATAACGTGACTATTCTCTATGGAGGAGGAATTTCCAATAGTACGGGCCATTCCGGAACTAATCTGCCTGTATTTCTGGTTGGCGGTGGTGCGGGCTGGTTGAAAGGAGGAGAACACATCCATTACGCTAACAAACCTACTATGGCTGACTTGCACCTGAGTTTGATGGCTAAGTTCGGACTACATATAGACAAGCTGGGTGGAAGCACCGGGCCGATTCCTATTTAGCGCTCTGACAACAACGCTAGAAAAATAATCATGACTCCAGGCTGGCGAAAACTTCTACTTATTGGCTCGGTCTTCTTCGTTGTGCAATCCTATGGTCAGAACATGCCAGCCATTGTCAGCATGGCCAAAGAGGCAGACTGGAAAAACCTCGAATCTCTGCTCGAAGACGGGCTTAATCCTAATGTTGTTTACGGAGACGGCACTACAGCGCTTCACTGGGCCAGCTACCATGATAGCCTTAATGGCACAAAAAATTTGCTGGATGCCGGAGCGGATGTTAATGCATCTACCGACCTTGGCGTAACACCTCTTTGGTTGGCGGCGGAGAATGGAAGCGTCTTGATTACTGAAGCGCTTTTAGATGCTGGGGCCGATCCCACCATCCCCTTGCTCTCTGGTGAGACTATAGTGATGACTGCCGCACAAAGTGGTAATGGAGATGTAGTCAAGGCATTACTGGCCGCGGGTGCTGATCCCAATGTCGCAGTGACTCGTGATCAAACTGCCCTAATGTGGGCGGCAGGCCGGGGATATTCAGCTTCTGTCGCAGCTTTGATCGAGTATGGGGCGGACGTCCACGCCCGATCATTGGTGCGCCCCCAATATGTAAAATCCGAAAAAGTACAAGACAGCCATCCTGCTTACAAGTATTGGATCGAACAAGGTGGTGACACGGCTCTAATGTTTGCAGCTCGCTCCGGTGATCTGAAATCAGCTCAGCTACTTGTAGAGGCTGGAAGTGACGTAAACGAACTATCAGCTTTCGGTACTAGCCCTGTCATGATGGCAGTTCACGGAGGTAATTCAGATCTTCTGGACTACCTTCTGGAGAATGGAGCCGATCCGGATCTAAATGGTAGTGGTCAGACAGCACTCCATGACGCGGTTTTGCGTGGAAATCCTGAAACGGTAGAAGTCTTGATCAAGCACGATGCAAACTTAGAGGCTGTTCTAGAAAGCCCCACACCCACTCGACGCCAGTCTACTGACTATAGTTTTCATGATGCGCTGATCGGAGCAACACCACTCTGGCTTGCAGCCAGGTTCTCCGAACCCCTAATTATGGAGGCTCTTTTAGACGCGGGGGCCGATCCCCTGGTAGTCGTAGAAATCAATTATCCGGCGCAACGACGTGGTGAACTCTACATCGCTGATGAAGGGCAAATTAACTTGGTGATGGCAGCCGTCGGACTCGGGCATCCACGGTTGCGAATGAGTTGGGGTACACCGGAACGGCGCGCGGGTCAACTGCAAGACAGACAATCGCTTGTGGTGGATTCTGTCAGGGTAGCCGTGAGCGCGGGAGCAGAGATTAATGCCCAAAATGCGGACGGACAAAGCGCACTGGGCTTTGCCAAACAGCGCCGCTATGGATCTGTCGTCGCCTTTCTAGAGGCTGTGGGCGCTACTGAGTAAATTAGCCTGTGCTCGAAACCCAATAACATTAGGGCTGTCAATCCGGTGTCAGGTCCATAAATTGACGACAGCCCGGTTATAATTCATCTTTTATCCTTCCCCACACAGAAAAGGGGTGATCTATGCGATTTCTTTCTTTCTTTTTAGCTTCTGTTTACCTATTACCTGCTTCTAGTGTGTTAGCACAAGATATTTTCGCAGGCATTCCGGTTGAGCCGCGTCCCTCGGATTATATTCATTGGGATGCAGAAAAGTTTGAGGATTTCAAAAGCGAACTCCAGCAATCTTTGCAGGAAGGTAACGGTATCTGGGACACGGATTTTGTTTATTTGAACGCTTTGCCGCAGGCTGACCACAGACCGCATAACATACAAATTATTCACCGCTCTGGTTATACGCAACCCGAGATACATGAATTAAAGTGGGATATATACGTGATTCTGGATGGGTCAGGTGTTGCCCGAATCGGCGGGGAAAGAGTGGGTTGGGTAAATGGACTGCCACCGGAACAACAGCATCCTCAACTAGAGGGCTTCAAGGAATACCAGGTCGGTGTTGGTGACATAATACACGTACCGGCCAGAGAGTGGCACCAGATGCTTACCGAGCCCAGTGAATCGATTACTTATGCGCTAATCAATGTGTTTGAATGATTGATATCGGAGTGTCGGGCAATTGACTGGGGTGGTTGTCGAGGCGGGTTTACCTACCGATATTGGATGCCTATTTGGACCGCCTGGCTATAATGGGCAAAGGCTATCGAGCTGGTAGAATGGTGATGCTGTGTGCGAGCGAGAAGGCTGGCATAAAAAAGATGTATAACTGATTAAGGAACCTATGAAAAACATTCTGTTCAGTGTATTTGCTCTCACTTTCGTAGCGTGTGGTTCGTCCCTTCCTAACTTTGTTAGTATGAACGATATTGAGATCGCAGCATACAATCGCACAGTTAGCACTTGGGATCAGGTTATTTGTCGAGAAGAATCGCACATCAGGAGCAGAATTCCACGCCGTCGCTGTCAAACTCGCATGGCCTGGCAACAGGATATAATTAGTGCTGTTGGTCAAGTTGGTACGGCCGGCTCTGGCCAGGACCAAATAATAGTAAATTAGACCCTGTGCTAGAAAATTAATCATTAGCCGAACCTTTATTTCGGTAATAGGTTGCTACACATCATCCTTTATAGAAACAGATGAATTTAGCTTTTTACTTGAACTACCTCCTCTCAGCGGATTACTCTGTGGGCTGGCATCTACATAAAGATCAAAAATAACGAGGTGATACTATGCGATCATTGATTGGGCTGCTTCCATTGTTGTTTGTTGTTACCACTTGTTCCGAAAATTCGACTACCACATCTGAAGTGCCCCAGCTAAGCTCTTCGTCAGCTCCAGAGACTACTTCCACGATATCGTCCGGCTACAATACTGAGCGGAACGCGTATTTCGGCGATCTCCATGTACATACTATGTACTCCTTTGATGCCTTCATTTTTGGAACCACCTCGTCACCGGATGATGCTTACGAGTTTGCTAAGGGTGGAACTATCATTCACCCGGCTGGCTTTGACATGAGCCTTGATACACCACTGGATTTCTACGGAGTCAGTGATCACGCTTTTTACCTAGGTGTCCTACGTCAAATGGCTGACCCAAGCACAGAAATTTCAAAGCATCCGGCGGCTGCCGGCATGTCGACTCTAGGTGGGTCGGATGATCGAGGCGCAAAATTCACCGCTATTCTACAGTTCATGCGCTCTGGACGAGGGCTGGAAATCAATGACCCCGTAATTCGAAAAGACGCCTGGGATGATATCGTGGCCTCTGCCAATCGCCATAACGATCCGGGCAACTTCACGGCCTTTGTTGCGTACGAATACACTGCCAGTGGTGCTGATCGTGGCAACTTACACCGCAACGTGATTTTCCGTGATGATATCGCTCCAGAATTACCTTTTTCCCGTCTGGACTCAAGCAATCCAGAGGACCTCTGGGCATGGATGGATAATAACCGAGCCAATGGCATAGAAAGCTTGGCAATACCGCACAATTCGAACGGTTCCAACGGATCCATGTTCATGCTGACTGATAATGCCGGCAGACCCATTGATGATGCTTACGCAAACTTGCGCATGCGCAACGAACCCTTAGTGGAAATCACTCAAGTTAAAGGTACTTCTGATACTCATCCTGCTCTGTCGCCTAACGATGAGTGGGCCGATTTTGAAATTATGCCATTTCGTATTGCGACTTCACTCTATAGCGAGCCGAACGGCAGCTATGTCAGGCAGGCTTACCTAAATGGCCTGAAGATGCAAGCAGAGGGAGGATTCAACCCCTACAAGCTGGGCGTGATAGGTTCGAGCGATACCCACAACGCCAGCTATGCTGGAGACGAAGACGATTACTGGAGTAAAGTCGGATTGCGAGATGCCAACGGCGTGTTAAGGGGATCGGTTCCGCTTTCCGAGCCACGCGCGAATGGCGAACTTTATGCAGACACTTATTTCAATACCTGGGGTGCAGCTGGCTTGGCTGGCGTATGGGCGGAAGAGAACACTCGGGCAGCGATCTATGATGCGTTCCGCAGGAAGGAAACATTTGGTACTTCTGGAACCCGAATGAAAGTTCGCTTCTTTGCTGGTAATGACTTACCGGAACTTGATGATGAGGATTTGATTGGCAAAGCTTACGGTGGTGGAGTACCCATGGGCGGAGATCTGATTGCTAATGCCGCAGAGGTTCCTTCATTCATTGCTTGGGTAGCGAAAGATCCAAATAGTGCTTCGTTACAGCGTCTGCAAATCATTAAAGGGTGGGTCGAGGATGGTGAAGCACAAGAGCAGGTTTTTGACGTGGCTTGCTCCGACGGAGGGTCCGTCGATCCCACAAGCCATCGGTGCCCGGACAATGAAGCCCAGGTGAATCTCTTGGATTGCAGCATTAGTGAAGGACTTGGTGCTGCTGAGTTGAAGGCACGCTGGCAAGATCCAAGTTACGATCCTGATCAGCATGCCATATATTACGTAAGGGCTTTAGAAAACCCAACTTGCCGTTGGTCGACCTGGGATGCCATTCGCGCAGGAGTTGCTCCACGACCAGATTTGCCGGCTACCATTCAGGAGCGAATTTGGTCGTCACCGATCTGGGTTACTCCGTCCCAGTAAATGAGCGTGGAGATTCAGCGTTGAGTGGCTTGATTCGGCAGCCATTGGTGTGGTTCGCGCTAATTGGTATAGCGTTGTTCGTCGCAGATTCGCGTTTCTCCGTTGGTCGCAGCGAGATTTACGTTTCGACGGGACTTCAGGATCGACTAGCAGCGCTGTGGACAACTCAAACTGGTCTTATCGCGACAGAGGCTGAGCTAGACTCCTTATTGCAGAATTGGATAAGAGAGGAAGTGCTTTACCAAGAAGCACTCCGGCTCGGCCTCGACCAAGAGGACTCCATTGTTCGCCGTCGCCTCGTGCAGAAGCTTAGTTTTATTGCTGAAACTGAACAAACTCTTGCTCCAGAAATTTCTACTTTAGAAACTTTTTATCGCAACAATATCGATGACTACACATTGCCTAAGCGTTATTCCTTTCGTCAGCTCTATTTTGAATCATTGGGTTCAGCAGAACAGGCTTTGCGAGACATTGGGTTAGGCCACGACACGTCTGGGCTGGGTGACCCAACAATGTTAAATGCGAGCTACGCTTACCGCAGCGCGATTGATCTTAATGCGACTTTTGGTTTCGGATTCCCCGATCAATTACAGGGTCTGGAAATCGCAAAATGGCAGGGACCTATTAGAAGCGGCTTTGGCTATCATTTGATACAGACAACTTCAGTTGAACCCGAGCAGACTTCTCCCTTCGCAACCGTGCAGCAGCAGGTGGCGATCGACTACCGGCAATACCAACAGGAAAACGCACGGGACGCCTTTGTCATTAATCTGATGGATCAATACACTATCGTGGTCGAACAGCGGTGAAACGTGTATTTGCTTATTTCGTATTACTCTGTTGTTGGATTAATTTTTCCCATGCCCATGAAGTACGTCCGGCCTTCCTGAAGGTCACAGAGACAAACCTTGAAGCAGACCGGTCTGAATTTGAGATTTCATTTCGTCAACCCCAAATAAACGGTCGCTTTTTGGGTTTAAGTGTTTCTACTAATTGTGATGCTACTGAGTTGTCAGCTAGTCTAACTGATGGCGCGTTAATTGAAGTCCTTGAGTTGGAATGCGGAGAGGAGAGTCTGCAATATATTGAAATCAACGGCCTCGATCGTACCCTGATTGATACCCTGGTAAATATCAAACGACTCGATGGCAGTATTGACGAGATATTAATTAACGGGAATGAGCCAAGACTGGATTTGACCGCGGCTACGCCGACCGTACCTGTATACTTAATTATAGGTATAGAGCATTTGTTGCTTGGTTTTGACCATATACTATTTGTTATAATGTTGTTGTATTTGGTGCGATCCTCCTGGGAAATATTTAAGGTAGTAACTAGTTTCACGATTGCACATTCACTAACCTTAGCGCTTTCTGCCTTTGAGCTGGTGCAATTATCTTCCGCTCCAGTCGAGGCAGTGATTGCTGGTAGCATCGTTTTGTTGGCCTATGAAAACCTGCAAAAAAGCGGTTCTGTGAGTAAAGCCTTCCCTGTACTTGTAGCGTTTGGCTTTGGGTTACTGCATGGGTTGGGTTTTGCCGGTGCCGTGGCGGAAATTGGCCTACCAGAAGAGAGTCAGTTGATAGCTTTACTTTTATTCAATATCGGCATTGAACTTGGCCAATTGGTCATAATCGCGGTGGTATTGGTGTTGCTAATGGTAATTCGTCTAAAATTTATCAGGCTTCTTTACGAAGCACCTATTTATCTAACCGGTGGAATCGCTAGTTTCTGGTTTGTGCAGCGTAGTTGGCAAATCTTTGCACCCGCGATTGGCTAAAATATCATGATTAAGTAGGGCAACAGTGTTATCAAACAGCGTACATTGTTGTTCCACCTACCACAGTTCTCACGATCTCAATATTCTTAATATTGTCAGGATCAACATCGTGCGGATCGTCGGCTAGGATGACGAAGTCAGCCAGCTTACCGGCAGTGATGCTCCCCTTTATATTTTCCTCGAAGGAAGCATACGCACCATTTAGAGTACAGATACGCATTGCCTGATCAATGGTAATTCGCTGATTAGGGCCCCACACCCTGCCATCGAAATCTTTTCGAGTTACCATGCTCTGCAGGGCCATCATTGGTTCAAAAGGTCCCGGTGTGTAATCAGAAGCCGGTGCTACAGGGATGTTATAATCCAAGAATGACTTGTGGGCGAACATCCAGCGCATTTTCTCTTCACCGTACTCTACCCACTTGTTGCCATGGTAATGTACGTAAGTATAAAAAGGAGCAGGTATCACTCCTAAATCCTTGATCCGTTGCAACAGGGCTGGGTTAACGAGAGAACAATGCTCAATACGATGGCGCGGGTCATTACGTGGCCATAATCTCTGCACTCGTTCGTAGGCATTGAGCACCATTTCGATAGTGACGTCTCCGTTGGCATGAATGCCAATTTGGAAATCATTGCGATGTGCATTCTCAACGGCCTCATGTATTTCTTCCTGGCTCATTGTAAGAATTCCGTAATCGTCAGGCCGTCCTTCAAAAGGCGTACTCATCCGCATAGTACGCTCTGAGGCTGAACCGTCAGCGCTGAACTTAACCGCGCCAATGCGAAGCACTTCGTCGCCGAAACCCGAGCGTATCCCGGCATTTACCAAGTCTTCGAAGAGCTGCACGCGAGGAAACAAGTACATGCGAAACCGCATGCCTCCATCAGCACGGGCGTCTTGGTAAGCAATCATGTCATTACGACTTGCGCCGGTTTGATGAACCGAAGTCAGTCCGGCTTTAGTCATCAACTCAGTAATAAGTTTGACGCCGTCGCGCCGTTGCTCACGAGTAGAGTCAGAAGGAATTAGTGAGTTGAACACATAACGAGCGCGTTCCGCTGCTAAGCCTGTTAACACCCCATTACTGTCTCGGTAAAAGCGACCTCCTGGTGGGTCTGGAGTTTCGGAAGTGACACCGGCTAACGCCAAGGCCATGCTGTTATACACACCGGTATGCCCCCCACGATGACCGACTACCGCCGGGTGATTGGGTACCACTTCGTCGATATCAAAGCGATTGATTGGGCGTCCTTCTGCTAGTTTGGTATCGTCGTATTTAAAAGCTCTTACCCATTGTCCTTCCTGTGTAATGGCAGCCCGTTGACGCAGTACCTCTTTGATCTCGGTAATGGATCTCAAATCCGCATTTACCTGAACCAGTTCGTTTACACCGGCACTGGAAGGGTGGGAGTGGGCATCGATAAA